>Ga0116181_1003389_pt1 | contig 12494 bp, 9 predicted proteins | sample AD_UKC075_MetaG_FD_89752 | JGI IMG/M metagenome (GOLD analysis project Ga0116181, IMG submission 89752) | Active sludge microbial communities of municipal wastewater-treating anaerobic digesters from USA - AD_UKC075_MetaG | ecosystem: Engineered > Bioreactor > Anaerobic > Digestate | place: USA...
GCCGGATGTAGACTCCAAAATCAATGATAGAGGCTCCCTAGGTTAACTATTTAATGAGAAAGCAACTCACTTCAATTCCTCTAATTCATACATCATGCCATCCATGTGCGACACCAAAAATTCATGCGGACGGGAAAGCACAATAAAAATTTAAATTATTTATTTTCCATACAATGAACTACATGTGCCTAATCATACCTTTTTCATGCTCTGCAATCATTGTAATCCAAAAAAGACATATCAAAACAGGACGCAGAAAACCAGGAAGCCGTGATGCCGGACTCAGGCGATGGCCAGGATCCGCCTGCTGAATGCATGGGGCGACGCGCCAAAGAGAAAGCCACCGGCAGCGGGCTACCGGTGGCTGAAATGCCGCGCCCGCAAGGCCCGGAAGGGCCTGCGGACTGGATTGAAAAGGAACAGAAGGAACCGGTGGCGTCAGCTACCCTGACGACGCAAATCCAGGGTGTACGGGAAGTTGGTCGTGGGCTCTTCAGCCGGCACGCTCATCGGTCCCGGCGTGTGGCCATACGGCCAAAAGCGGGTGAAACGCCGCGCCTCGGCTTCATTGGCGTTCACCGGGAAGGTGTCGTAGTTGCGCCCGCCCGGGTGGACGACATGATAGGTGCAACCGCCGATGGAACGCTGGTTCCAGGTATCGACGATATCGAACACCAGCGGCGCATGCACCGGGATGGTCGGGTGCAGGGCTGACGGCGGCTGCCAGGCGCGGTAACGGACCCCGGCGACGAACTCGCCGGCCACGCCAGTCGGATGCAGCGGCAAGCGCCGACCGTTGCAGGCCACCACATGGCGCTCACCGATCATGCCGCGCACCTTGACCTGCATGCGCTCCACTGAGGAATCGACATAGCGGGCGGTTCCGCCCAGGGCCTGCTCCTCGCCGAGCACATGCCAGGGCTCCAGCGCCTGACGCAGTTCCAGATCGATATCGCGCTGGACGATGTTGCCATAGTGCGGGAAACGAAACTCGAAGAACGGCAGGAACCAGTCGCTCTCGAAGGGGTAGCCGGCACGGTTCAAATCCTCCACCACGTCCTTGAAATCCTCCCAGACGTAGTGCGGCAGCATGAAGCGGTCGTGAATCTGCGTGCCCCAGCGCACCAGCTCGCGATTCGGATAGGGCCGCTCCCAGAACCGCGCCACCAGGGTACGCAGCAGCAGCATCTGCATCAGGCTCATACGCGCGTGCGGCGGCATTTCAAAAGCGCGCATTTCCACCAGACCCAGCCGGCCGGTGGCGGAATCGGGTGAATACAGCTTGTCGATGCAGAACTCGGCGCGATGGGTGTTGCCGCTCAGATCGACCAGCAGGTTGCGCAGCAGCCGATCCACCAGCCAGGGTTGTGGCGTTTCACCGGGCGGCATCTGCTGGAAGGCGATTTCCAGTTCATACAGGCTGTCATTGCGCGCCTCGTCAACGCGCGGCGCCTGACTGGTCGGGCCGATGAACAGACCCGAGAACAGATAGGACAGGCTCGGATGGTGCTGCCAGTAGGTGAGCAGGCTGCGCAGCAGTTCGGGACGGCGCAGGAACGGACTGTCCGCCGGGGTCGCGCCACCGAGGGTAACGTGGTTGCCGCCGCCGGTGCCAGTGTGGCGGCCATCGAGCATGAATTTCTCGGTGCCCAGCCGCGAGTACCAGGCATCCTCGTACAGGCCCTCGATATTGCGTTTGAGTTCGTCCCAGTCGGCAGCCGGGTGAATATTGACTTCGATCACGCCCGGATCAGGCGTGACGGCGAACTTGCGCAGGCGCCAATCCTGCGGCGGCGCATAACCCTCGACCAGTACCGGCATTTCCAGGGCAGCGGCGGTCTGCTCGATGCAAGCCAGCAGGTCAAGATAGTGCTCCAGTTGCCCCAGCGGCGGCATGAAGATGTACAGATGCCCCTCGCGCGCCTCGATGCACAGCGCGGTATGCACGATAACGCTGTCGTCCTTTTCCGGCTGTTCCTGGAAGTCGTCACGCTTCGCTTGAGCGTCGCCGAGCAGGAAATCACTGTAGCGGCGCATCACCTCGCCGTGGGTATCGCCCAGCGCGGCGCGGAAATCGAACAGCGATTGCGGATGCGGGATCTCGCGTTCCGTATCCTCGACCCAGGGCAGCGCCGCCAGCGGCAGCCGATAACCCATCGGCGAATCACCGGGAATCAGGTACAGATGCTCGCGGCGCAACACCCAGGCGCCGCTCATCCAATGCCCACCCTCAGGGCTGTGATGCCAGCGGATCGGCAGGGCGTAGCCGGTGACGGTATTCAAGCCGCGTTCGAGCAGGATCGCCAGCCGCCGCCGTTCCTCGTCATCCTTGAGATCAAATTTCAACGGATCGACGTTAACCGGCAGGGTGCGCTCCTTCCACAGGTAGTAATACACATCCTCGTAGCCGGGAATGATGTGCTCAGCGCTCACACCCAGACGCTGGGTCAGTTCGGCGGCGAAGCGCTGTGCCTGTTCAGGACCAAAGCCCTGCGGTGCTTCGTCATCGGCGATCCAGCGCGGGTCATGCCACAGCGGCAGACCGTCGGTGCGCCAGTAGCAGGACAGCGCCCAGCGCGGCAGCGATTCGCCCGGATACCACTTGCCCTGGGTGTAGTGCAGGAAGCCATAGGGCGCGAAACGGTCACGCAGCTTTTTCAGCAGCCGGCCAGCCAGCTTGCGCTTGGTCGGACCACTGGCAGCCACGGTCCACTCGGCGCCATCCATATCGTCGATGGAGACAAAGGTCGGTTCACCGCCCATGGTCAAGCGCACATCGCCCGCACGCAATTGCTCATCGATGGTGTGGCCGAGCGCTTCAATCGTCTGCCACTGTTCTTCGGTATAGGGCTTGGTGACCCGCGGATCCTCGTGGATGCGCGTGACGTGCATCTCGAAACCAAACTCGGTCTCGCACTTGTCGGTATAGCCGGTGACCGGTGCGGCGCTCGGCGGCGTCGGCGTGCAGGCCAGCGGAATATGGCCCTCGCCGGCGAACAGGCCCGAGGTCGGGTCCAGACCAATCCAGCCGGCGCCGGGCACGAATACTTCCGCCCAGGCATGCAGGTCGGTGAAATCCACATCGGTACCGGAAGGGCCATCCAGCGCCTTGACGTCAGCGGTGAGCTGAATCAGGTAGCCGGAGACAAAGCGCGCCGCCAGGCCTAGATGGCGCAGGATCTGCACCAGCAGCCAGGCTGAATCACGGCAGGAGCCGGTGCGCTTGCCCAGGGTCTCCTCGCAGCTCTGCACCCCGGGCTCCATGCGGATGATGTAGCCGATGTCCTGGCTCAGACGCTGGTTCAGGCCAACCAGGAAATCGACGATCCGTGCCGGCTCGCGGCTGACCACGCTCAGCCATTCCTTCAGCAGCGGGCCGTTTTCCTGCACCTCCAGATAAGGCGCCAGCTCACCGCGCAGGGTCGCCTCATAGGTGAAGGGATAGGACTCGGCGTAGCTCTCAACGAAGAAGTCGAAGGGGTTGATCACCGTCATCTCGGCGACCAGATCGACGGTGATACTCAGTTCACGGATCTTCTCGGGGAACACCAGCCGGGCCTGGAAATTGCCAAACGGATCCTGCATCCAGTTGATGAAATACTTGCCCGCCGGCTCGATGCGCAGCGAATAGGCATGGATGGGAGTGCGGGCGTGCGGCGCGGGCCGCAGGCGAATCACATGCGGTGAGACGCCGATCGGACGGTCGAAGCGGTAGGAGGTCTGGTGATGCAGGGCAACGCGTATGGCCATGGCCAATCCTTCGTGTCGATAGTGCAGTCTTGAAAGTGGAAATGAATTAAGAAAACGGGGGCCCGGCCATGCAAATTCGGTGCAAGGCCCGGCGCATATGACCCTGCGGATCAGCTCTGATCCCGTGGGCGCTCGGCGATGACCCGTACGCAGTCGTAACGCCGTTCCTTAGCTACAAACAGCGAGCGCAGGAACAGCGCCCAGGCCCGCCCACGCGAATGGCGCGGCGGCAACGCGGCCGCTGGCGTGCCCCGGGCCACGAAATCATCATGAATCCGCTGTTCGGTTTCGATATAGCCGGCCATGAACTGCCGGCAGTAGTTGCTGAATTCGGCATCGACCATCCGCAAGCCGACCTTTTCACAGTAACCCTGCAGGCTGCGGCGGGTGAAAAACTGCAGATGCTCAGGCACACGCAGGCAAAACCAGGTACTGCCCGACCAGGCCAGGCTCAGCGCGGCATTATTGGGCGTTTCCACCACCAGATGGCCGCCCGGCTTCAGCAACTGCGCCGCGTTGCCCAGGGCCAGCTCCGGGTCTACGGTGTGTTCCATCACGTGCGACATCAGGACCAGGTCGTATTGGCGCGCGGTCACTTCCTCGGGCAGTGCTTCCAGGGTACCGGTCAGCAGGCGCACACCGAATTCACGCAGCGCCAGCGCCTGAGCCTGCGGATCGGGTTCAACACCAATCACCGTGTGGCCGGCGCGCTGCAGCTCCCCCAGCAGGCGGCCATTGCCGCAGCCAATCTCGCACACTTCCAGGCGACGCTCGCCAAAACGCCGCCGCGCCCAATCCGCCGACATGTTCACGCCCCGATCCAGCCGCCAGGCCAAATGCGCCAGCAGGCGATCGGCGAACGGCGCGCTCGCCGGCGTGGCCGGCACGGTCTCGACGCTGTGGGTGTAGTAGTGCTCGGCTGCATACAGGCTGGAGATGAACTCCGCCGACGGCATCGGATGCTGGCGTCCCAATTGCGAGCGCTCGCACCAGTAGAGCTGAAAAGGCCCACTGCTCATCCGTGGCCGCAGCCAGTCGACCGGCACGCGCAACCAGGGCTGCATCGGTTCACCGCACAGCGGACAGACAGGTTCGGAAATACCAGAATGGGAAGTCGGGGTCATGGCGAGGGCATCCGCATTATTATCTTGGTGATTTTCGTGAACACCGGCCCGGTCGGTGCGGGCGGCGCGCTCAATAAACGCGGCTCTTCAATCAGGGATCATGAATTAATCGGACATGGACATAACGCGAACGCACCGTAGCCGACCCCTGATGCGGAGTCAATGCAGTCTCGCCATTGCCCTAAAAAAGAGCATAAAAACACCGCGCATGCACTAAATGCAGTCACTGCCAGCCGCACGGTGATGGCAAAAGTGCGCGGAATGGCAAGTAGCATTAACATGGGACCCCTGCGGCGACTGGCTTAGATATTGCTAAGTTTTGCGCGCATGACTTGGGGATTACAATAAGATGATCCTACAAAACGTATGACTGCGTTCGCGCGCGAGGATGAAAAGGAATGACCCGATGACCATCGACTGGAAACAGTATGCCTCCCCTGGTTGCTACGACGAATTGCTCGACGACCGCTCGCAGCCCCGTGCTGCGTCCCGTACCCTGTGCGAATACCTGGCCTCCCTGAGTGATGGCGATCTGCGCGAGCGCAAGACCGCTGCCGAACTGGCCATTATGGTCATGGGTATCACCTTCACCGTCTATACCGAAGGTGGCAGCATCGACCGCGCCTGGCCCTTTGACATCGTGCCGCGCATCATCCCCAAGCATGAGTGGGATCGTACCGACGCCGGCCTCAAGCAGCGCGTCCAGGCGCTGAACCTGTTCATCGACGATCTCTACCACGACCAGAAGATTCTCAAGGACGGTGTGTTCCCGGCCGAAGTGCTGGCGCAGTCGGTTAACTTCCGGCCACAGTGCGTCGGGGTCTCGCCGCAGCACGGCATCTGGGCGCACATCTGCGGCTCGGATCTGGTGCGCGACAAGGACGGCACCATCTACGTGCTTGAGGACAACCTGCGCGTACCGTCCGGCGTGTCCTACATGCTGGAAAATCGCGTGGTCACCAAGCGGGTGTTCCCGGAGCTGTTCGAATACCAGCGCATCCAGCCGGTCGACGATTACACCCTGCGCCTCTACGACATGCTGGTATCGTTGTCGCCGCGCCCGGGCGATGCAGCCACCGTGGTGGTGCTCACCCCCGGCATCTACAACTCGGCCTATTTCGAGCATTCCTACCTCGCCCAGCAAATGGGTGTGGAGCTGGTGGAAGGCAGTGACCTGGAGGTCGGCGATGATGACTGCGTCTACATGCGCACCATCGAAGGACTGGAGCGGGTTGACGTCATCTACCGGCGCATCGACGATCTGTTCCTCGATCCGGAAGCCTTCCGTCCGGACTCATCGCTGGGTGTCAAGGGCCTGATGCGCGCCTGGCGGGCCGGCAAGGTCGCCCTGGCCAATGCCCCTGGTGCCGGCGTCGCCGATGACAAGGTGGTGTATGCCTTCGTCCCGGAGATCATCAAGTACTACCTCGACCAGGATCCGCTGATCCCGAACGTGCCCTCCTACCTGTGCATGCGCGACAAGGATCGCGAATATGTCCTGGCCAATCTGGACAAGCTGGTGGTCAAGCCGGCCAACGAATCCGGCGGCTATGGCATGCTGGTCGGGCCGCACGCCACGCCTGCCGAGCGCAAGCGCTTTGCCGAGCTGATTCAGAAGGATCCCCGCAACTACATCGCCCAGCCAACTTTGTCGCTGTCGACCTCGCCGACCCTGTGCGAAGGGCAGATGGAACCACGCCACGTTGATCTGCGGCCGTTCATCCTGTCAGGGCCAAGCACTTACGTCACCACCGGCGGGCTGACCCGCGTCGCGCTACGCAAGGGTTCGCTGGTCGTCAACTCCTCGCAGGGCGGCGGCAGCAAGGACACCTGGATCGTCGATACCGAGGGCTTCTAATCATGCTGTCACGCGTTGCCCAGAATATTTACTGGATGGCCCGCTATGTTGAGCGCGCCGAAGACACCGCACGCCTGATCAATGTCAACAGCAACCTGTTGCTGGATCTGCCGCGCAACACCACCTTTGGCTGGCTGCCGCTGATCTTCATTGTCGGCGCCGAGGATCTGTTCTTCGAGAAGGATCCCAAGCGGCTGGCTGATGAAAATAACGTGGTCAAGTTCCTGATCAGCGATCGCGATCACCCCAGCTCGATCCTGTCCAGCCTGGCCGCCGCACGCGAAAACCTGCGCACCACCCGTGACGCCGTGCCGCAGGAAGCCTGGGAGCAGATCAACGGCCTGTACATCTACGCCCGCGACCACCTGCCCACCCGGCGCGGCCGCTATGAGTTCCTGCGCCAGGTGATTCGCAACACCCAGCAGATCAGCGGCCTGCTGGACGGGGCGATGAGTCGCACCGCCGCCTATGAGTTCGTGCACATGGGCCGCTATCTGGAACGGGCCGACATGACCACCCGCATCCTCGACGTGCGCTCGGCCAACCTGCTGCCGCGCAGCGGTCAGCCGGCCGGATCGCCGCAGGAACCGGCGGACCAGTCCCAGTCCCAGTCCCAGAGCGCGCCCAGCGACCGCACCGAGCAGGATCCGTTCGAAAACATCCAGTGGATGAGCGTGCTCAAGTCGCTCACCGCCTACCAGATGTATCGGCAACAGGTACGCTCCCGCGTTGGCGGTCCCGACGTGCTCAAGTTCCTGCTGCAGAACGACAGTTTCCCGCGCGGAATTTCGTTCTGCCTTAAGCAACTGGATTGCTCACTGCGCACCCTGCCACGCAGCGATGCCGCACTCGCCACCAGCGCCGCTCTCCAGCAGCAGCTCAACACAGCCGCCGTGCCGGATCTGGCGCGCGAAGGCATGCACGAGTTCATCGACCAGTTGCAGATTGGTCTTGGTCAACTGCACGCCAGCATCGCTAAGACTTATTTCGAGCACTGATAAACCGACAGCCCCGCCTCTCTCCCAGGGAGAGGCGTTCCTGCTCCCCAGGGCCGCGTCGCGAACCCTCGCCGATGCGGCCTTCATGGATTGCCAGCACCCGCCCCAACCCCGACAATAGCCCCTACCGCATCCACCACGCTACAGGGGAACACCGTGGCCTACCGACATCGGTATCTGGACGGCAGCCCGCTCGATCTGCCCGTCGGCAAAATCGTCTGCATCGGCCGCAACTACCTCGATCACATCCGCGAACTCGGCAATGCAGTTCCGGAAACGCCGATCCTGTTCATGAAACCGGCCACTGCCCTGGTCGAACTGGCCGATCCGATCGTCCTGCCGACCGGACGCGGCGCCTGCCATCATGAAGTGGAACTGGCGGTCCTGGTGAATCAGACGCTGCGCAATGCCGATGCCGCCAGCGCCCGTCAGGCCATAGCCGGCTATGGCATCGCCCTCGATCTGACCCTGCGCGAGCTGCAGGACAGTCTGAAGAAAAAAAGCCAGCCCTGGGAAGTGGCCAAGGCTTTCGATGGCGCCTGCCCGCTGTCGCCGTTCCTGCATCCCGCCGAACTGCCGGAACCACAGGCCACCGAACTGGCGCTGTGGGTGAATGGCACACCACGCCAACAGGGCAACACCGCACACATGATGGTCGGCATTTTCGATCTGATGGCCTATATTTCCAGCCACTTCACCCTGCAGCCGGGCGATGTCGTCCTGACTGGTACGCCTGCCGGCGTCGGGCCACTGGCCGCAGGCGACACATTGGAATTGCGCCTGGCCGGTCACGTCTTCACCGCCCAGGTTGCCTGAACACCGCCGCCTTTTTCGCTTGAACCACCCGGCACCGGTCCCATGAATGTCCTGATTGTCTTTGCCCATCCCAATCCGCGCAGCTTCAACCGGGCCATCCTCGACACCCTGGATGAGGCTCTGCGCGCATGCGGCCATGCCACCCGCATTCACGATCTCTACCAGATGCGCTTTCGCGCCGTGCTTGATGACGACGATCTGGCCCGCAACTGGCGCGGCGATCTACCCGACGACATCCTGCACGAACAGGAGGCCGTGCGCTGGGCGCAGGGACTGGTCTTCATCTATCCGGTCTGGTGGTTTGGTCCGCCGGCCCTGCTCAAGGGCTGGATTGATCGGGTCTTCGTGCGCAAATTCGCCTTTGACTTCAGCGCCGACGGCATGCGCGGCCTGCTGCAGCATGAAAAGGCCCTGATTCTCAACACCCTCGGCGGCGATGCCGCCACCTACAGCCGCGAGCGTTGGGAAGAACTGCTGATGCGTCCGCTGGCCGAGGGCGTGCTCGGCGCCTGCGGCGTGCGCGACGTGCGCTATCAGGCCTTTTACGAAGTCACCAGTTGCAGCCCGGCCACGCGGCAGGCGATGCTCGACGAGGTACGCGCTCTGGCGGCGCTGTTCTGAGCACGCGCCATCTCCAAAAACCGCGCCACAATTGGCATAATTGCCCGCCTGTAGCCTCCGACCGGGCGCTCCGGCGGAGTCCCTGCCATCCATCGCCGCTCACCCGGCCTAGGGAGCACCACGAGAATGCGCGTCCTGCTGACCACCAATGAATACCCGCCCTATGTCTATGGCGGTGCCGGTGTCCATGTCGAATACCTGTCGCGCGAACTGGCCAAACTGACGCCGGTCGAGGTCCGCAGTTTTCATGACCAGACCCTCGACGAGGGCCAGCTACATGTGCGCGGCATCAAGATGGACACCACCCATTTCGCCGGCTGTCCGCAATCCTTCGTCTCACCGCTCAAGGCACTCAGCACCTGCCTGGCCTTCGTCGGTCAAGGCATTGGCGATCTGGAAGGCCGTGCCGAGATCATCCACTGCCACACCTGGTACGCGCACTTCAGCGGCATTCTCGCCAAGATTCTCTACAACATCCCGCTGGTGATCACCGTGCATTCGCTGGAACCGCTGCGCCCCTGGAAGCGCGACCAGCTCGGCCACGGCTACGACCTGTCGCGCTGGATTGAAAAAACCGCGCTGGAAATGGCCGACACCATCATCGCCGTCTCGCGCAGCACCCGCGATGACATCCTGCGACTGTTCAACGTCGAGCCGACCCGGGTGGTGGTGATTCCCAACGGCATCGACACCGAGGAATATCAGCCGGTCAACAATCCCGAAGCCCTTGCCCAGTTCGGCATTGATCCCAATCGTCCCTATGTGCTGTTCGTTGGCCGCATGACCCGGCAGAAGGGACTGTACTACCTGCTGCAGGCCATCCCGCATCTCGATCCCAAGCTGCAGGTGGTGCTGTGCGCCGGCGACGCCGATACCCTGGCGATGCAGCGCGAAATGGAAGAGATGGTGCAGGAACTGCAAAGCCACCGTTCCGGCATTGTCTGGATTCCCAAGATGGTGTCGCGGCAAATGACCATCACGCTGTATTCGCACGCCACCGTATTCTGCTGCCCGTCGATCTACGAGCCGTTCGGCATCATCAACCTGGAGGCGATGGCCTGCGGCACACCGGTGGTCGGCAGCGCGGTGGGTGGCATCTGCGAAGTGGTGGTCGATGGCGAAACCGGCCTGCTGGTCGATCCACACCTGTCTCCGGAAGCGCCGCATGATCCGCTGGCGCCGGCCAAGTTCGAGCGTGGTCTAGCCGAGGCCATCAACCGCATCGCCAACGATCCCGACCTGCGCCGGCGCATGAGCCAAGCCGGCCGCGAACGGGTCGAACGCCACTATAGCTGGCGCAGCATCGCCCAGCAGACCTATGACCTGTATCGGCGTCTGCGCGCGCAGCGCAATGGCAACACCAGCAGTACCTAGCACCCTGCCACCACGGCATTATCAAGGGCTCTGCGGAGCCCTTTTTTATTAGGCGCTTTTTTATTGCAACTCTTTCTCATTTGCACGGTCAATTTTTTCAGCAATATCCCAGCGCGACAGTCAAGATCGCGTTTCCACTGGGATGCGGCCCCGGCTTCACTACCTTACCTTGCACGACCGAGTACCCGAGGAGGTACTTATGATGGCTGCATCGTCCATCCCTGTCGTTGAGAGCTCGCTGAGCACACCGAAAGTACGCCTGGTTTCCCTGGATCATCCGTGGCAGTGGCTGGCAGCCGGCTGGAAGGATCTCTGGCAGACACCCGCCGCCAGCATCAGCTATGGTCTGCTGTTTGTCATCATGGGCTATCTGCTGGTGTATCTGGTCGAGGCCCGTTTTCACTATGCGCTGGCCCTGACCACCGGTTTCCTGCTGGCCGGACCGTTTTTGGCCATGGGTCTTTACGACATCAGTCGCCGCCTGCAGAACAATGAGCCGGTCCATCTGGGTCATGCCCTGTTCGCCTGGAGCCGCAACCCGCTGCCCATCCTGCTGTTTGGCCTGCTGCTCGGCCTGCTGATGATCGTCTGGGCGCGACTGTCGGCGGTGCTGTTTGGGGTGCTCGCCGGAGGTCGTGAACTGACTCTGGACCCGTCAACGGCGCAACTGTTCTTCTCGGGCAGTGGCCTGACCTTCCTGCTGATCTTCACCCTGGTCGGTGCGCTGGTCGCGGCGGCAGTGTTTACCATCAGCGTGGTATCGATCCCGATGCTGCTTGATCGCAAGACGGATTTCATCACCGCCATTCTGACCAGTATCACTGCGGTGCGCGCCAATCCGGGGCCGATGGTGATGTGGGCGGCGCTGATCGTGATCTTCACCGGTATCGGCCTGATCAGTGCCTATCTGGGCCTGGCGATTGCCCTGCCGCTGATTGGTCACGCCACCTGGCACGCCTACAAGGATCTGGTCGATAACAGCGATATCGAGCAGCAGCCCATCTAACGGTCTGCCAGCCCGCCCCAAACAGGAACGCCGGCCTTGCGCCGGCGTTCTGCATTTCCGCAGCCGTATTTTCAGCTCAGCATTGCTGAGCGTTCAGGCTGTCTGACACAGGCGCCGCAGACGCTGCAGATACAGCCGTTCGTCGGGCTCGCGACCGGCGCGCTGCGCTTCCCACAGGGTTTCGCCGAGGCATTCCATCATGGCGTGTTCGACAGCGTGGCTATCGCCTGTGCGCTGACAGAGCTGCTGGTAGACATCAAGGATGCCGGCCGGCCGGTTGCTGCCGAGCTGTTCCTGAATGGCGATATGCATGCCCATGTGCAGGAAGGGATTGCTCTGGCCCATTTCCGGCAGGTATTCGCGGCCAAGCGCGCGCTCGGTATCGGCCAGCACCGGCTGATACTCGGGATGGGCGTCGATGACACTGGCGATGATGCGTTCCAGCGGTTCCAGCGGCTGGCCAGCCTGAGCCTTGTCCCAGACTGTGCAGTAGTAGCGGCGCAGGCTGTCGCGGTCGTTGCCAAACATTCAGTTCACCTCGGTCTTGTTCGGGTAGGCGCACAGGTCGTGAATTGGGCACGCGCCGCAGCGTGGCTTACGGGCAGTGCAGATATAACGGCCATGCAGAATCAGCCAGTGATGCGCATCGACCTTGAAGGCATCGGGCGTCACGGCCAGCAGGCCCTGTTCCACGGCATGCACGGTTTTGCCCGGCGCCAGGCCGGTACGGTTGGCGACGCGGAAGATATGAGTATCGACCGCGATGGTCGGTTCGCCAAATGCGGTGTTGAGGATGACATTGGCGGTTTTGCGACCGACACCGGGCAGTGCTTCGAGGTTTTCGCGTTCACGCGGCACCGCGCCACCGTGCCTTTCCAGCAGCAGTGCGCAGGTTTTGCGGATGTGGGCGGCCTTGGTGTTGTACAGGCCGATGGTCTTGATGTAGC
>Ga0116181_1003392_pt1 | contig 12477 bp, 7 predicted proteins | sample AD_UKC075_MetaG_FD_89752 | JGI IMG/M metagenome (GOLD analysis project Ga0116181, IMG submission 89752) | Active sludge microbial communities of municipal wastewater-treating anaerobic digesters from USA - AD_UKC075_MetaG | ecosystem: Engineered > Bioreactor > Anaerobic > Digestate | place: USA...
ACAAGGGCCTGGGCGAAATGAACCCCGAGCAGCTCTGGGAAACCACCATGGACCCCACCGTGCGCCGCCTGCTCAAGGTGCAGATCGACGACGCCATCGAGGCGGACCGTGTGTTCACCATGCTGATGGGCGACGAGGTGGAGCCACGACGCGACTTCATCGAGACCAACGCCCTGCGGGCCGGCAACATCGACGTGTAGTTTGAATTTCTGTACAAAACGCCCAGCACCGACTGGGCGTTTTGCCAATCGTAGGGAGCGAATAATGAAAAAGGAAATAGTTGTCAGACTGCATGCCAGCTTTGAAGAACTGGTGCAACACGATGAAGAATCGGGTGGCGAATACTGGTTGGCACGGGACCTGCAAGGACTGCTGGGCTATGCGAAGTGGGAGAACTTCGTCAAGGTCATTGAAAAGGCGCAGATAGCTTGCCAAACCGCAGGTCTTGACCCTGCAGATCATTTTCTTGACGTCAGGAAAATGATCGAGATCGGCAAAGGAGGTACTCGCGCCGTCGACGATATGGCCCTGACCCGCTACGCCTGCTACCTGATTGCCCAAAATGGAGACCCCACTAAGGACGCCATCGCTTTTGCGCAAACCTATTTCGCAGTCCAGACCCGCAAGCAAGAGCTGATCGAGCAGCGTCTGGCCGAAGTGGAGCGCTTGAGCGCGCGCAAGAAACTCACAACGTCCGAGAAAGAGCTCTCCGGCATCATCTACGAGCGTGTAGGTGATCAGATGAGCTTTGCACGCATTCGCAGCAAAGGCGACATGGCCTTATTTGGCGGGCATTCCACCCAGTCCATGAAAGTCAAACTTGGTGTGCTGGACAACAGGCCTTTGGCAGATTTTCTACCTACGATCACCATCAAAGCCAAAGACTTCGCCAACGAAATCACCAACTTCAATATCAAGCGCGATGAGCTGCGTACAGAAAACCGCATTGCCAACGAACACGTCAAGAACAACAAGGATGTGCGGGACCTGCTGATGCAGCGTGGCATCCAACCGGAGTCCTTGCCGGCGGCAGAAGACATCAAGAAAATCGAAAGGCGCGTTGCTTCGGAAGCCAAGAAGCTTCCCGCTGCCAAGAAAAAAACCGGCAGCTGAACACAGGGTTTTGCGGTTTTCATTGCTGACGGCATCCTGCCCATGGCGACCCTCAACCAGCAACGCACGCAGAAATACCTGCACGACCGTTACCAACACCCGGCTTGGATGTTGTTGGCAGCGCGGCGTGGGCCGCTAATTCTGAGTTGCCTGGAAGCGCTGTTCGAGCACCAGCGCGACGGCGTGCCTTTCGATACCGCGGTGCAGGAATTGGCCGACGTCCTGGCCGCACATGCCAACCACCCCGATTTCGACATCGACACCAACAACACCGCTGCCCAAGCGCGCCAGGAGCTGCGCGATGGCATCCAGCGCGGGCTCATCACGGAGCGCGAAGGCAAGGTCTTTGAAACCGATGCGCTCAAAACCGCCACGCGCTTTGTAGCCCAGCTGGATCAGCGCATGATGACTTCCACCGCCTCGCGCTTAGGCCTGGTGCAGCGCGAGATCGACAACCTGGCAGCGGCTCTCAACCCCGACCCGCAGAGCCGTGCCGAGCATCTGGAGCGCCGCATGGCCGAACTGCAGGAGCAGCTGGACGATGTGCATGCCGGTCAAATTGCCACACTGACCGAGGATCAGGCCGTGGAAGGTATCCGCGAGGTCTATGCCCTGGCCACCAGCCTTCGTGCGGATTTCCAGCGCGTGGAAGATTCGTGGCGCGAAGCCGACCGCGCGCTGCGCCAAGCCATCATCAGCGCCCAACACCATCGAGGCGCGGTCATGGATCAGATGCTGGACGGCCATGCCAACCTGCTCAACACCCAGGAAGGCCGCGTGTTCGAAGGCTTCCAGCAGCAACTGAACCAACAAAGCGAACTGGCCCACATGCGCCAGCGAATCCGAGCCATCCTCAAGCACCCCACCGCCACGCGGGCGCTCGACGACGTGCAGATCAGCACATTGCGCCTGCTCGTTCAACAGCTCATCAAGGAAGCCCAGGTGGTGCAGGTGGTGCGTGCACGCAGCGAGCATGAGGTCAGTCAGTTCATGAAAACCGGCCAGGCCGCGGAGAACCAGCGCGTGGGCCAGTTGCTCAACGACATCCTGCAGCAGGCTCTGCAGGTCGATTGGCGGCGCCAGACTGTACGCCGCCAGGAGGCCTCGCTGCCGCCGCTGGGCGTGGCATTGGCCAGCCTGCCGCTGATCGAGCGGCTGCGCGTCAAGTCACTGGAGGGCGACGGGAACACCGAACTACTGCTGACCACGCAATGTGCCAATCTAGACCACTTGGAAGACGAGTTCTGGCAGGCCTTCGAGGGACTGGATCGCGAAGCCCTGTTGGCTCTGACCCTGCAAACTCTGGAGCACAGCGGCCAACCCATGACCCTGGCTGCACTGGCCGAGGCGCTGCCGCCAGGCTCACACGACCTGGAAACTCTGACCCTGTGGCTGGCGCTGGCGCGGGAATCAGGGGCCGGGTTCGATCCGGCGCAGCAGGAGTTCATCACGACCCACGACCAGGAGGACGCCTGGCGCTTCACTGTGCCGCGCGTGGCGCTAGAAGCGGGTGCGTTGCGGGCAGTCGGAGCCGAAGGGTCATGAAAAAATGATAGCTGCTTGCGCATATCCCACAGGGCATACAGCCTCATAACTAATAAACTCCTGAGGGCGCCGATGCCACCAGATACCCCGGATATCTTCGACCAATGGGCCGCCAACAGTGCCCCAGTCAGCGGCGTCACCGACGCTGCCGACGCCAGCGAGGCGCCACCCAAGCCAGCACTGGAATCTCTTTCGGCAACCCCCGCAATCCTGCGCCGCGCACTGCAGGAACTGCTCAAGTACGGCCTGCTGGAGCAAGCCGCCAAACCCCATCTGTTTCGTCAGATCGCCACCCACACGGAGCGCGTGGATGCGCTGCTGGAACCGCTGGACTTGCAGGTGCGGCTGGACGACCACCGGGGCCTGGCCTTCGTGACCATCGCCGCCACCTACCAGGCCGACGGCGAAGATGAGGATGAGTGGACGCACCCGCTGGTGCGCCGACAGCGACTGACGCTGGAGCAATCACTGTTGTTGGCCATACTACGACGCGAGTTTTTGCAACGCGAGCAGGAACACGGCCTGGGCGCACCAGTGCACATAGCAGTGGACAGTCTGCTGCCGCAGCTGGAAATCTATCTGGGCAGCACCGGCAGCGACATGCAGGAGCGCAAACGCCTCCTGGCGCTGCTGGAAAACCTGCGCGGACACGGCGTGGTATCCGAAGTGGACGCGCAAGACCGCTTCAGCATCCGCCCCATGATCGTGCACCTGGCCAACCCCGAAAACCTGCAAACCCTGCTGCAACAGCTGCGGGAGATCAGCAACGCTGCCGCCACACCGGAGGCCGACGCATGACTCCCGGCTACCGTCTGCAGGAACTGCACCTGTACAACTGGGGCGCCTTCGCAGGCCGCCACCAGGCCGAGATCGATGCAGCCAACACCGCCATCATCGGCCCCACGGGCAGTGGCAAGACCACGTTGATCGACGCCCTAATGACGCTCCTGTGCGCCGCCCCGCGCTACAACTTGGCCTCCACCGGCGGCCACGAAAGCGACCGCGACCTGGTCTCCTATGTGCGCGGAGCCAGCGGTCCCGGCCAGGGCGGGCTGGACACCTCCGACAGCAGCGACCATCTAGCCCGCACCGGCCGCTGTGTCACCGGCATTGCCGCCAAGCTGGTGCGCAGCGACGACGCACAAGACAGCGTGCTGATCGGCGCCATCCTGTGGTTCGATGGCAGCAGCTCCAGTGCCAGCGACCTGAACAAACGCTGGTGTTTCGCCCAAGGCTCAGGGCACAGCCTGGACGAGTGGCTGGAAGAGCACCACAGCGGCGGTGCGCGTGCACTGGGTCGGCTGGAGAAAAACACCGACGATCTACACATTTTCACCAGCAAAGCGGCTTACCTTGCCCGGCTGCAGAGCTGCTTCGAGGTGGGGCCCAACGCCTTCACGTTGCTCAACCGCGCCGCAGGCCTGAAACAGCTCAACAGCATCGACGACATCTTCCGCGAGCTGGTGTTGGACGACCGCAGCGCGTTTGACAAGGCGCTGGATGTTGCCAAAAGTTTTGACGAGTTGGCTTCCATCCATGCCGAGATGGAGTTAGCCAATCGCCAGTATCTCGCCCTGCTCCCGCTGCGCGACATGGGGCAGCGGGAGGCACAGGAACGCCAGCGCCTGGAGGAGTCGCGCCTGCTGCAGGCCGAGTTGCCACAATGGTTTGCGGCACAGGGCGTGCAGCTGTGGGGTGAGCGCTGCGATAGTTTGCAGGCAGGTTTGATAGCGCAGCAGCAGGCGATTGATTCCGCTGCCGACGCTCTGGAAACGGCTCGCATCCGTGAACAGCAGCTGCTGGAAACCTACCTGCGCACGGGCGGTGGCGATATTCAGTCGCTGGAGCAGCTCATCGCCGCGCAGCAGAAAGCACTGACACAAAAACAAAAAAACCTGAAGGACTATCAGGCACTGGCCGCTCAGCTCCGTCTGGACAACACAGCAGCTTTCAACGCACAGGTGCTCAGCGAGCACCAGCAGCAAGCAACGCCTACATTGGAACAACTGGCGGAGCAACAACCTGGGTTGCAAGACGCCACCGAAACCGCCGTCACCCGCGAGCGCAACGCACACGCTGAGCTAAAACAACTACAAGCAGAACTGCAGGCAGTGCACGCGCGCCCCGGCTCCAACCTGCCCACCGCATTCACCCAGTTCCGCACCGCGTTGGTCGACCAATTGCAGCTGTCCTGCGACGACCTACCCTTTGTTGCCGAATTGGTGGAGGTGCAGAAAAAGCAGCACGCCTGGCGCGGCGCCATCGAACGCGCACTGGGCAGCCACCGCCTGCGCATCCTGGTCCCGCCCGAGGCCATGGACGCTGCACTCGCCTGGGTCAACCAGCGTCACAACCACCTGCATGTGCGCCTGCTGGAGGCGCGCCCACCGGCAAAGCCGACACAGTTTCTGAGCGACGGCTTTGCCGCCAAGCTCAACCTGAAAGACCATGCCCACCAGGGTGCGCTGCGCCAGTTGCTGGCCGAATTGGATTTGCACTGCGTGGACAGCGCACAGGCCCTGCGCAGCACACCGCACGCCATGACGCAACAGGGCTTGATGTCCGGCAAGGCCCAGCACTTCGACAAGCAGGACCAGAAACGCATCGACCAGGACTGGATGACCGGCTTTGACAACCGCGACCGCCTGGCCCAGCTGGAGAACCAAATTGCCACCCAGGCCGGGCAATGGGAATTGCTGCAAGAGAAGAAGCATAAAGCCCAATCAGCACAGGGGCTGGCGGCCAGTTTGGCTCAGTTGTGGCAGCAGTTGCAAGTGCTCCAATGGGACGACCTGGATACGGGCAGGGTGCAAGTCCAACTGCAAGGCCTGCAAGAGCGCCTGGCCGCATTGCTCGATCCGCAGTCGGACACCGCGCAGGCTCAGGCGCGTTGGAAAGCCACGCACGATCACAACACAACGCTGGCTGGGGAGTTGCTGAAACTGCAGAACGAGCAAGCGGCCCTGGAAGAGCGTCACAAGACGGCACAAACCCGGCAAGACGAATACAAGGTGCGGCTGTCCGCCCCAGGCGACACCACGGGGCAGTGGCACGGCGCCATAGCCGCCCTGCTCTCCGAACCCTTGGCGTGCGAGTCGCTCAATACCCAGGAACGCCGGGCGCAGACCCAAGCGCAGCAACAACTCAAAACCCTGGAAGACCAACTCGGCGAACTGCATAAGGACATCATCCGCCAGATGGCCAAGGCACAGAAGGAAGACCGCGGCGCGCTGACTGAAGAACTCCAGGAAGTCGCCGCCTTGCCGCCCTACCTGGAGCGCCTGCGCGTGCTGCAAGAAGAAGACCTGCCGGCCAAGCGGGCACGCTTCCAAGACTACCTCAACAATGCATCCGACCAGGGCGTGAGCACGCTGTTGTCGGGCATCGAGGCCGAGGTGGCCGACATCATAGAGCGCATAGACCGGCTCAACGTGACTCTGGCCCGAGTGGATTTCCAGCAGGGACGCTACCTGCAACTCCACCCGCAAGAGGTCATTCACCCCAGCCTGCAAGCGCTGAACCAGGCCCGGAAGCAGCTCAACAGTGAACGCCTGCGCGACGACGGTGGTCACAGCCACTACCAGGCGCTGCAAACCATGGTGGAGCTGCTGCGCGAGCACGCCACCAACCGCCGCACCAAGGCGGCACAGGCACTGCTGGATGCGCGCTACCGGCTGCAGTTCGCCGTGCACGTGCTGGCCCGCGAAGACGACCGACTGCTGGAGCGGCGCACCGGCTCACAGGGTGGTAGCGGGGGCGAGAAGGAAATCATTGCCAGCTACGTGCTTACCGCCTCGCTCAGCTATGCACTGTGCCCGCAGGGACGCAGCCAGCCGCTGTTCGCCACCATCGTGCTGGACGAGGCCTTTTCCAAGAGCTCGCAAACCGTGGCCGCCCGCATCATCCAGGCGCTGCGCGAATTCGGGCTGCACGCCCTTTTCGTCACGCCCAACAAGGAGCTGCGCCTGCTGCGCAAGCACACCCGCAGCGCGGTGCTGGTGCACCGGCGCGGCAGCCAGGCCACCCTGGCCTCGCTGAGCTGGCAGGAACTCGATGCGCACGCACAGCAACGCCAAATGACAGATAAAAATCGCATGTAGCCCGCACGCAATAGGTGTAAACAGCTATTCTTAAGAGCGCATGAAATCCCCCAACCAACTCGCCGGTCAGCTTGTCCGCCGATGGCAGCGCAGCGACTGGCGCGAACAGCATCTGCTACCCGGCAACCAAGCTTGGCCGATGCACCTATCCATCGGCGAACCTGGTGCATCCAGCTTCCGTGATGACGACAGCGCCGCCCTGCGCCAGCATTTGCATCAGTGGCGGCGCATTACCGAGCAGGGGCCGGGCCAGGTGCAGTGGAAGCCGCGCCAGTACCGCAGCGGCGCAGCGCCCGTGGACATTCCGACGCAGTGGGTATTGCGCCCTTCCGATTGCGCAGCGGCTTTCGCCCACTACGGCGGTGGCGACGGCGCGCAAGCCAGCGCCGACTACCACGCCCTGACCATCCTGCTGCCCCGGGTGGACGCATGTTTTCACCGCCTGCTGCTGCGCCGCCTGCGTTTGTGGCGCGACATGGCATCGGATCAGGTCGTCACCGCAACCCGCATCGCGTTGCAACTAGAGCCAGGCTGTGCCCAAGGCCGGCCATTCCGAGCACTGGCGGTGGCCGGCAACGACAGCAAGTTCTTCGAACGCCACGTAACGCTGCTCACCGCCTTGCTTGACGAACGCTTCGACGGCGAAGCCAGCCACCTGGGCCTCGCCTCCTTCCTGGGCGCGACCGCAGACACCGAACACTGGCTGCTGGTTGTCCCCCTCGCCGGGGGCCTTTTGCCCTACCGTCGCCAACGCATACCAGCCAGCGAGCTGCAAGAAACCCCCCTGCCGTCCCGCCGCGTTATTTTGGTGGAAAACGAGCGTTGCCTGCACCAACTCCCTGCGGATGTGCCAGACACCATCGCCGTACTGGGTTCGGGATTGAATCTTGGCTGGCTCAGCGCCGCCTGGCTGCAACGCCGACAAGTAGCCTACTGGGGGGATATCGACACCTGGGGCTTGGCGATGCTGGCAACGGCGCGCAGCCACCAGCCAGATCTGCATGCGCTGCTCATGGACCAAATGACGTTTGACGCGTACCACCAACTGGCTGTTGCCGAGCCTGTGCATGCACAGACCCCGCTGCCGAACCTTTTACCCGAAGAACAAGCGCTGGACCAAACCCTGCGTACGCTTGAGAAGGGGAGACTGGAACAGGAATTCCTGCCGGCCAGCACGGTCGCGCGTGCGGTAGTTGAATGGCAAAGCATCGGCACAGCAGGCACGTCTATCTGAGGCTTAGAGATGACTTCGGCTTCACTTTCCTCATTGCGTCTATCAAGCCAACGGTTACCTCATTGAAGTTAGGCCTTACAGACAAGTCCTTGCTAACCCGCTATGTACCTAACCGTGTGCCCCCAGCAGTCATGACCAATGCAGCCCTTCCGCCCCACTCGGTCGCTCTCAACACGCGCGTCGCCCTCGTCACCGGCGCCAACTCCGGCATCGGCCGCGTCACCGCCGTGGAGCTGGCGCTGCGCGGCTACCACGTCTTTCTGGCCTGCCGCGACGCGGGCAAGACCGCCGAGGTGCTGCGCGAGATCGCGCAGCGCAGTGCCGGCAGCGCGAAAGCCGAGTTCATCGCGCTGGACCTCGGCGACCTGGACAGCGTGCGCCAGTGCGCCCAGGCCTTCAACGCCCGCGAGCTGCCGCTGCACCTGCTGGTCAACAACGCGGGCCTGGCCGGCCAGAAGGGCTTCACGACATCGGGCTTCGAGCTGGCCTTTGGCGTCTGCCATGTCGGCCACTTCCTGCTCACCCGGCTCTTGCTGGATCGCCTCAAAGCGGCCGCGCCGTCACGCGTGGTGGTGGTGGCCAGCCGGGCGCACCGCCACGCCAAGGGCATCGACTTCGCCGCGGTGCGCCAGCCCAGCCGCAGCCGCGGCGGCCTGATGGACTACAGCGTCGCCAAGCTGGCCAACATCCTGTTCGCAGCCGAGCTGGGCCGCCGCCTGGCAGGCACCGGCGTCACCACCTACGCGCTGCACCCCGGCGTGGTGGCCACCAACGTGTGGCGCTCGGTGCCCTGGCCGCTGGAGGCCCTGGTCAAGCTGTTCATGATCGACTCGGAAGCAGGCGCAAAGACCACGCTGTACTGCGCCACGTCCGATGCGGTGGCGCAACAGACCGGCCTGTACTACGACAAATGCGCCGTGGCCACGCCGACGCCGGTGGCCCTTGATGCCGCGCTGGCGCAGACGCTGTGGACGGCCAGCGAAGGCTGGACCCAGGGCTGAGCCTTGCCCGCCCCGGGGGCATCCGCGTGAGCCAGCCGCGGTCGCCGTGACTCAGCCGGCCGCCTGATAGTCCTGCACGGTCCGCACCACGTCGCCCAGGCTCAGCAGCTTTTGAAGCTGTTCGTTGTCCACAACGACGCCGTATTTGCGCTCCATGGATTCGACGATGTCGACCATGTCCATCGAATCGGCGCCGTAGTCATCGACCAGCAGCACGTCCAGCCGCGTGGGGTCGATGGTCTTGCGCAAGATCTGGCCGATCATTTCGGCCAACTCTTGGGCCAGGATGTTTGGGTCAGCCATGGGGCTCTCCGACAATGTGTGCCGTGCTTGCGGCGATGGTGAAACCGGCGCCGAAGGCCGCCAGGGCGATGTGCCCGTCGCCGGGCAGTTCGTCCCAGAAGCGCTCCAGGGCCAAAGGAATGGACGAGCTTGAGGTGTTGCCCGTGTCGGCCAGCGTGGTGCGAACCAGCGACAGCGGCACCTCCAGATGGGCGGCCACATTTTGCAGGATTCGCTTGCTGCCCGGGTGCGCCACCAGGGCCGTGACGTCCGTCGCCGCCAGACCCACGCTCGCCAGCGCGGCCAAGGCGGCGTTGCCCATCGCTTTGTACGCCGTGCGCGCCACGGCAATGCCGTCCATGTGCAAGGGCCGCTGGGCACCCCGCAGGGGCATCCAGATCGCCTGATCACGATCGGGTGCGCTCAACAGCACCGGCGGCTGAAGCTTGAGGGCCCGGCCAGCGCCCAAGGGGCTGGCCGTGACCAGGGTGGCGCTGGCCGCATCGCCAAACAGGAAGGCCGTGGCCGGATCGGCCAGGTCCAGCGTCGGCGAGACCACCTCCGAGGTCAGCAGCAGCACAGCGCCCGGCGCCCCGTTGCCGAGGAAGCCTGCCGCCAGCCGCAGGCCGTACAGGTAGCCCGAACAGGCCGCGTTGAAATCAAAGGCCGGCAGATCCTTGGCAAACCGCTCGTGCCCCTGGAAATGCGTGGCGACCTGGCAGGCAACGGTCGGGGACGACTCGCGCGGCGAGCCGGTGCTGCAAAGGATCGCCACGATCTTGGGCGCAGTGGCGTCCAGCCGCGACAGCAACGCCTCGGCGGCGCGCACCGCCAGCGACACCACGTCTTCGCCCTCGGCGACCCACTGGCGCGACTCCACCCCCGTGCGCTTGACCACCTCGTCGGCCGTCCAGCCGGGAATCCCGGCGGCCAGCTCGGCCGAGGTCACCGCCTTTCCGCCCAGCACGCAGGCGGGCCGGGCCAGGTACAGGCTGGACGGCGCACCCATCCCGGCAGAGGCCGCCAGGCCCGAGCGGTCGGCCGCCGCCCGGCGCGTCAGGCGCGGTGTGCCCGGGTTCTCCTGGGTCACCACCTGCATCGGCGGCGCCACCGCCTCATCCGTCTGCAGGCGCAACAGGGGCGCGTTGACGGAGACACGGTCGCCCACCTTGGCCAGCACCGCCCGCACCGTGCCGGTGGCGGTGGACCGGATTTCCACCACCGCCTTGGTGGCCTCCACCTCGGCCACCACATCGCCGGCCTGCACCGCATCACCCGGCTGCAGCGACAGCATCACCACCTCGACGCTCTCGTCAGCCGGGCCCGAACCGATCGCGGTGATGGTGCACTGCCCCGGCGGGTCGCCGGCTTCGGGCAGGATCCAGTCCAGGTCAAGGCCCAGCAGATCGGCGCAGGCCTGCAGGCTGCCCTTGAACGAGGGCAGGATCTCCAGCTGGTTGCCGTAGTGGTAGGGGATGAAGGTGTCGGGCCGGGTCAGCCGGCGCATGCGCACCGGCCGCTTCGCGGCCTCGGCCACCGTGGCCAGCACCTCCGCGCCGAAGCCGCAGGTGTGGTTGTCTTCGTGCACGACCAGCAGGCGGCCCGTCTTTTCGGCCGAGGCCACGATGGCCGGCGCGTCCCAGGGCGAGAGGCAACGCAGGTCGAACAGGTCAACTGTGGCGCCATGCGCCGCCAGCACGCTGGCCACCTCCTCACAATGCGCCACCGTGTTGCCCCAGCTCACCAGCGTCAGGTCGCTCCCCTGGGCCAGCTGCCGCGCCCGCCCGGGCTGGACAAACTGGCACGCCACATCAGCCGACGTGGTGCGCGCCGGGTGGTTCAGGCAGATCTTGGGGTAGAAAAAGACTGTTGGCCGGGGCGACTCGAACGCCGCATTGAGCAGCCCGGCGGCGTCGGCCGCGAACGCCGGCATGAACACGTCCACGCCAGGCACATGGGCCATGGTCGCCTCCAGCGTCTGCGCATGGAACGGCCCCAGACCCGGCTTGTAGGCGCCGCAGGTGACCATCAGAATGACCGGGCACTGCCAGCCCCCGGCGCTGCGCCAGTACATGCTGCCCAGCTCGGACAGGATCTGGTTGAAGCCCAGCGCCAGGAAGTCCGCGAACTGGATGAACGCCACCGGCCGCTGCCCGGCCAGGGCGCGGCCCACGGCCGTGCCGATGATGGTGCTCTCCGACAGGCAGGCATTGACCACCCGCCCCGGAAAAGCGCTGCTCAGCCCGCTGGTGACGCCAAACACATCGCCTTTGGGGTCTTCGATGTCTTCGCCGTACAGAAAGACGCCGGCATCCGCCGACAGCCGTGTGCGCAGCACGCCATTGATGGCCTCGCGCATGGCCAGGCGCGGCGTGGACCCGTCGCCCAGGTACTCCGCACGCTGCGCAAACGCGGCGGGGTAGTCGGCCTTGGCTGAAAAGGCCGGTTCGGGGTCTGCTCCGGCCTGGGCCTGCCAGGCCGCGATCTCCACGGCGGCGCGGACCTCCTGCGCCCAGGCGTTCAGCGCGGTCTCTTCCACCCCCTGGCTGCGCAGCCAACTGGCCAGTTTGGGCAACGGATCGCGAGCGCTGCGGCCATCGGCAACCTCTTGGGCGCCCCGGTACAGGCTCTGGTCATCGGCATTGGTGTGGCTGGCCAGGCGCTCCACCGCAAACACCACCAGCGCGGGCCCGCGGCTTTCGCGCACCTGCGCCACCAGCGCCTGCAAACCGCGGTCGGACTGCAGCGCATCGGTGCCGTCCACCCGGTGAATCGGCAGCCCATAAAACGAATCGGCCTGGCCCTGCGGCAAATCAAAAAAGGTTTTTCCGGCGGTTTTGGTGGAAATCGAATACTGATTATCTTCAACAATGAACAACACCGGCAATTGCCAGCGCACCGCTTCAGCCACCGCCTCCAGAAACTCCCCCTGCTGGGTGCTGCCATCACCCAGGCAACACACCACCAAAGGATTTTCTGGATTATCTTTGATGGCCGCCGCAATACCCACCGCCTGCAAGGCGTTGTTGCCCACCGGCCCCACCATGCTGCAGACATTCAATGCCGGCGACGACAGATGGGCGCTCATCTGGCGCCCTTTGGAGTGCGAGCCCGCACGTGCCAGAATGCTCAGGAAAAACTCCCCTGCCGGCATGCCGCGGGCCAGCAGCAAGGCCTTGTCGCGGTAATGCAGGTGCAGCCA
>Ga0116181_1003393_pt1 | contig 12476 bp, 10 predicted proteins | sample AD_UKC075_MetaG_FD_89752 | JGI IMG/M metagenome (GOLD analysis project Ga0116181, IMG submission 89752) | Active sludge microbial communities of municipal wastewater-treating anaerobic digesters from USA - AD_UKC075_MetaG | ecosystem: Engineered > Bioreactor > Anaerobic > Digestate | place: USA...
AGGGTGTCGGCAATGAAGCGGCGCACATCGCGCTGATGCTGGGCCGCCTGACGCACGATGCGGATGCGCTGCTCGAGGGGGTCGGCGGCACCCCGCCCGGCGTCACCGCTGGGCAGCCCCAGGGGCGTCCCCTCGCGCTCAAGGGCGATCAGCTCGGCGTCCAGGTAGCGTTGGGCAGACTCCAGCCGACGCCAGCTCCACAGGGGGTAGGCCAGCGTGCAGCCGAAAACCGCCGGGGCCGGGCCAAACCACCAGCCCCCCATGTGCAGCCCCAGGCCGGCCAGCAGCACGGCGGAAGCCCCGAGGATGAAGGAGGCCATCAGGCCGGCGCGGGCTTCGGCGTAGAGCAGGATCAGCATGAGCATGATGACCAGCACCGTGGCCACGGCGGCAGAGACCCACGGCGACAGGGGTATGACGGCCGCACCGCGGCGCAGGGCGTCAAATACGTTGGCCTGCACTTCGACACCGGACATCGGCCGGGACAGGCCCGAGGTGGGCGTGGGCACGGCATCCCCCATGCCGGCTGCGGTGGCGCCCACCATCAGGATCTTGCCGCGCAGGGCCTCGGCCGGCACCTCGCCGCTGAGCACGGCCCGGTAGGAGAAATGGGTGTAGGTGCCGGGAGGGCCGGAGAAGGGCATGCGCAGCCAGTCGGCGCGCTGCCAGTGCTGGTGGTCCCGCCCTTCGCCGATGGGCGGGGGTGGAAAGCGGCCCGCGGCGTCCTGATCGATCAGGACGCCGCGGGGCGAGGGCCAGCTGGGGGTGGCGGGCCGCGCCAAAGCCCTCCCACAGGTAGACGCTGCGGGCGATGCCGTCCGGGTCGAACTCGACCTGGCTGTGACCGATGGCGGCGGCGGCGTCGGCAAAGACGCCAAGCGGATGCACCTCCCCGGAGAGGATCGCGCCGGTGGTCGCCTGGGCGAGGGGCAGCACCACCCGTCCGTGATCACGGATGGCCCTGGCCAGGGCGGCGTCGGCACCGGGGTCGTCGGCACTGGGGGTTTCGAGGAGCAGGTCGAGCACCACAGCCCGCGCGCCGGCCTCCCGGGCCACGTCGATGAGGGCCGCATGCACCCGCCGCGACCAGGGCCAGCGGCCGATGCTGGCGAGGCTCGCGTCGTCGATGGAGACGATCACCACATCATCACTGGCCGGGCGCGTCCAGGTGGACAGCACAACGTCATAGAGCGTCTGGTCGATTCTCCACAGCCAGCCCTCGACCGCCGCCACGAGGGTCAGCAGGACGCACAGGAGCGTGACGGCGAACCACTCGAGGGTGGGTCGGCGCAGGGTCGCTGCGTGGGAACTCACGGACTCTTTGCTGCGGGGGCGGAGAGGGTCCACGCGGGCAGCACGAGCAGGGACTGCAGGTTCTGGGTACCGGACCAGGGGGAGCCTCCGCCATCCGGATCGGTGGCGCGGATACGCAGCCGATAACGTCCCGGGCCGGGTGCGACGATGGTCAGCGCGGCTTCGCCGATACGTTGATCGACGAGCAGATCCTGGAAGGCCTCATCGCGGGCCAGCTGGACGTCGTAGATCTGCCCGGGCTTGCCGGCCCAGGCGAAGCGCAGTCGGTTGTTGTATCCCTCCACGCTGGCCGGGCCGGGGGCCGGGCGGATATCCAGGGTTGCCGCATCGCTCCACGGGCCACGCTTGCCAGTGGCGTGCAGGCTGGCGATCCGCCAGGCGTACTGGCCCGGGCCGAGGGTCGGCTCAGTGCGCAGCCCGTCGACGTCCTGTTCGATAAGCGGCGTGGCGAAGCTGGCATCCTGGCCGATCTGCAACCGGAAACCGGCGGCTTCGGGGCTCGGTGTCCATGCCAGGACTCCGGGCGGCGCCTTGACGGCCAGGGGCGGCTCCGGACGGGCGCGCAGCTCGATCGGCCGGGTGGCGTCATAGCCTTCCAGGCCTTCGGCATCAATGGCGCGGATACGCAGCTGGTAGCTGCCGTCGGGAAGGGAATTGAAGCGGGCCCTGGGCGTGGTGAAGACTGCAGTCGCCACCACATCGCTGAACTGCGCGTCCCGGGCGATCTGCGCCCGATAGGCGACGGCCTTGTCCACCGCCGGAAAGGGGATCTGCATGTCGACCCGCTCGAACACCGCCACAACCCCGTCAAGGGACGGCGCGGCCAGCAGCGGCCGGGGCGACGGAAGCGGCTGACCGGCCCGCGCAACCACACCGAAACCGGCCGGCAGGGCGGCAGCGCCGGAGCTTGACGCGTTACTCACGCCAACCTCGCCAGCCGTGACTTCGGCCTGGGCCACGCCGGAAAGCGCGTCCGACCCGGCCCGGAAAGCAGTTCCACGGACGCTGAGGGCCGCCGTCGGGGTGCGGATCTGGTAGCGGGCGGCCGGGCCCCGCTGGGGTGCGACAGTGGTCTCGACGCGCCCCTGCTCCAAGAAGATGCGGGTATTCTGACCGGTGAAGCCCTGGAAACCCTGGATCTTCTCCATGCGCGCGGCGCTGCCCGGCTGTACCGTCAGACGCGACTCGTCGGGCATAGCCAGGGCGATGAAGCCACCGGCACCGGTACGCAGAATGGCACCTGCGGGCACTTTGGCGTCCAGCGCGAGGGGCTGCCCATCCATGGTGACGTCACCGCTGAGGGCCACCACCCGGGCAATGCGCGGCTCCACCCGCAGCCAGGACTCAGGGATGCGCAGGGGCGTGCCCACGGGGATGCGCATCGGGTTGCTGATGCGGTTGAGTGCCTTGACCCCCTTCCAGCCGAAGGGCGCCGAGAGGTACTGGCGCTCCAGCCCGATCAGCGTGTCGCCGGCACGGGTGGTGTAGATGACTTCCAGATCACTCGCAAAGACACCGGAACAGGCCGCCAAGCCTAAGGCAGCACCCAGGAGACAAACGGATTGACGGGCCACGGAAGAGATCTTTCAGTCGAATTTGGGGGACTATATTAGTTCCCGGCCTGACACAGGGTGCAAAACTTCGCAAAATGGGGGTGAAGTCGTGCCCAACATGCCAATTACACGCTAAAGGCGGCCCGCCGGGGCCCTATCATTGGAGCAGACACGTCGGCCCTTCCCCGTCCGGGGTGTTGTCATATCCTTTCCCTCTTTCACTACTCTCTCAAAGGAAACCCTATGAGCTTCATTCAGGAATTCAAGGAATTTGCCATGAAGGGCAACGTCGTCGACCTGGCGGTCGGCGTCATCATCGGCGGTGCCTTCCAGAAAATCGTCGACTCCCTCGTCAAGGACATGCTGATGCCGGTCATCGGCAAGCTCCTCGGCGGTGTCGATTTCAAGCACCTCTACCTCAACCTCGGGGACAAGACCTTCGAGACCATGGAAGCGGCCGAGAAGGCCGGTGCCCCGCTGTTCAAGTATGGCGTTTTCGTCAACTCGATCATCGACTTCACCATCGTTGCGCTGGCCATCTTCGTGGCCATCAAGGCCATGAACAAGCTCAAGCGTGACGAACCGGCACCGGCGCCCGAAGCGCCCCCGGCCGAGCCGGAAGATGTGAAGCTGCTGCGGGAAATCCGCGACGCGCTGAAGAAGTAAGCGCGCAGAACAGGGGTCCCGCCCAGGGACCCCTGGTGGCATCAGGCCGGCGACATGGCGGCCTCGCCAAGGGTCGGCGATTCAGACGGGTCGATCTTCTCCAGCCGGTAGCCGAAGTTGTAGGTCGGGGTCAGCCGGAAACCATTTTCAGGCCGCAGGTTGAGCTTGCTGCGCACGCGGCTGATGTGGGTATCGACGGTACGCGTGGCCAGATCGGGGTTGCGCCCCCACACCGCTTCCAGCAGATGCCCCCGCGACAGCAGGCGCCCCAGGTTGCGAAACAGGAAGGCCGCCAGCTCGAATTCCTTGTCAGTCATCTCCACAGCCATTCCGTCGATGGTCAGGCCCTTCTTGACCAGATCGAAGTGGTAGGGCGCCACGGTCAGGGTCTGATTGGTGTTGCGGGGCTGGGCCCGACGCAGCACGGCCTCGATGCGCGACAGCAGCTCGATGCGACGGGGCGGCTTGATCAGGTAGTCGTCAGCGCCGGCACTGAAAGCATTGACGATGTCCTCTTCCGCATCGCGGGAGGTGATGAAGATCGCCGGAGTGTCGTTGCCCCGCTCCACCCGCAGCCACCGCAGGACCTGCTCGCCGGTCAGATCGGGCAGTACCCAGTCCACCAGGAACAGATCGAAACTTTCGCGGCTGGCGACCCGCATCAATTCGCGGGCCAGTCCAAAGCCATGCACATCGTGCCCGGCTTCCCGCAGCCAGCCCGTCAGAACTTCCATCTGGGCCGGATCGTCTTCGAGAATAGCGAATCGCACGCTGGTTTACCTTTATCGAGAAATTGAAGCACACCACTCAAGACTACACGCCGGCCGCACCGGCAGAAACGCCCCCGGGGCCTTTCTACGCGTAGTCACCCACATACGGATTGCTGTCCCGCTCATCGCCGAAGGTCGACATCGGCCCATGACCGGGAATGAAACTCACATCCTTGCCCAGCGGCCACAGCTTCTGCCGGATCGAATTGATCAGATCCTTGTGGTTGCCCCGCGGAAAATCCGTGCGGCCGATGGAGCCGGCAAACAGCACATCACCGACCACCGCCAGGCGCGCAGTTTCGCTGAAGAACACCACATGGCCCGGGGTATGCCCGGGGCAATGGATGACCGACAGGGTCTCTTCACCCACGCGCACGCTATCGCCGTCCTCCAGCCAACGCCCCGGCGTAAACGCCTCCACCTGGGGAAAGCCGAACATCTTGCTCTGCTTGGGCAGATCGTCGATCCAGAACGCATCCTCCTTCTCCGGCCCCTCGACGGGCAGCGCCAGCTGGCGGGCAAGCGCCGCCGTGCCGCCGGCATGGTCGATATGGCCGTGGGTCAGCAGGATGCGTTCGATGCTGACGCCGAGGGCCTCGGCGGCCTTGAGAATGCGCTCGAGGTTGCCCCCCGGGTCTACGACAGCGGCCTTGCGAGTCTGGTCGCACCACAGTATCGAGCAGTTCTGCTCGAAGGGCGTTACGGGAACGATCTGGTATCTGAGCATGGTTTGCACATGCCTGCCAAAGGGGCAGGGGTCGGTAAAAGGACTAATTACGCCTGGGCCGCACAATTTTCAAGACCGGCGTAACAGGTCTCTGCATGCGGCAAAGTTTATCACGCTCAAATTGGGGGGCCACAAACCCTGTCGTCCCCCTGGCCTCCGGGACGCCTGCTGACACGCTTGTTTTCACAGTGGATTCGTTTGATTTTATTCAAACGTCAAAAGCAATGCCGGGCAGAAAGACAGGTTTCCGGAACGCATCTTGGAGACCCTTGCCCCTACTGGCTGCAGGGACTATCCCGCCACAGAGGAAAATGCCCCCTGATGCGACAGCGGGATACGCCCGAAGGATGCCTTCAGCGGGGGAAAGGGCGGGATTCCGTGAGGGCGATGTAACGGCTGCGGTCCTGCTCGTAACGGTTGCGGATCGCCTCGATATCACGCCGCTTGGCTTCGATGACCGACCCCTGAGCCGCCAGCTCGCTGTCGGAGTCACGCAGGGCCGCCGCCAGGTTGGGGGGCATGGCGCGTTTCTGGAAGAACTCGGCCTCCCGCAGCAGGCCCGACCGCTTTTTCATGAGCAAGGCCTGACGTGCTTCCGCCTGTCGCAATTCCAGCTCGACGGCCTCGACGGCCCGATCACGCCGGGTGTCGATGTCCGCCACGCTGGAGTAGGTTTCGAGCAGGGACTGATTGCGCCGCATCTCGGCCCGCTGCCGGGCCACCTCGGCCCGCCGGGCGCGCTCCTCGGCTTCACGCTTGGCCAGCTGCTCCGGGCTCAGGGGCGCCTCCACCGTGCGCCGCACCGTGCCCTGGGGGCTCATCTCCCGGTAGCTTTTGCCGAAGCACTGGGGCGGCAGCACGTCACCACACACCTGGTGCCCGTTGTCCGTGCAGCAATAGACCGTCCCCCTCGGCGCCGTCTGGGCGTGGACGGAGGACAGGACCATCAGCAAGGAAACGAGAACCAGGCGGCGCATGGGCTTAGGCGTCTCCGCTCACGCCGTAGGTTTCACGGTAACGCTGGACGGCATCCAGGTTGGCCTTCAGGGCCGGGCTGTCGGCCAGAAAGCCGATCAGATCCTTGAGGCTGGCCACCGCCAGCACGGGAATGCCATAGGCCTCACGCACCTCCTGGACCGCCGACAGGCTGCCGGTGCCGCGCTCCATGCGGTCAAGGGCGATGACCACCGCCGACGGGGTGGCGCCGTGGGCGCGGATGATCTCAACGGACTCACGCACCGAGGTACCGGCCGAAATCACGTCATCAAGAATGGCCACACGCCCCTGCAGCGGCGCACCGACCAGGGTGCCGCCTTCGCCGTGGTCCTTGGCTTCCTTGCGGTTGAAGCAGAAGGGCAGGTTGTGCCCGTGCTCCGCCAGGCGCATGGCCGTGCCCGCCACCAGGGGAATGCCCTTGTAGGCCGGCCCGAAAAGCATGTCGCAGGGCAGGCTGGCGGACAGCAGGGTCCGGGCATAGAAATCGCACAGGCTGCCGAAGGAGGCCCCGTCATTGAAAAGGCCTGCATTGAAGAAATACGGAGACAGGCGACCTGCCTTGGTCACAAATTCCCCAAACCTCAAAACACCCTTGTCGCACGAAAGTGCGATGAAATCACGGCTAAAATCCACGATGCTCCCAGCCAAAAAATCAGACCATGTCTCTAAAAATGTTACGCGTCGTTTCCGCCAACCTCAACGGCATCCGCTCGGCAAATGTGAAGGGTTTCCTCAACTGGCTCCATAAACAGGACGCCGACGTGGTGTGTGTCCAGGAGTTGAAGGCCCAGATTGCCGACCTTTCGCCCGAGATGCGCGAGCCCGGCATGTATACCGGATACTTCCACTGTGCGGTGAAGAAGGGTTACAGCGGGGTTGGAATCTACACCCGCCGGGCACCCGACCGGGTCATCGAAGGCCTCGGCAACGAGGAGTTCGACGCCGAGGGACGCTACCTCCAGCTCGATTTCGGCCCCCTCTCCGTCGTCTCCCTCTATCTTCCGTCGGGTTCCAGTTCGGAGGAGCGCCAGGCGGCAAAGTTCCGCTTCATGGATCTCTTCCTGCCCCACATGGCGGCCCTGCGCGCCAGCGGCCGCGAGGTGATCGTGTGCGGAGACTGGAACATCGCCCACCAGGCCATCGACCTGAAAAACTGGCGCTCCAACCAGAAGAACTCCGGCTTCCTGCCCGAAGAGCGCGCCTGGTTCGGCCGCCTGCTGGACGAACAGGGCTGGGTGGACACCTACCGCCGCCTCCATCCGGAAGCCACCGACGCCTGCTACACATGGTGGTCCAACCGCGGCCAGGCCTGGGCCAAGAACGTGGGCTGGCGCCTCGACTACCAGCTCGCCACCCCCGGCATCGGCGCCCTGGCCCGCAACACAGCAGTTTACAAGGACGAACGCTTCAGCGACCACGCCCCCCTCACCGTCGACTACGAGCATTCTTTCTGATGCCCGCACTGCGCCATCAGAAAGGTGCGAGCACCGGCCGCACCAGGAGCACCGCCACCCGCAGATCCGCCGCATGCCTGGCCGCTGCCGCCGGGCTCATCAGCCTGGCGGCGAGTGCGGCGCCGGCCGACAACCCGCCCGCCCTCGACGGCCAGTTTCAGCTGGGTGTCGAATACGAGTACGAAAAGGCGGCGGACGGACGGCAGCACACCAATGCGCTGACCCTGGTGCCCGGCGTGAAATGGCGCTCGGGCTGGCTGACCATGACCGAGCTGCTGATCGAGACCGAACAGGAGCGCGAGGCCGGCCGCGTAACAGAGCGGGCGAGCAAGCTGGGCCTGCGCCTGCGCAAGGACTTCGCCCTGACGGAACGCGCCCGCCTCGTCCTGCGCGGCCTGCTCGGCCACGCCTTCATCGCCGGCGAGGGCTATTCCTACGCCTACCTGGAGCCCAGCCTCCGGTACGAATTCGATGCCCTGGAAATGATGATGGGCTTTCGCGCCGTGCGTTCGATCGATGGCAACCCGGGCCATGACTTCAACAAGTTCCGCATCGGCCCGAGTTTCGACCTGGGCCCCGCGTCGGAGATCGAGTTCCGCTTCGTACGCAACTGGGAAGCCAGCACCGGCCGCCACGCCAGCGATGCCTACATCGTGGAGTTCGTGCAGAAGTTCTAGCGTCGCGCCGAGACCAGGCTCTGCCCCGCACAGAACTTCAGGCCCGGCCCTTCAGCATCTCCGCCAGGGCTGCCAGCGCGTCGCCCAGCTGCCGCGCCGTTTCCGGCGATGGCATGGGCAGCTTGAGATTGCGTGCCCCAGTTGCCGGGTCCCGTTCCACCCAGGGGTGTGCCGGCGCCGAAGGGTCGTTGCCCGCCGCCAGGGCCGAGACCAGCTGGGCACCGACCTGCACCAGGGCCTGCCAGGGGTCGGCAGCGCCAGGCGCAGGGGCGGGCCTGGCCGGCGCCTCATCCGGCCCGGCCGTCTCCGCTTCATCACCGGTCGCCTCCGGCGAATCCGGTGACTCCGGCGTTGGCTCCGTGGCACGGTGAAGGTCGGCGGGTTCGGGGGCGGGGTCTTCCGCGGGCGCCGCGCCTGCCACCTCTTCGGCCGGCGTCATGGCGTCACCCTCGCCCATCTGCCCGGTCACCGCTTCGATGTCCTTCATGAAGCGGCTGAGGCGTGACCCACCCAGGGATACCTCCCCCGTGCCACCGTCGAGAATGCCCGCCGACAGGGATCGCTTGAAGGCCAGCACCGTCAGCATGCCCTCCTCGATGGTGCCCTTGGCCACGAAGTTGACGATCTGCACGGGCCGCTTCTGGCCCATGCGGTGGATCCGGGCGATGCGCTGTTCGAGCAGGGCCGGGTTCCATGGCAGATCCATGTTCACCAGGGTCGACGCGTGCTGCAGGTTGAGCCCGGTGGCACCCGCATCGGTGGAGAGAAATACCCGGCAGTCCGGATCGTCGCGGAAACGTTCGACCAGCGCCGGCCGCTTCTCCGAGGGGATTCCGCCATGGAAGCTGACGTAGCCGATGCCCCGCGCCTCGAGCCGGCGGATCACGATGTCGTGGCTTCGCCGCCACTGGCTGAATACCACGGCCTTGGCGCCCTCCTGCTCGAACAGGTTGTCGAACAGGGCAGCGAGCTCGTCGGCCTTCACCCCGTGGTCACTCTCCTGGTCGAGCAGGTAGGTGCTGTTGCAGGACATGCGCATGTTCTGCAGGGCGCAGGTGAGGCGCCGCTGGTCCTGGTCCGACAGGAACTTCATCTTCCGCCAGCGCTGCACGATGCGGCTGACGATTTCGGCGTTCTCCTGGTGGTAGCGCATCTGCGCTTCGGTCATCGGCACCAGCAGGTTCTGGTCGGTGCGTTCCGGCAACTGCAGCAGCACGTCGGCCTTGCGCCGGCGTACCATGATCGGAGCCAGGGTCTGCCCGATCCTGTCGAGGCCGAGATAGCCGGTGACCCGCCCGCCTTCATCCTTCATCTGGTGCTCGTGCAGCAGCTTCCAGGTGGGGCCCAGGCGGTGTTGGTCGACAAACTGGACGATGGAGATCAGCTCTTCCAGCTTGTTCTCCAGCGGCGTGCCGGTGAGCACGATGGCGTAGGGGCTGTCGATCTGCTTGAGGGCGCGGGCAGCGATGGTGTTCCAGTTCTTCACCCGCTGGGCTTCGTCGACGATCACCAACTCGGGTGACCACGCCGCGATCAGGTCGAGGTCGGCACGGAGCTTCTCGTAGTTGGTGATCTTGCAGAAGTCATCCAGCACGTACTCCTTCTGGCGCCGCGCCCTTCCGCCGGCAATCACGCGGGACTCGCGACCGGAGAAACGGGCAATCTCGCTCTGCCACTGGTACTTGAGCGAGGTCGGGCAGATCACCAGCACCCGGGATACGCCGAAATACCGGGCCAGGATCTCGGCGGCAGCAATCGCCTGGATGGTCTTGCCCAGGCCCATGTCGTCACCGATCAGCGCCCGGCCGGCCCGCACGGCAAACAATGCGCCGTCGGCCTGGTAGGGGTACAGCGGCACCTTCAGCAGCTTCTTCAGCGGAAATGCATCGCGACCGCTGCGCAGCAGCTTGTCCAGCTTTTCGGCGCGCTGCCTGGCGTCCCGCCTGCCGGCAAGGAAATCGAGGGCGTCGTCATAGGCCCGCAGTTCATGCCCGCTCTTCGCCGTGGCCGCCATGAAGCGTTCCAGCGCAGCAAAATCCTCCACGCGGAGGACACCGCCACGGGCTTCGTCAAAGAGCCCCGCTGCCGCCTCACGCACCGCCGGCGGGCAATCCGTCCCGGCGCGGAAATGAATGGCGCGGCCGCCATCATTGCGCAGGTAGAGCTCGGAGAACGGGGGCTGGTAGCCCCGGGCAAAGGCCGTCTTGGCACCGCGCTTCTGCTCCAGCCGGGCCAACACAAACTCGATGTGCTTGCAGGTGCCCAGCTCGTTGGTGGCGTAATCGAGGCAGGCGCAGTAGTTGTCGCCAGGCAATCGGCCGCGCATCGCCACGCGATAGCTGCGCTTCGACTCGGGGTTGCTGACCCGGAACTCGGAGAACACCGGCTCCGTGCCGATATTCTCGAACCCGAAGGCCTGTTCGCGCCCGAACTGACGCCGCAAGGCCCGCTGCCACTCCACCGCCGAGAGCTCTGCCGGCGCATGGGTCCGGGACAGCTTGGGCTCTTTGGGTTCCTTGGGCGGCGCGCTCTTGCGGCTGCCGCGCGATCCGGGCGATGCCTTGCTCATCGATGCGTGTCCTTCTGTTGTTTCAGCTCATGCCCCGCCCAGCGGGCATACTCACTTGCCAATACAGAACCGCGAAAAGATCACCCCCAGCAGATCGTCAGGGGTGAACTCCCCGGTGATCTCATTCACAGCTTCCTGGGCCAGACGCAGCTCTTCGGCCATCAGCTCGAGGGCGTGGCGGGCATCGAGGGCGGCCTCGACCCGGGCCAAGGCTTCGCGCAGAGCGATGAGGTGACGCTCCCGGGCCAGGATCACGTCCTCCCCGTGGCGGTGCCAACCCGCCACCCGCAGCAGCTCGGCGCGCAGCAGCTCGACGCCCTGGTCGGCCTTGGCAGAAAGATAGAGGCAGATGCCGGCGGCGTCCTCGGTGCGCTCGGGCTGGCGCCCCAGCAGGTCCACCTTGTTGAAGACGGTGATGCGCTCGACACCCGCCGGCAGCCGGGCATCAATGGCCGCGTCGGCCTCGGTGAGGCCGGCCCGCACATCCACCAGGCGCACCACCACATCGGCACGCGCGATCTCCTGCCAGGTGCGGGCGATGCCGATTTTCTCGACTTCGTCAGTGGTGTCGCGCAGGCCGGCGGTGTCGGTGATGTGGAGGGGGATGCCCTCGATCTGGATGGTCTCGCGCAGGGCGTCGCGGGTAGTGCCGGCGATGTCGGTGACGATGGCCCGCTCCTCGCCGGCAAGCCGGTTGAGCAGGCTGGACTTGCCGACGTTGGGCTGACCGACAAGCACCACGTGCAAACCATTGCGCAGCAGGCTGCCCTGGCGGGCACGGTCGAGGATGGCGCGCAGCTCGGCGGCCACCACCTCGATGCGCTCAAAGGCCTTGGCCTCGATGAGGAAGTCCACGTCCTCGTCGGGAAAGTCGAGGGTCGCCTCGACCAGCATGCGCAGGTCGATCAGGCGGTCACACAGGCCCTGGACTTCGCGGGAAAAACTGCCGGTGAGGGAACGGACCGCCGAGCGGGCCGCAGCGGCGGTGGAGGCCTCGATGAGGTCGGCAACGCTTTCGGCCTGGGCCAGGTCGAGCTTGCCGTTGAGGAAGGCGCGGCGGGTGAATTCGCCGGGTTCGGCAAGGCGGGCGCCCAACTCGAGGCAGCGGGCCAGCAGCATCTGCATGACCACCTGGCCACCGTGGCCCTGGAGTTCGATGACGTCTTCGCCGGTGAAGGAGTGGGGCGCCGGGAAGTAGAGGAGGAGGCCTTCGTCGATCAGCCCGCCGCTGCCATCACGGAAGCGGGCGAACTGGGCGACCCGGGCTTGCGGCTCGCGACCGCCAAGGGTGGCCGCGAGCGGGGAGAGACTCGGCCCGGAGATCCGGACCACGCCGATGCCACCGCGCCCGGGGGCGGTGGCAATCGCCGCAATGGGCTCACTCGGCCGGCTTGCCACCGGCCGCGATCATCCGGTTGATCTGCCATTGCTGGGCAATGGACAGGGTGTTGTTGACCACCCAGTACAGCACCAGACCGGCCGGGAACCACAGGAACATGAACGTGAAGAGGATGGGCATCATCATCATCACCTTGGCCTGGATGGGGTCCGGCGGCGCCGGGTTGAGCTTCATCTGGATGAAGCTGGTGGCGCCCATGACCAGCGGCAGGATGTAGAACGGATCCTTGACTGACAGATCGTGGATCCAGCCCAGCCAGGGTGCGCCGCGCATTTCCACCACACCCAGCAGCACCCAGTAGAGGGCGATGAACACGGGGATCTGGATCAGGATGGGCAGGCAGCCGCCGAG
>Ga0116181_1003404_pt1 | contig 12459 bp, 10 predicted proteins | sample AD_UKC075_MetaG_FD_89752 | JGI IMG/M metagenome (GOLD analysis project Ga0116181, IMG submission 89752) | Active sludge microbial communities of municipal wastewater-treating anaerobic digesters from USA - AD_UKC075_MetaG | ecosystem: Engineered > Bioreactor > Anaerobic > Digestate | place: USA...
CCTATGCCTTTCCGGGCAATGTGCGGGAACTGGAAAACGTCCTCGAACGGGCGACGGCATTGTGCTCCGACGGTGTGATCGAGCCAGGGGACCTGCAACTGGCACCGGATGAAATCGGTGGGGAAATCCCTGGCCGGGGCAGCGAGACACTGGACGATTACATCAACCGCCTGGAGCGTCAGGCCATACTCGAAGCGCTCCAGAAAACCGAGGGCAATCGAACCGCCGCCGCACGTCTGCTTGGTGTCACCTTTCGTTCGCTACGTTACCGTCTCGAACGGCTGGGGATCGAATGAAGCAGTGGCGGGGCGAAGGCTGGCTCAAGGGGACGCGCTGGGTCATTTCACCCAATCAGGGGGCCAGGCCTGTCGACAGCGACGTGAGCCTGATCGTGCTGCACCACATCAGCCTGCCACCGGAGAATTTTTCCGGGGACTGGATCGAGCGCTTCTTCACGAATCGTCTCGATCCGAAAATCCATCCCTATTTTGCGACGATCGCCGACATGCAGGTCTCTGCCCACTTCGTCGTGCGCCGCGATGGCTGCGTGATCCAGTTTGTCGGCTGCGATCGGCGGGCCTGGCATGCCGGCCAGTCGAGCTGGCAGGGCCATGCGAACTGCAATGACTACTCGGTTGGCATCGAGCTTGAAGGGAGCGATATGCAGCCGTTTCCAGCGGAGCAGTATCGAGCCTTATGGGGACTGATCACCAAGCTGCGCGGACGCTATCCGATCTCTGCAATCGCTGGCCACTGCCATGTGGCTCCAGGTCGCAAGACCGATCCTGGCCCTTACTTCGATTGGGCCGACCTGCGCGCGCGCCATCCCGGCCTGGCCTTACCGTCCGAAGTAGGCGCCTAGCCGGTCGACCGCTTCGGCCAGCCGCTCGATACCGGTCGTGTAGGCGAACCGGATGTGTTTTTCCGGCGCGTTGCTGCCGAAGTCCAGCCCCGGGGTAGCAGCCACACCCACCGTTTCGAGCAGGTCGCGGGCCAGTGCAAAACTGTCGTCGGTCAGCGTCGAGCAGTCGCAGTACAGGTAGAACGCGCCTTCCGGGCGAGCGGTGATGCGGAAGCCGAGCGCCTCAAGTGCCGGGGCCAGATAATCCCGTCGGCGATGGAATTCGCGGCGTCGTTCCTCAAGCAGTGCAATGGTTTCCGGCTGGAAAGCCGCCAGTGCCGCATGCTGGGCCGGCGTCGAGGGACACAATACGAGATTTTGGGCCAGCTTTTCGACATCTCGCACGTAGGATTCGGGGATGACCATCCAGCCGAGGCGCCAGCCAGTCATCTGGAAGTACTTCGAAAAACTGTTGATGACCCAGATGTCATCCCCCGCTGCGCAGGCCGTGGCGGCATCGATTCCGTAGGTCAGTCCATGGTAGATCTCGTCGACCAGAAAATGCCCGTTTCTTGCGCGGCAGACCTCTGCCAGCGCGTTTATCTCGGGCAGCGTCAACAGTGTGCCGGTGGGGTTTGCCGGCGAAGCGACAAGCAGACCCGCGGTACGGGCGTTCCAGTACTGGCGCAGCAGCGCCGGCGTTGGCTGGAAGTTGGTTTCCGGCCCGACCGGAATGCTTTGCGGTTGCCCTTCGTAGACGCGAACGATGTGGCGGTTGCATGGGTAGCCGGGGTCGGCCATCAGCCACTCGCTGCCCAGGTCGGTCAGGCAGGCAAAGGCCAGGTTCAGCGCGCCTGAAGCGCCGTTGGTGACGGCAATCCGGCTGGCCGGCACAGCGACGCCATAGCGCTGCAGATAGAAGCTCGAAATCGCCTCGCGCAGTTCGGGCAGGCCCAGCGCCTCGGTGTATTTGGTTTTGCCCCCATTGACGGCGTCGACCGCAGCTGACGCGATTGGCGCTGGCGTCGGGAAGTCCGGTTCGCCGACTTCCATGTGGATGATGTCACGTCCTGCCGCTTCCAGTTGCCGTGCGCGGGTGAATAGCTCGACGACATGAAAGGGCGCGATTTCGGTCAGGCGCTGGGCTGGGCGGTACATGGGGGCTCCGAAAAAACAACGGCCACCGGGATCATCAACCCCGGTGGCCGTTCAGTGTCAGCTCAAACGAGGATCAGGCTGCGTCCTTGAAGATGCCCATTTCGAACAGTTCGCGCTTGAGCACGAGTTCGCGTGGCATTTTCTCGCCCATCTTGTCGAACCATTCCTTGTGACCGGCTAGTTCGGACTTCCAGGCGTCGGCATCGATGGTGCTGAGGGCTTCGAAATCTTCCTTGTTGATCTCCAGGCCGCTCCAGTCGATGTCTTCGAACTTCGGCATCCAGCCCAGCACCGTTTCCTTGGCGGCGACGGTGCCCTTGCAACGCTGGACGATCCACTTCAAGACGCGCATGTTGTCGCCGAAGCCCGGCCACATGAATTCGCCCTTCTCGTTCATGCGGAACCAGTTCACGCAGAAGATCTTCGGCGTGGCATCGACGGCTTTGCCCATGCGCAGCCAGTGGTTGAAGTAGTCGCCCATATGGTAGCCGCAGAAGGGCAGCATGGCGAACGGGTCGCGGCGGACGACGCCCTGCTGGCCGAAGGCGGCAGCCGTGGTTTCGGAGCCCAGCGTAGCAGCCATGTAGACGCCGTAGTTCCAGTTGAAAGCCTGGTAGACCAGCGGCACGGTGGTGGCGCGGCGGCCTCCGAAGATGAAGGCCGAGATCGGTACGCCAGCCGGGTCTTCCCAGGCGGCGTCGACCGACGGGCACTGGTTGGCCGGGGCGGTGAAGCGGGAATTGGCGTGGGCGGCTTTCTTGCCAGCCTTGCCGTCTTCCGGCGTCCAGTCATTGCCCTGCCAGTCGATCAGGTGATCTGGTGCCTGCTTGGTCAGGCCTTCCCACCACACATCGCCGTCGTCGGTCAGTGCAACGTTGGTGAAGATGATGTTTTCCTTGAGCGTGGCCAGCGCGTTGTAGTTGGTCTTGGCCGAGGTGCCCGGGGCGACGCCGAAGAAACCGGCTTCCGGGTTGATAGCGTAGAAGCGGGTAACGCCATCGGCATCGACGCGCGGCTTGATCCAGGCGATGTCGTCGCCGATGGTGGTGATCTTCCAGCCGTTGAGCGGTTCGGGCGGGATCAGCATGGCGAAGTTGGTCTTGCCGCAAGCCGACGGGAAGGCGGCGGCGACGTATGTTTTCTCACCCTGCGGCGATTCGACGCCGAGGATCAGCATGTGCTCGGCCAGCCAGCCTTGGTCGCGGGCCATGGTCGAGGCGATGCGCAGCGCGAAGCACTTCTTGCCGAGCAGCGCGTTGCCGCCGTAACCGGAACCGTAGGACCAGATTTCACGCGTTTCGGGATAGTGAACGATGTATTTGACGGTCGGGTTGCACGGCCATTTCGCATCCTGCTGGCCGGGTTCGAGCGGGGCGCCGACGGTATGCACGCAAGGGACGAATTCGCCATCCTTGCCGAGCACGTCATGGACGGCCTTGCCCATGCGGGTCATGGTGCGCATGTTGACCACGACGTAGGCGGAGTCGGAAATCTCGACGCCAATGTGGGCGATGGGGGAACCGAGCGGACCCATCGAGAAGGGGATGACATACATCGTGCGCCCCTTCATGCAACCCTTGAACAGGCCGTTGAGGGTCTCGCGCATCTTGGCGGGCTCTTCCCAGTTATTGGTGGGGCCGGCGTCTTCCTTGTTGGCAGAGCAGATGTAGGTGCGGTCTTCGACGCGGGCGACGTCGGAGGGATCGGAGAAAGCGAGGTAGGAATTCGGACGTTTTTCCTGATTCAGCTTGATCAGGGTACCGGCTTCTACCATTTCCGAGCACAAGCGGTCATACTCTTCCTGCGAGCCGTCGGCCCAGTGGATGCGGGCGGGTTGGGTCAGGGCGGCGATTTCGGCGACCCATTTCTTCAGGCCTTCGTGTTGGACGTAGTCTGGTGCATTCAGCGGTGCGGTCATGGCGATGTCTCTCTCCAAGTTACTGAAACAGATGATCTTTACGCCAGTCGTCGGGAGCTGCCACCAAGACTTCGAGCGGCGTGGGTGCCGTCGGCTGGGAAGCCCGTAATTATGCATCAAGTCAGGGTAAACATCCACTTGACTTTGTGCGCCTAGGTGATATCCGCAACTTGGCGCCGGGCGCTGGTGTGATAAAATTTTGCGCTATTCAAAACACGTTTTCATAATACGAAACGGAGGCAGACATGGATCCCAAGCAACTGCGAGAAGCCGCACTCTATTACCACCGCCACCCGAAGCCCGGGAAGATCGCGGTGACCCCGATCAAGCAACTGACCAACCAGTACGACCTGTCGATGGCCTACTCGCCGGGTGTGGCGTTTGCCTGCGAAGAAATTGTCGCCGACCCGGTGGAAGCCAGCACACTGACCGCCCGCGGCAATCTGGTCGGCGTCATCACCAACGGTACCGCCGTTCTCGGCCTCGGCCCCATCGGCCCGCTTGCCGCCAAGCCGGTCATGGAAGGCAAGGGCGTCCTTTTCAAGAAATTCGCCAACATCGACGTCTTCGATCTCGAAATCGAGGAGTGCGACCCCGACAAGCTGATCGACACCATCGCTTCGCTCGAACCGACCTTCGGTGGCATCAACCTTGAAGACATCAAGGCGCCCGAGTGCTTCTACATCGAGAAGAAGCTGCGCGAACGGATGAAGATCCCCGTCTTCCACGACGACCAGCATGGCACCGCCATCGTCGTCGGCGCCGCGGCACTCAACGGCCTGCACCTGATCGGCAAGGACCTCAAGACTGTCAAGATCGTCACCTCCGGCGCCGGCGCTGCCGCGCTCGCCTGTCTCGACCTGTTGGTCATGCTCGGTGCGCCGCCAGAGAACATCTGGGTCACCGACATCAAGGGCCTGGTTTACGAAGGTCGCGTCGAGGAAATGGACGAAATCAAGGCGCGCTACGCCAAGAAGACCGACGCTCGTACGCTGGGTGAGGTGATTGAGGGTGCTGACGTCTTCCTCGGCCTCTCGGCCGGCGGCGTCCTGAAACCCGAGATGGTTGCCAAGATGGCTGCCAACCCGCTGATCATGGCACTCGCCAACCCGACGCCGGAAATCACGCCGGAACTGGTCAAGAGCGTCCGCGACGACGCCATCATGTGCACCGGCCGTTCGGATTACCCGAACCAGGTCAACAACGTTCTCTGCTTCCCCTTCATTTTCCGCGGCGCCCTCGACGTCGGCGCCACCACCATCACCGAAGAGATGAAGATGGCTGCGGTCAAGGCCATCGCCGAACTGGCGCGTGCCGAACAGTCGGAAATCGTCGCCTCCGCCTACGGCGAGAAGGTCACCGGCTTCGGCCCGGAATACCTGATTCCCCGCCCCTTCGACCCGCGCCTGATCGTCAAGATCGCACCGGCGGTGGCCAGGGCAGGCATGGACTCCGGCGTCGCTACACGGCCGATTCGCGACTGGGATGCCTACGTTCAGGGGCTTAACGAATTCGTCTACCACTCCGGCATGATCATGAAGCTGGTCTTCTCGCAGGCCAAGGCCGCGCCCAAGCGCATCGTCTTTGCCGAGGGAGCGGACGAGCGCGTCCTGCGTGCCGTGCAGGTGGTTTGCGACGAACGCATTGCCCGACCCATCCTGATCGGCCATCCAAGGGAAATTGCCCGGCGCATCGAAGCCGCCGGCTTGCGCATTCGTCAGGGTGACGACTACGAGGTGATTCATGCCGACGACTCGACATTCTTTGACAGCCATTTCGAAGAATTCTGGCAGACCTATCACCGCCTGACCGAGCGCAAGGGTGTCTCACCGGATTTCGCCCGCCGTGAAGTCAGGCGCCGGGCGACGCTGTACGGTTCGCTGATGGTCCATCTCGGCTACGCCGACGGCCTCATTTGCGGCACCTTCGGACGCCACGAAACGCACCGCGAATATGTGCAGAGCGTGATCGGTACCCATGCCGAGCTCGACCGCGATTATTCGATGAACCTTTTGATGCTGCCGGGGCGCACGGTATTCATTGCCGATACCTACATCAACTACGATCCGAACGCCGAGCAACTGGCTGACATGACCCTGCTCGCGGCCGAGGAAATTCGCAACTTCGGCATGCAGCCGAAGGTCGCGTTGCTCTCGCATTCGACCTTCGGGACGGCGGATACACCGACTTCGTTGAAGATGCGCCAAGTGCTGAGCATTCTCAAGCAGCGGGCGCCGGACCTCGAGGTAGAGGGTGAAATGCACGGCGATGCCGCGCTAGACGAGGAAATCCGTCTCGGTGCCTTCCCCAATTCGCGGTTGCGTGGCCAGGCCAACCTGCTGGTCATGCCGACGCTAGACGCGGCCAACATCTCGTTCAACCTGCTCAAGGTGGCGGCCGGCGACAACCTGACCATCGGCCCCATCCTGCTTGGCGCGGCCAAACCGGTGCATATCCTGACGCCAACGGCGACCGTGCGCCGCATCGTCAATATGACTGCGCTCACGGTGGTGGATGCCGGCTGATAAATCAACTTAACTTGTTGTCCTATCTACTTATTTTTGTTGATTTTTGTAACTCTCCTGCTAAACTGGGCTAGAATTCGCTTCGGATTGGCAGGAGATAACGAATGAAACAAGGAATTACGGCAGCCATGCTGCTGAGCGCGTTGCTGGGCTTGGGGCTGGGTGCGCCAAGCCATGCGGCAACCGACGCCAAAAAAACCCAGTCGGCTACCAAGAAGACAAGCGACAAGGCGGCTTCGACCACCAAGCAGTCTTCGTCAAAGACCCAGAAGGCGTCCACCAAGTCCGCTGCGGCGCCCGCCAAGTCATCGTCGAAGTCGGCAGCGCGTGTCGCGCAGAAACCGGCAAGCGAGCCAGTTGCGAAAAAGTCGGTGCACAAGGTCAGCATGACGGATGTGGACCCGCGTCGCCTGATGCTCTACTCGGCTTCGGCGCTGGTCATCGATCAGGAGACCGGGCAGCCGCTGCTGGAAAAGCAGTCTGATGCCGTCGTTCCGATTGCTTCGATTTCCAAGCTGATGACGGCGATGGTCGTTCTCGATGCCAAGCTCGATCTGAACGAAGTCATCGCGATTGGCGACGAAGACGTCGATGGGCTCAAGGGAACGCGTTCGCGTCTGCCGGTGGGAACCACGATGACGCGTGAAACTGCGATGTTGCTGGCGCTGATGTCTTCCGAAAATCGTGCGGCGCATGCACTGGGTCGCCACTACCCGGGTGGCATGCCGGCATTCGTCAAGGCGATGAACCAGAAAGCGCAGGCACTGGGTATGTTCAGTTCGCGCTTCGAGGAGCCGACCGGGCTGTCGAGCAACAACGTGTCGACGGCGAAGGATCTGGCGCGCATGGTGGCTGCTGCTGCCCGTTACCCGGAAATCCGACACTTCTCGACAACTGAAGAGGCGCGCGTGGACCTGAACGGGCATGTCCGCGATTTCCACAACACCAATGCCCTGGTGCGTAGCGACAACTGGGAAATCGGCGTTTCAAAGACCGGCTATATTTCCGAAGCCGGGCGTTGCCTGGTGATGCAGGCACGGGTGGCCGACAAGCCGGTGGTCATCGTTCTTCTCGACTCTGCCGGCAAGATGACGCGGGTCGGCGATGCCAACCGGATCAAGCGCTGGATGGAAAGTGCCAGTCTGACACCCGAGCGTAAACCTGTCTGAACCTTGTACGGTACGTAAGGAAAGGGCTGCTTGCGGGCAGCCCTATTTTTTTGTGCCGGCGTAGCCGAGTGCCTGCGAGACGGCAGCCGCGGTCTTGCGTACCTGGGCAATCCAAGCCGGGTCGTGACGGTCGGTGGGGGCGGAGACCGATAGCGCGGCGACGATGTGACCTTCTTCGTCATGAATGGGTGCGGCAACGCACTTGAGGCCGATTTCGGCTTCCTCGTCGTCTTCGGCGATACCATGCCGCCGCACCTTGTCGAGTTCCTTTTCAAGCGCCCCCAGCGTCGTCAACGAATGCGGCGTCTTTCCGGGCAGGCCCGTGCGCTTGGCGTAGTCGCGAACCTGCTCGGGTGTTTCGGCTGCCAGAAAGAGTTTGCCCAGCGACGTCAGGTGCAGGGGGGCGCGCTCGCCGACCAGATAGACGACACGAACGAGCGAGCGTCCGGAAGAGGTGCGTTCGATATAGACGATTTCGTCGCCATGGCGGGCGCCGAGATTGATCGCCTCGCCAATGGCCTCGTGCAGTTCCTGCATGAAGGGCAAGGCGACTTCGCGCAGGTTGATGCGCGATTTGACGAGGTTGCCGAGTTCGAGCAAACGGATGCCGAGACGATACGTGCCGGCATCCTGGCGCTCGACGAAATTCGCCGCGGTCATGGCGGCCAGAATGCGATGGGCGGTAGATGGATGGAGTCCGGTGGCGCTGGCCAGATGTTTGAGGCTGGCCGGTTCGGGCGACACGGCGAGAGCGTCTAGGAGCGTCATCATGCGCTCGATGACCTGTATCGAACCGGGCGCCTTGGCGGACCCGCTGGCGGTTTCGGACAACTGGATTCCTTTATTGGTGCGGTTTGAGTAGCATTAGCCACTTTCGTTCTTGTGCGCCGCAATATTAGCATGCGCTTGGCCCTCTACGTTACCTGCCTGGTCGACCTGATGCGTCCCGCCGTCGGTTTTGCGGCGCTGCGCCTGCTCGAAGGGGCGGGTTGCGAGGTGGTCGTGCCGCCGGGCCAGACCTGTTGCGGTCAACCCGCCTGGAGTGCCGGAAATCGCAATCTGGCGCGCGATCTGGCGAAGAAGGCGATCGCCGAGTTGGAGCCCTTCGACTACGTGGTGATCCCCTCCGGTTCGTGTGCCGATCACATTCGCAACGTCTATCCGCAATTGCTGGCCGACGATGCAGCGTGGGCGGCACGGGCAGCGGCGGTGGCCGGGCGCAGCTACGAACTGAGCCGGTTCCTTGACGAGATTCTGAACCTCGCCGAATTGCCGGTAGAATTCTCCGGGCGCGTGACCTATCACGATTCCTGCAAGGGGCTGCGTGGCCTTGGCGTCAAGCGTGAGCCCCGGGCCCTGCTGAGCCGGGTGCGTGGCCTGACGCTCACCGAAATGCAGGATTGCGAAGAATGCTGCGGCTTTGGCGGCGCCTTTGCCGTGCGATTCGGCGAGGTGTCCACGGCCATCGTCGACCGCAAGTGCGAGGCGATTGCCGCAAGCGGTGCGGATGCCGTGGTCGGTGGCGATCTCGGCTGCCTGCTCAATATCGAGGGCCGTTTGCGGCGGCGCGGCGATACGCGCACGCAAGTGTTGCATCTGGCCGAAGCGCTGGCCGGCACGGAGCCGGCGTGAGCATAGCAGGCCACTCGCAGGCGATGTTCTTTCAGGCACGGGCGACAGCGCAGGTGCGCAACGCCGGTTTGCAAAAGACGCTTAAGAAAGTCAGGCCGCTGTTCGTCGCCAAGCGCGCCAAAGGCGTGGTCGGGTTGGTTGAGGACGGCTTCGATATTGAGGAACTGCGCGGCGCCTGCGCGGCGATCCGGCGGCGGGTAGTCGACGATCTCGATGTCTGGCTGGAAATTTTCGAGGAACGCGCCAGCGCCAGCGGCGCCGAAGTGCTGTGGGCGCGCGACGGCGGCGAAGTGGCGCGGCTGGTGGTCGACATTGCACAGCGTCACGGCGTGACCAAGGCGGTCAAGTCGAAATCCATGCTCTCCGAGGAGGCGCGCTTGAACGAGGCGCTGAGTGCCGCCGGCATTTGTCCGGTGGAGACGGATCTCGGCGAATACATCGTGCAGCTCGCTGGCGAGACGCCTTCGCACATCATCGCCCCGGCGGTGCACAAGACCATAGGTGAGGTCGAAAGCCTGTTTGCCGAGGCGCACCAGCGGCCACTGCAGGAACGCAGTTCGGCCGACATCCCGGCGATGGCTGCCGAGGCGCGTGCGGTCTTGCGCCAGCATTTCCTGTCGGCCGAAATGGGCATCTCCGGCGCAAACTTCCTGATCGCCGAGAGCGGCTCGGCAGCACTCGTGACCAACGAAGGCAACGGGCGCATGGTGACCACGATGCCTCGTGTGCATGTCGTCATCACCGGCATCGAGAAAATCGTTCCGACGCTGGAGGATTTCTCGACCCTGATGCGCCTGTTGCCGCGCTCGGCGACGGGGCAGAGCATTTCCAATTACGTTTCGCTGTTGACCGGAGCGCGCGGTGCCAATGAGTCCGATGGCCCGGAGAAGACAGTTTTTATCCTCGTCGACAATGGCCGTGCGGCGCTTGCCGGTTCCGATTTTGCAGAGATGTTGCGCTGCATCCGCTGCGGCGCCTGCATGAACCACTGCCCGGTCTACTTTTCGCTCGGTGGGCACGCTTACGGCTGGGTTTACCCCGGGCCGATGGGCTCGGTACTGACGCCGTTGTACACTGGCGTCGAAAACGCGCTCGACCTGCCGCATGCTTCGACCGGCTGCAACCAGTGCGGCAGCGTGTGCCCGGTCAATATTCCGCTACCGGCATTGATGCATCGCCTGCGGGAAATCCAGAACGAGCGCGGCCTGCGCCCGTGGGGCGAGCGCCTGGCGTTGCGCGCCTGGGCCTGGCTGGCCGGGCGGCCGGGTCTTTATCGCTGGGTGAGCCGGCGTATCGCGCGCTACCTGCGCTGGCTGGCCGACGACAGTGGCCGCATTCGCGTTTTCGGACTGGCGCCGGGGTGGACCGAGGGGCGTGACCTGACGCCGCCACCAGGCCCGACTTTTCACGAACTTTACGCAGCAAGAAAGAGAGCTTGAACATGGAATTTGCACCAGAAGGCCCAAAGGCCATCCCGTTGTGGGTCAATGGCCACGCCTATCTGACCGTTACCGATGCCTTCTACGATGTCGTCGACCCGGCGAGCGGTGAAGCCATCTATCGCGTGCCGCTGTGCGGAAACGATGAGGCTGCGGAAGCGGTGGGTGCCGCGCGGGCCGCGCAGCCCGGCTGGGCCGCGTTGCCGCAACAGTCGCGGCAGGCATTTCTGGATGCGTTGGCTGAACGTCTGGACGGCTACGCCGGCCACTTTGCCAAATTGCTGCGCAAGGAAACCGGATTTTCCGAAGAAGCGGCGCAGGCAGAGGTGGCGGCGGCGCTTGCCGCGTTGCGCGGAACGGCAGTTGGCGAAAGCGGTGTGGTCGCCATCGTCGTCGATGCCACGAAGCCGCTGGACGGCTTCGTTGAGGCTGCCGCTAAGGCCTTACGCGGTGGCGCGAGCGTGATCGTCAAGCCGAGCCCGAAGACGCCTTCCGCCGCCTACGCATTGTGCGAACTGTCGGCGCGGGCCGAATGGCCGGCCGGGGTGCTCAATCTGATGCAGGGCGATACCGCCGCCATCGAAGGCTTGTGTGCCGCTGCCATCGACCGCCTGGTCTATGTCGGCGAGCCCGCGCTCGGCGCCCAGGTCGGCGCCATCGTCAGCGCGGCCGGCAAGCCTTGGGCAACGCAGGGGGCGTGATGCACCGCATCGTCTGCCTGGAGCGCGATTCGGTCATCGCCGAATTTCGGCGCCCGGCTTTCCCGCTCGACTGGATCGAGTACCCGAAAAGCACTCCGGCGCAGGTGATCGAGCGCCTGCAAGGCGCCACTATCGCCATCGTCAACAAGCTCCCTTTGCCGGCTGCTGCGGTCGACGCCCTGAAAAGCCTGAAAATGGTCGCCGTGTCGGCGACCGGCACCAACATCGTCGACCTCGATGCCTGCCGGCAGCGTGGCATTGTCGTTTCCAACATTCGCGGCTATGCGGACCATACCGTGCCCGAACATGCGCTTGCGCTGCTGCTTGCCCTGTCGCGCAACCTGATCGCCTGGCGGGCGACGGTGCAGGCTGGACGCTGGCAGCAGTCGGATCAGTTCTGCCTGTTCGACCACCCGATCCGCGACTTGCACGGCGCAGCGCTGGGCCTGATCGGCAGTGGCAGCCTGGGCAACGGCGTCGCGCGGCTGGCCGAGGCCTTCGGCATGCGCGTCCTGCGCGCCGAGCGCAAGGGTGCCTCGGTGCTGCGGCCCGGCCACACGGCATTCCACGAGGTCTTGCGCCAGGCGGATGCCATCAGCCTGCACTGCCCGCTGACGCCCGAGACTCAGGGCCTGATCGGCGAAGCCGAGTTGCGGGCGATGAAGCCGACGGCCTTGCTGATCAACACCGCGCGCGGCGGGCTGGTCGATGAGCCGGCATTGATTCGCGCCTTGCAGGAAGGCTGGATCGCCGGTGCGGGGTTCGACGTGATTACCGTCGAACCGCCGCCGCTCGGGCACCCGATGCTGGCGCCGGAACTGCTTGAGCTGCCCAATTTCCTGCTGACGCCACATGTTGCCTGGTCAAGCCGACCGGCCATGCAGGTGCTGGCCGACCAGTTGATCGACAACATCGAAGCCTTCGCGGCCGGGCAGCCGAGAAACCGGGTGGCATGAGCGCGCGCGAGGAAATCCTGCAGCGTGTGCGCGGCGGCCTCGGCAAGGGCGATTTGGCGGGGCGCCGGGCCGCGGCCGAGTCTCTGGTGCGTAACCCGGTGCACGGCCCGCAGCCACGGC
>Ga0116181_1003406_pt1 | contig 12453 bp, 3 predicted proteins | sample AD_UKC075_MetaG_FD_89752 | JGI IMG/M metagenome (GOLD analysis project Ga0116181, IMG submission 89752) | Active sludge microbial communities of municipal wastewater-treating anaerobic digesters from USA - AD_UKC075_MetaG | ecosystem: Engineered > Bioreactor > Anaerobic > Digestate | place: USA...
TAGTTGTTGCATTGATGTAAATGTTCCAAAACATCTAGGAAGAAACCTGAGTGGAAAGGAGACGAAGCAGTATATGGCTGATAGTCGGAGAAACAGGTCGATGTTTATTGCTGCACTGATCCTGTTATTGGTCATACCTTGCGCTGCTGTTGAAGGCGCCTCGGATGTATGGTCTCAGGCAGGGCTTTGTGGTGGATGGCAGCCCGGTCCTGATACCTATCATCCCAACAAGGTAATAGTGCGTTTTTCAGATACGATTACTACAAATGCTGCTACCAATTCGATAGAGCGGCTAGGATACTCAATGTATCGAGTTGCTGACTTCAAAGCTACCGCGACATTTCCAAGCGGTGCAAAATTCGGAATCGTGGAACTTCCCGAGAGGGTCAGCCCTGAATCGGCAATATCAAGGCTGAGCAATGCTCCGGGGATTCTTTATGCCGAACGAGACTACATTTGCTACAAAGACCAAGCTCACACAGATGCCCCTATTGTCCCAAACGATACCTATTTCGAGAGGATGTGGGGCCTCCATAATGAGAACTGCCAGTACAAGGACCCCGAGATGTCGGGCGATCCCGTCAATAATGCGGACATCGATGCCCCCGAAGCTTGGGCCGTCCATACAGGCACAGATGAGATCATTGTGGCCGTCATTGACAGCGGCTGCTACATCCAACACCCCGACCTTATCGCCAACATTTGGGTCAACGAGTCGGAAATGAACGGGGAACCCGGAGTGGACGATGATGGCAACGGCTATGTTGACGATTTCTGGGGTTGGGATTTTGCCAATAATGACAACAGTGTGTTTGACCCCGATGAACGTGACGAATATGGATATCTCAACGATAACCACGGAACTCACTGCGCCGGAACGATTGGTGCCCAGTCAGACAATAGTATGGGTGTGACTGGGATCAACTGGAACGTCAGGATTATGCCCCTAAAGTTCATTGGCCCCGGGGGCGGCTATACATCCGACGCCATCCTCGCCCTGCAGTATGCTGCAGACAAGGGCGCGCAGATAGCGAGCTGCAGTTGGGGCGGGGGACCATATCAACAGGTGCTCAAGGACGCCATAGAAGCATCGGGCATGCTCGTTGTATGCGCGGCGGGCAACTCCGGTGACAACACGGATATCCATCCGCACTATCCATCGAGCTATGATTCGGCGAACATCATTTCAGTAGCCGCCATGATGCAAAATGAGATGCCATGCAATTACGCCGGCTGGTGGAGCACGTGCTATGGCGAGAGGACTGTCGACCTCTTCGCTCCCGGCGGATACATTTTGTCCACCGTTCCGCCTGATCCACCCGAGGCAGAGCCCAGCGAGGCTTACGCCTTCTTCTACGGCACTTCGATGGCCACGCCGCACGTATCTGGCGCCGCTGCGCTCTTGCGGAGCATTTATCCGCATGTGCCCCTCTATAGAACCGCTGGCATGGGGGATGATACGGTCACTATCAAGGATATGATCTTAGGTAGCGTCGACGTCTTCCCGCAGTATGAGGGGAAGGTGCTCACAGGGGGTCGGCTCAACTTGGCAAATGCCATCGCGGGCCAGAGAGCGCCGATAATAACTTCGATAGAGGCAACTCCCACGTGGGGTCCGCCGCCTCTTGAGGTCAGTTTCAGCGCGATGGCCGAGACGCCCGAAGGCGAAATCCTCGATATGTGGTGGGATTTCGGTGATGGCAGCGAGACCGTGCACGAATGGGATGCAGTACATACTTACGAGGAAGAGGGGTTTTATGACGCCTCATTCCACGTGGTGAATACCGCTGGCATAGACGCCAGCGCTGCCGTGCAGATTCACGTCTTCTTTGCGTCTGTGATCGGAGTGGAGCCCACTGAGATCTATACCAGGCTCAAATGGGGAGAGACCTGCGAAGAGGCGATCACCATCAGTAATGCTGGGCTGGGGAGCCTCGATTACACGGCCGAACTCCAGCTTATAGGCATGGTAGACACGTCCGGAACAGCCATCCCCATAGGAAAGCTGGGATCCGGAGGCCCTGATGAGCATGGCTACTTCTGGACAGACAGCGATGAGGCAGGGGTCGTCATGCCCGAGTGGTTCGAGATTTCCGAGGTCGGAACCGGGGTAACCCTCGAGGGAGAGGACAGCGTCGTAGTCAACCTCCCGTTCGAGTTCCCCTTCTACGGGGATATCAAGGATTCGATACGGATTTCCTCCAACGGATACTTGACATTTGGCGACAATGGCACCGCGTACAACAATCATTCCGTACCGGATACCAGAGAGCCAAATGACCTGATCGCAATCTTCTGGGATGACCTTGAACCGCAGAAAGGCGACGGCAAGGTCTTCTATTACGGCGACGACCAGAAATTCGTCGTGCAGTATCAGGACGTTCAGCGCTATGGCAGAGGGGGACCTTACACGTTCCAGGCCACGCTGACTCCGGGGGGAAACATCACATACCTCTACAAGATGATGGGGACGCGTCTCGACGAGGCTACAATCGGAATCGAGAACGCAACTGGCACTATAGGGCTTCAGGTGGCTTACGACGAGAATTATGTCCATGACAATCTCGGCGTGCTATTCGTGCCGGGATGGGTCGTGTTGGACAAGACTGCGGGCACAGTCGCGCCAGGCGAATCCGACACGCTCACAGCAGCCTTTGCAGCCCACAACTTGCCACAGGGGACTTGGAAGGCAACGATCAAAATCCTCAGCAACGATCCTGTGAACCCGCAGGTCGATGTCGATACATTCATGTTTGCCAAATCCATCATCCCGCCCGTGATAAGATCGATTTCGGCTGATCCGCGGATAGGCAGTGCGCCGCTTGCGGTCGAGTTTTCCGCGGTTGCGGAAGATGCCGATGGAGAAATAGCCGCTATCGAATGGGATTTTGGCGATGGCAGTCACCCCGTAACGGGCGTTTTCGCGCCAGTTCATACCTACGAGGCGGACGGGGAGTATACGGCCACGTTCACCGTGACCGATGATGATGGCCTCATCGCCGAAGAAAGCGTCACTATTGTTGTGGCAGATCTGCCGGAGGCGAGCGTGGACCCGCAGACATTCCATCAGGCTGTGCGGGCCCATCGGCAGAAGACCGAGACCCTTACCGTGACGAATATGGGGGAGGCCGCGTTGATTTTCAGCGCAGAGGCGTTTACGGGCGGAGTCCCGACAGAGGACGGGGCGCTTAGTACGCTCGGCGTCGGCGGACCGGACGGGTTCGGATACATATGGCGCGATTCAGACGCATCAGGCGGACCCGTTTTCGATTGGGTTGAAATCGGCGAAATCGGCACGAAACTTCCCCTGACAGGCGATGATTCCAGGGTTGTCGATCTTCCGTTCGACTTCCCGTTCTACGGAGACACGAAGACCTCCATCAGGATCTGTTCAGACGGTTATCTCACGTTTGGCACGAAGGGAAATGCATGGGCAAACAAACCCATCCCTACCTCGGATGAACCAAACGACATGATGGCCGTTTACTGGGACGACCTCAATCCGCCCCAGGCTCCGACCGATGGCGGCGTCTTCTACTATCACGATACAGTCAACAACTGCTTCATAGTCGAGTGGAATAAAGTGCCGCGTTATCCTGAGAGCGGCGAATACACGTTCCAGGCCATCCTTTATCCCGATGGCAAGATTGTGTACCAATACCTCGATATGCGGTTTATCAGTTCATATAAGGGGAAAGGCACCATCGGCATCGAGAATGCCACCGGCACAGATGGCCTCGAGGTGCTCAATAATAGAGAAGGCTATATGCGCAACGGCCTGGCAATCGAGATCAAACCTGTCAGCTGGATGTCGATAGCGCCCGCCCAGGGCGAGGTAGCGCCCGGAGAGAGCATCGACCTCGATGTCACATTTGATCTCGGGATGGTCAGATCGGGTACGCGGGATGGCGCGGTCGTGCTCCATACCAACGATGTCCGAAAACCGAGGACAATAGTGCCCGTCAACATCCAGATAATCCCGAACAGTCCGCCGGAGATCAGGGCATGCGCTGTCAATCCTCAGCAGGGACCTCCGGGAACATCGTTCCAGTTCGTTGGAGCGGCACATGATCCCGACGGTTCGATAGTCGATAAACATTGGTCGTTCGGGGATGGCTCCCCGGTCGTCCACGAATTCGTTGCCAGCCACGTCTACACAGCTGCGGGAGTATACACGGCTACGTTCACAGCTGTGGACAACGATGGATACATCACTACTGCCACGATGAAGGTGACTGTTGCGGAGGCCGTCTCTGCTAGCTGGCATCCGGGGCAGTTGAACTTCACAATCGGCGTCGGACAGACGGCGACAGGGACAGTCACTCTCTCCAATGCGGGGCCCGGTGCTCTCCATTTCGGAAACGGCGAGTTCCCGAGCCTGGCACAGATGCCGGAGAGGCTGGTGCTTCCGGAAGATATCAAAGACGCTCAGGCTCGGACGGCACTGGGAGTGTACGGAGCGCATCCAAATCCTGAAAGATCAGAATGGCTTCCCGACACCGTGGGCTCAGTGATAACAAGATGGCGGTGTCCCAGCCCTATCTCCTCAGGTTGGGGTGTGGGGGTCTTGTTTGACACACAGAACCTGGTAATATCCGACCCCGATTCCACACCCACAGCCGACTACATCGTGACACCCGAAGGGGCATACACGGGAACGAGCTGGGCTGCCAATTTCGGCGGATCCTGGGCCGGCGACTTGGCATTCGACGGCCAGCACATCTGGCAGGTCAATGTAGGCGGCGACAACGCCATCTACAAGCTTGACCCCGCTAATGGCGCAGTCGTGGGATCAATATCTGGACCCGGTTGGACAAGCATTTCCCAGCGCGGCCTGGCCTACAACCGCAATGATGACACCTTTTACATCGGCGGTTGGGACGAGGACATCATCTACAAGATCAAAGGCGAATCGTGGAACACGCCCGGTCAGATAGTGGAGCAGTGGTCACTGCCGGTGGGCATCGCAGGCCTTGCATACCACCCCGTGGCCGACATACTCGTGGCGACCGCAAACTCATCGCCTGACATGATCTATTTCATCCATCCGGGAAGCCATGCCGTTATCGCACAGTTCACGCATCCCTACAACGGCGATTACTCAGGCGCGGGATGCGAGTTCGGTCCTGATGGCAACCTTTGGGTTGCATCTCAGGCCAATAACACCATGTACCTGGTGGAGACCGGCCTTGGGCCGATCGGTGCTGGCGACTGGCTCACATGGGAGCCTGAAGAAGGCAGCGTGCCGGCGGGTGGCACAGCGCCGATTAGTATCACAGTCAACAGCGAGCGGCTCGGTCCCGGTAGGCACGAAGCCAATGTAGTGCTCGGGACGAACGATATAGAAAACCCGCTGATCATCGTGCCGGTGGCTTTGGAGGTGGCGGCACCTCCTGTTATCACGCAGGCAACTGCGGAGCCCACGTTTGGCGAACCCCCGCTTGAAGTCGCATTTAACGCGGAGTTCGACGCGCCTGAAGTCCCGATCGCAAGCTACGGCTGGGATTTCGGGGATGGAACATCCTCAAGCGAGCTTGACGTGACGCACAGCTATACTCAACCGGGAAAATACATTGCAACCTTCTCAGTAGTTGACCAGCTGGGCGTGGAGGATAAGGCCAGCTTCGAGGTGGAAGCGAAGTGGCTGCCTCGTGCGACTTGCGAGCCTGAAACGATCGAAGTCACATTGTCACCTCGCGGCAGCGTCACGAAGACTGTCGCCTTGGGCAACGTTGAGGGCAATGCTGACCTCGAGTTCAAGGTGAGGGTAAAGAGCGGAGGCGCTCCGACGATTGCAATGCCCGAGCGTGTGGGCATCGCGATGGATGAGAACGCGAGAACAGCTGAAGGACTCTATGCCTCGATCGCGCCTGAGTTGGTCGAGAAAATCGCAGCCTCCATCGAGCCGGGCGCAGTTGGAGACGTAATCACGTCGTGGCCTGTGCCTTCCCAGATCGATATGCCATGGGGCGTTGGCTTCGATGGCAACCTCTGGATCTCCGATGCGCAGGCCAAGAAGGATCATGTTGTGACGCCGGAAGGCGCCCACACCGGGCTGATATTCCGTACGCCGTGGGCAGGATCGTGGGTGGCCGACATGGCCTATGACGCCAACCGAGACCTGATGTGGCAGGTCAACGTGGGCGGAGACAACGGCATATACGGACTTGACCCTGAAACAGGCGCAGTGGTCATGAAGATCACGGATGGGCCTTGGACATACTCATCGCAACGGGGCCTTGCTTATAGGGCGGAAGATGATACCTTCTTCATCGGCGGATGGGACGAGGACATCATCTACCATATCAATGGGCCAAGCCACGAGAGCCCCGGCTCGGTGATCGGCGCCTATAAGTTCCCAGTAGGCATAGCCGGACTCGCATGGCACCCAGACGGGATCCTGTGGGTATCGAACAACGGCTCTCCCGACATGATATTCGGGCTCGATCTCGACGCGCTCGAAGTCGTGCACCAGTTCCCGCATCCATTCGGCGGAGAGTACCATGGAGGTGGACTCGCGCTCAACAGCGATGGCAACCTGTGGGTTGTATCGATAGATAATAGCCGCGTGTACCTCGTGAGCACCGAAATGCCATGGGCGCCGGGAATAGCCATGTCTTCAATAGACGGCACAGTTGCCATGGGCGAAACCGAAGAACTGGATGTCACGATCAACGCTGAAGCGCTGGGCAAGCCGGGCGATGATGTGAGGCGTTGCTTGAGAATAAGGACTAACGACCCCGAAAACGCCATACTCTACGTGGACTTGATCGTCCACATCGAGGCAGGGCCTACCGTTGCCGAAGCCACTGCGACGCCGACCATAGGCGAGCCTCCGCTTAAGGTGGCATTCAATGCAGTGACCGAACCGGGTGCTACCGACATAATTGATACCTGGTGGGATTTCGGCGATGGCAGCGACCTGGTGCATGAAGCCGCAACAGAGCACGTATACACTGACGTCGGAGTATACAAAGCGACCTTCCACGCAATAGATGAAAACGAAGTCGAGGCGATTGCCGAGCTTGCAGTTACAGTCAAATGGCTGCCTGTGCTTGGGGTTGAACCAGGCGAGATCAATGCGATCATTCAAGCCGGTGAAGAAGAGCAGGCTGTCTTGACAGTGAGCAACACAGGCGTGGCGCCGATGAATTTCGAAATATCGATTGTGCCGGACCTCCCCAAAGATCCCAATGGCGAACCTGCCGGGTGTGGGTACATCTGGATGGACAGCAACCATGACGGTGGTCCCGCGTTCGATTGGTTCGAGATCAGCGACGTCGGAACCGGGGTGAAACTGTACGACGAGTCCTTTGTCGATGTGGATCTTCCGTTCCCCTTCCCGTTCTACGGGGAGATGAAGACTGAGGTTCGCATCTGCTCCAACGGATACCTGACGTTCGGGATGACGAGGAGCGAATGGACGAATACTCCCATACCTGATTCGTCCGACCCCAACGACCTGATTGCGATCTTCTGGGATGACCTCAATCCGGGTAGTGGCGGCAACGTCTATTACTATCACGACCAGGAAGCAGGCAGCTTCATCGTGGAATACCAGGCGGTGCCGGGGCGGACTGACTCTGGGGACTATACATTCCAGGCGATACTGTATCCTGACGGCACGATCATATTCCAATACCTCGAGATGACCGCTGACGTGACAGGCGCCACGGTGGGTATTGAGAACGCCACGGGCACAGATGGCCTGCAGGTGGTCTACAACGCCCCCTACATCGAGGATGGCTTAGCGATAATCTTCGCGCCGATCGAGTCGATCCTCAGGGTTAACCCGTCGTCGGGGTACATTGTGCCCGGCGGAAGCCAGGAAGTCCAGCTGACGCTCGGATCCCCTGACGCAGCGTACGGCACATACTCGCTTCGCTTATGTGTAGCGGCCGATAACCCGCTCTATCCGTTTGCTACCGTCCCAGTGACGATCAAGGTTAACGCCGCACCTAGCGTCGCGATCACGGCGCCTGTGGGCGGAGATGAGCTGCACGGGAAATACGAGATCACATGGGTGGCGACGGACCATGATGATGACGAAGACGAGCTCCTGATCGATCTGGCATGGACTCGCGATGGCGAGACGTGGCATGAGCTCGGGACAGGGCTTGCCAACACCGGCTCCTTCGAATGGAACACCACCCTAGTGGGCGAGGCTGGCGATGCCTTCCGGTTGAGGGCAAGAGTCACCGACCCGGCAGGCGCGTTCCACGAGTTCGTGACGGACGAGTTCACCATCGTAAATCTCGCCCCGAACGCCGACTTCAGCTTCACCCCGTCCCCCGCCACACGGCGCGACAAGGTTAAGTTCGTCGACGAGTCGACAGATGACGGCGAGATAGTGGCGTGGCATTGGGAGTTCGGGGATGGCGCGGAAAGCGAACAGGAGAGCCCAGAGCACCAATACACCCAGAAGGGCGAGTTCGAGATAACGCTCATTGTCACCGACAACGGCGGGCTGACAGGAAGTGCGACAAAGACCATTCAGGTGGGGAATGCGAAGCCGATCGCGGCATTCAGTTTCACCCCATCGCCAGCAAGAGTTGGCGAAGTTGTGAGGTTTACCAACGAATCTACTGATGATGGTGATATAGTCGCATGTTTCTGGGAGTTCGGCGATGGGGCCACGAGTGCCCAGTGCAGCCCTGAGTACGTATACAGCTCTACAGGCACGTTCGCGGTTAAGCTGACAGTGATAGATGACGACAATGTAGCTAGCTCGATAACGCGCGAAATAGAGATCATCAACCTTCCGCCGGAAGTCGAGATCGTAAGGCCTGTGGCAGGCCAGGTCTTAACGGGCGAGGCGATGATCGAGTGGGAGGCCTTCGATCCCGATGACGATGCAGATACGCTCAAGATCACTCTTGAATACGAGCCTGCATCAGGCGGGGATTGGCAGGCCATAGCATCTGAGGCGCCCAATACCGGAAAATACATCTGGGATACCTCAAAACTGGAGCGCGGAGGGAAGTACAGAATCCGAATCACAGCAGTTGACCCAGAAGGCGCGTCCGGAGATGCCACGAGCGAGGAGTTCACGGTGATCGCGCTCACTCGCGCTGTAGTGGCGGCTCCGAACCCCACTTCTGATGTGGTAACGTTCTACTACGACATCGCATCTGACGGAACGCTATATGTCTACGACATCGCAGGACGCCTCGTGCACTCTGCAGAGCTTTCAGCCACGGCGAATGCCCATGAATGGAACCTCCATTCATCAGGCAAGCCGGTGGCAAACGGCGTATACCTCTACGTCGTGATAGCCGGTGAAGAAAGATCCGAGGTCGGGCGTCTTGTTGTGAGCAGATAGATGCATGGGTCTGGGCGGTCGCACAAGCGACCGCCCAGACTTCACAGATTTGCACGACCTTAAGGAGGGCGGAAAATGCGAATCAAGAAAACAGTGCTTGCGCTCGTGCTCATAATTGCTCTGATTCCCGCATCAGCTGCATTTGCCGAGGACGATCCGGTGGGAACGGCGGCGATGATGGGACTTGGAATGGGGGCGCGGGCGCTTGGAATGGGCGGCGCCCATATTGCGGTGGCAGATGACGCCTCCATCATATACTACAACCCGGCAGGCTTGGGTGTAGTGGATGGTATAAGCGTCACATCCCTGTACACAAACCAGTATGGCGCAGCAGGGTATCTCGCGTTAGGAGGCGTGGCACGACACATCGGCGCGGGAATCCTGAGGCTCGACGCTTCCGGGATAGAAGAAACAGATGAATTCGCAAACGAGATTGGCACATTTGGTGTGGCTAGTACCGCTGTGATGGCAGGCTACGGCATGACGGTAATGCCGAACCTGAGCGTCGGCGCGGCGGTCAAGTACTACCAAGAGACACTGCCCGAAAACTCAGGGAAAGGCTTCACGGCTGACATGGGAGTTTTGTATTCCATGGCGGATGACAAGATCCGCGTGGGCGCGGTCGGAAGGAACCTCTTCGGCAAGGTGGCCTACTCCAGTGGTGCGGAGGATGCCTTCGATCGCGCGTTCGGACTTGGAGTTGCCTTCGAGCCCATGGAGAACTTGCTCGTTGCGGCGGATGCCGTGATGGACAACGGATTTTCCGGAAAGGTGGGGGCAGAGTACAGATTCCGCCAGATGGCGCTCCGCGCAGGCGGCTCTTTTGGCGGGAATGGAACATGCCTCACTGCAGGGGCAGGCTTTGAAGCAGCGACCTTCAACATCGATTACGCCTACCAGCACCACAATACCCTACCTGACAGCCACAGGCTGTCGCTGGGGATGGAGTTTTAGGCAGAAAGAAGCATTACATCGGCCCGCAACGCGCGTTGCGGGCCCGATACGAGACGTGATTTGCTACTTCCGATGCATCTTGAACTCAAGGAAGAGCTCGTTATAGTAGGCAGTCATCCTCTTACTGAGATTCTCGTACACCTCAAGCTTATCCGTTATTTCAGAGCCCGGGTAGAAACGCTCATCGGAGGTGATCTCTTCTGGGAGATACCTCAAGGCCTCGGCGTTTGGTGTCGAGTAGCCGACGTATTCAGCGTTCTGGGCAGCATTTTCAGGATCTAGCATGAAGTTGATGAATTGGTGCGCTCCCTCCACGTTCTTCGCCGTGGTCGGAATCACCATGTTGTCAAACCATACGTTTGACCCTTCCTTTGGGATGACGTAGTCGAACTTGTCGTTCTCGCCGATGATCTCCGAGGCGTCTCCCGACCAGACAACAGCAACTGCGGCCTCTTCAGTTTCGAGAAGCATCTTAATCTCATCCCCAACAATTGCTCGAATATTGGGTATGAGCATGTCAAGTTTTGCCTTCGCCTGCTGCAGATGGTCCATATCAGTATCGTTCAATGAATAGCAGAGACTGTTCAGGCCCATCCCGATCACTTCGCGGGCACTGTCTACAAGCAAGATCTGATTCTGGAGGCGTGGATCCCACAGATCATCCCAGCTGTCAAAGTCTATGTCCGTGATTACCTCGGGGTTATAGATGATCCCGTACGTTCCCCAGAAATAGGGGATGGAATACACGTTCTTCTCGTCGAAGGGCAAATCCAGGAAACGAGCATCGATGTGCTTTAAGTTTGGAAGCTTAGAATGATCCAGGGGAATGAGCAATTCCTGTTCCTTCATCTTGCTTATGGCATAGTCAGACGGAATCACTACATCGAACGTGACACCGCCGTGGGCAATCTTTGTCAACATCGCCTCATTGGAATCGAAGGTCTGATAGATGACCTTGAGGCCTGTCTCACGTTCAAATTCCTTGATCAAATAAGGGTCAATATAATCTCCCCAATTATAGATGGTGAGCGTATCTGGGCCCGAATAGCCGTGCAAGGCATTAAGGTATGAAGTTAGGTACATCAGCGCGAATGCTGCGGCAAAGACTATGGTGAACATCTGAGTAACCTTTTTCATTCCCGTGCCTCCGCTCCGCTGGGCTTGGATCCCCGCTTGGTTATGATGTAGTAACCGATGACCAATGCTAAGGTAGCCAGGAAAATCAGCGTAGAGAGCGCATTAATGGTCAACGAGATTCCCCGCCTTGCCAGCGAGTATATCTCCACCGACAGCGTTGAAAAGCCGCCTCCCGTCACGAAAAAGGTGACCGCGAAATCGTCGAGGGAGTAGGTTAAGGCCATGAAAAAACCTGCGAATATGCCAGGCGAAATATAGGGGATCACCACTTTCGTTAGCACATCCCGGCTGCTCGCTCCTAGATCCCGGGCGGCGTCCACCAATGTCGGACTCATCTCCTCTAGCTTTGGCAGCACCATCAGGACGACGATGGGCACGCTGAAGGCAATATGAGAGATCAAAACGGAGAAGAATCCTAGATTGACACCGATCGCTGTCAGGAGAATCAGGAAAGACGCTCCGATGATCACATCCGGGCTGACTATCATCACATTGTTCAAAGTGAGCAGCGCATTGCGGGTCCGTTTACTCCTCATCCGCGTGATGGCAAGTGCCCCCGCTACCCCTATAATCGTCGATATCGCTGAAGAGAGAAGCGCGACTACCAGTGTATTCAGAAGGATGATGAAGAGGCGTGTATCGTGGAACACCTCTTCATACCAGTCAAGCGTGAACTCCTGAAAATGGTGCATGGAACCTCCACTGTTAAATGAGTAGTAAATCAGGTAGAAGATGGGGGTGTACAATATGATGAATACCAAAACCAGATAGATGACGGACAGCTTTCCTGTTTTCTTCATGTTACCTCACCCGATTTCCACTTTCTGTCACAAACATCGTCAGTCCCATTACAATGATCAGGAAGACGGCAAGAGTAGAGCCCATGCCCCAGTCCTGCGTAACAAGGAAATGTTGTTCAATGGCGGTGCCCAAAGTGATTACCCTGTTTCCGGCAATCAGGCGCGTTATCATGAACAACGACAAGGCCGGGATGAAAACCGCTCGACAGCCCGACTTCACCCCGCCCATCGTCAAGGGGA
>Ga0116181_1003410_pt1 | contig 12444 bp, 12 predicted proteins | sample AD_UKC075_MetaG_FD_89752 | JGI IMG/M metagenome (GOLD analysis project Ga0116181, IMG submission 89752) | Active sludge microbial communities of municipal wastewater-treating anaerobic digesters from USA - AD_UKC075_MetaG | ecosystem: Engineered > Bioreactor > Anaerobic > Digestate | place: USA...
CGATGGCATGGTCGCCGCCGAGCACGAGGGGAATGGCCTCGTCCTGGCAGATGGCGGCCACTTCATCGGCCAGGTCGTGGAGCATGGCGCTCACCGTTCCGAGGCGCTCCTGCAGGGGCGCCTGGGGCGGCTTGGGGGCCGAGGGCTCCATCAGTTTCTGCCAGCGAGCGGGGATGCCGCGTTGGCGCAGTTGGGCATCGAGGCCCAGATCCTTGAGGGCGCGGGGCCCTGCGGCGGGGCCGAAAATGGGGGCGCCGAGGCAGGAGCCGACACCGACAATGCGGACCGGGCGGGGGGGCGCGAGCGGGGCGGGCATGATCTTCCTTCGGTGACAGGTCGCTGGTGCCGGGAGTGGAACCCTTACGCCTGTTGGAGCGGGGGACGCCGCCCTTTGTTCAGTGCAGCCAGTGCCAGGCTTCGAGGGTTGCGAGGCTGGCGAGAAGGAATGCACAGGCGATCAGCCAGGCCCGGGTGCGCCGGCTTTCCGTGGCCAGACGGGCCAGCTCGGCCCGGGTGCCGTCGTCCCGGGGGGCGGCGAGGGCCTGATGCACCAGGCGCGGTAGCTGGGGCAGGGTGGCCGCCCAGGAGGGGGCTTCGTCCCTGGCGTGGCGCAGCAGGGCTCGCCAGCCGATCTGGTCGTTCATCCAGCGCTCGAGGAAGGGCTTGGCGGTTTTCCACAGGTCGAGGTCCGGGTCCAGCTGGCGGCCGAGGCCCTCGATGTTGAGGAGGGTCTTTTGCAGCAACACGAGCTGCGGCTGGACTTCCATCTCGAAGCGCCGGGCCGTCTGGAACAGGCGCAGCAGGGTCTTGCCGAAGGAGATGTCCTTGAGCGGGCGGTCGAAGATGGGTTCGCAGACGGCGCGGATGGCGCTCTCGAACTCGTCCACCCGGGTGTGCGCCGGCACCCAGCCGGCCTCGATGTGGGCCAGGGCCACACGCCGGTAGTCACGCTGGAAGAAGGCCAGGAAGTTGGTGGCCAGGTACTTCTTGTCGGAGTCGTTGAGGCTGCCGATGATGCCGAAGTCGAGGGCGATATAGCGCCCGCGGGTGGGGCCGTCGGTGGCCACGAAGATGTTGCCGGGGTGCATGTCGGCGTGGAAGAAGCCGTCGCGGAACACCTGGGTGAAGAAGATCTCGACGCCGGCCCGGGACAGGGCCTTGAGATCGATGCCGTGGGCCTTCAGCGCATCGAGCTGGGAGATGGGGATGCCCTTCATGCGCTCCATCACCATCACGTTGGTGGTGCAGAAATCCCAGTGCACCTCCGGCACCACCAGCAGCTCGGAGTCCTTGAAGTTGCGCCGCAGCTGGGAGCAGTTGGCGGCCTCGCGCATCAGGTCGAGCTCGTCGCGCAGGTATTTGGAGAACTCGGCCACCACCTCCCGGGGCTTCAGGCGGCGGCCTTCGGGCCACAGCTTCTCGAGCACGGTTGCGGCCACGTCGAGCAGGGCCAGGTCGTGGGCGATGACCGGGGCGATGCCCGGGCGCAGGATCTTGACCGCCACTTCGGTGCCGTCGGGCAGCTGGGCAAAGTGGACCTGGGCGATGGAGGCGGAGGCGACGGGCTCCCGGTCGAAGCGGGCGAACACCGCGTCGGCGGGCTTGCCGTAGGCTTCCTGGAGCTGGGCCAGGGCTTCGGCGCTGCTGAAAGGGGGGACGCGGTCCTGCAGGCGGGCCAGCTCTTCGGCGATGGCGGGGGGCAGCAGGTCGCGACGGGTGGACAGCATCTGCCCGAACTTGACGAAGATCGGACCGAGGGATTCCAGGGCCTGGCGCAGACGGGCGCCGGAGGGCTCGTCGAAGGTCCGGCGGAAGAGGGTCAGCCTCGCCAGCCAGGCCAGCCGGCCGGACGGCTCGTTGGAGAGAATCATCTGGTCGAGCCCGTATTTCAGGCTGACGGAGATGATCTTGACGAGTCGGAAGAGGCGCACGGCGGATGGCGATAAGGAAAGCGCGGATTGTGCCCGGAAAGCCAGGGCGAGCAAAGCCGGCGCACCGGCGTACCCGGGCTCAGGGGCGGCGCTTGGGGCGCTGGGCCGGAGGCGGTGGGGGCGCCGGGGCGACGATCTCGGCGCCCGGCTGTACCTGCTCCACCAGCCAGCGGACGGCCAGGCGGATTTCCTTCCTGATGTTCTCGTCGTCGCTGGCCGATCCGGAGTCGAACTGGGGCAGGCCGGTGGCGTCGATGCTGAATGCCGGCAGGCGCCACTCCCGTTCCACCACGAACAGGTGTTCGCCGTCGAGGACTGCCTTCTGGGCCACCACGTAGCCGTAGTTGCGGGAGGCGAAACGGGCGCAGTAGACGGTCAGAGCGGCCGACGGGAGTCCGTCCCTTTCGGAGGCGAACAGGCCGTTGGTGGTCAGCTCGCTGCAATGGGCGCGCAGGCCGGCCGAGACGTGGGCCAGGTAGGTCTCCGGATTGAGATTCTGGGAGGCCATGCGTTGCACGACGATGCGGTCCCGGTAGTCTTCGATGCCCTGGCCGCGGGGAATGTACTCCTCGTGGCGGATGCCGTTGCCTTCGCGCAGATCGACGATGCGCCAGGGGTGACCGGCAGGCATGGGGAGGGGCCAGTGCAGGGTCGGGGATTCCGCGCTGACCGGCAGGCTGGCCAGGACGCCTAGGGCAAGTGCGACGGCATGCAGGGGGCGAATGCTCACGGTTTGCTCGGGACTCGGTTGGTGGCCGGGGGTTCCACGGTCGGTAGATTAGGGCAGGCCACCTGATTTTGTCATGTCCGTTGTACTTTGTTACGGCCAAAGGCCCGCCTTCCCGCCGGTTTGCCCGGCGCTTGGCTATAATCCTGTGCTTTTAGTCGCAGTATTCCCCATGAGCGCCGATTCCAAGACCCAGCTTGCCGACCTCCTCCGTGCCGCCCTCCTCAGCGTGGCGCCCGAGCAGGCGGAAACTCCGATCAACCTGGAGCGTCCGAAGCAGGCCGGTCACGGAGACTTCGCAAGCAACCTGGCGCTGCAGCTGGCCAAGCCCCTGAAGCGCAATCCGCGTGAGCTGGCCAACCTGCTGCTGGCCGAACTGCCCGCCTCCGGCCTGATCGCCAAGGCCGAAGTGGCCGGCGCCGGCTTCATCAACTTCACCCTGGTGGCCGACGCCAAGACCGCCGTCGTCGGCGCCGTGCTGGCAGCCGGCGAGGCCTATGGTCGGGGCGTCAAGACGGGCGTCCGGGTGCAGGTGGAATACGTTTCCGCCAACCCCACCGGGCCGCTCCACGTCGGCCATGGGCGCGGTGCCGCCTACGGTGCCTCCCTGTCCGACGTGCTCGACTTTGCCGGCTTCGAGGTGACCCGCGAGTACTACATCAACGATGCCGGCCGGCAGATGGACATCCTGGCCCTGTCCACCTGGCTGCGTTATCTCGACCTCTTCGGCATCGCCATTCCCTTCCCGCCCAACGCCTACCAGGGCGATTACGTGAAGGACATGGCCGCCCAGATCAAGGAAGCTCATGGCGACCGCTTTGCCAAGGTGGCGGCTGCCGATGTGCTGGCCGGCGCGCCGGGCGTCGAGGCTGACAAGGAAGGCCACCTGGACGCCCTGATCGCCAACGCCAAGAACCTGCTCGACTCGGACTACGCCTGGGTTCATGGCTTTGCGCTGACCGAGCAGCTCGGTGATGGCCGCGAAGACCTGGGCGAGTTCGGCGTCACTTTCGACAAGTGGTTCTCCGAACGCTCCCTGTTCGACACCGGCCTCGTCGAGAAGGCGGTCACCGCGCTTGAGGCTGCCGGGCACATCTACGTGCAGGACGGCGCCAAGTGGTTCCGCTCGACGGCCTTCGGCGACGAGAAGGACCGCGTCGTGCAGCGCGAGAACGGCCTGTTCACCTACTTTGCGTCGGACATCGCCTATCACGCCAACAAGTACGAGCGTGGTTTCGACCGCATCATCGACATCTGGGGCGCCGACCACCACGGCTACATCCCCCGCGTAAAGGGTGCCCTCGAGGCCCTCGGCCTGCCCCCCGAGAAGCTCGACGTGGCGCTGGTGCAGTTTGCGGTGCTGTACCGCGACGGCCAGAAGGCGGCCATGTCCACCCGCTCCGGTGAGTTCGTGACCCTGCGCGAGCTGCGCAAGGAGGTCGGTAACGACGCCTGCCGCTTCTTCTACGTACTGCGCAAAGCCGACCAGCACCTCGATTTCGACCTCGATCTGGCCAAGAGCCAGAGCAACGAGAACCCGGTCTATTACATCCAGTACGCCCACGCCCGCCTGTGCTCGGTGCTCAACCAGTGGAACGGCGTGCTGGCCGACCTCGCCGAGGCCGACCTGACCCGTCTGGACAACGAGCGTGAGCTGGCCCTGTGCGCCCGCCTCACCGCCTTCCCGGAAATCGTCCAGAACGCTGCGGCCGACTACGCCCCGCACCAGATTGCCTTCTACCTCAAGGACCTGGCGGGCGAGTTCCACAGCTACTACAACGCCGAGCGCATGCTGGTGGACGACGAGGGCCTCAAGCTCGCCCGTCTGGCGCTGGCCGCTGCCGTGCGTCACGTCATCCGCAACGGCCTGCGGCTGCTGGGGGTTTCGGCTCCCGATTCCATGTAATTCCCGGACCCGTCGTTCATGAGTCGCGATCTCAAGCCACGCCTGCAGACCAAGAAGCCCAAATCGGGCAGCCGCGGCAGTACCCTGGTCGGCATCTTTGTCGGCCTGATTCTCGGCGCGCTGGTGGCGGCGGGAGTCGCCCTGTATTTCACGGCGGCGTCCCCGTTCCAGAAACCGAAGCAGGAGGAGCGGCCGGTTCCGCCGCCGCCGCCCAAGCCCCAGGGCAAGAGCCTATCGCCCTGCCCGGCAAAGCCGGTGACAAGCCGGTCGAAAAGCCCCGTTTCGATTTCTACAACGTCCTGCCCAAGGGCTCCGATGCCCTGCCGGCGCCGACCAAGCCCGAGGAGACGACGGAAGTCGTCAAGCCCCCGGTCAAGCCCGAGAAGACCGACAAGGCAGACAGCAAGCCCGATGACGCGGAACGGGCCAAGGCCGAGGCGGCCCTGCTTGACAAGCCCGCCGTCCCCGAACGCTTCTTCCTCCAGGCCGGCTCCTTCGAAGATCCGTCCGAGGCCGACAACCTGAAGGCGCGTCTTGCGTTGATGGGTGTGGAGGCCAGCGTGCAGAAGGTGGAGCTGCCCGAAAAAGGTACGGTGCACCGGGTGCGTGTCGGCCCCTATCTGGGTCAGGAGGAAATGACCAGAGCCCGGCAGCAGCTGTCGTCCAGCGGCATCAACGCGGCCATCATCAAGATCAAGCCGAAGGAACCAAAGCCGGCCGCCGCCGCTCAATGAGTCCTTTGGCCGAACCAGGAGAAACCGTAATGCAGCGTCGTGATGTCCTCAAGCAGTTGTCCGCCCTTGCCGCCCTAGGCAGCCTTGGTCTGCCCGCTGGTGCCCAGGGGGGCGGGTTCGAGGCGATCAACCCTCCGCAGCCCACGGAAACCAAGGGCAAGGTCGAGGTGCTCGAGTTTTTCCATTACGGCTGCCCCCACTGCAAGGCCTTTGATCCCCTGCTTGAGCTGTGGGTCAAGAAGCTGCCGGCCGATGTGATCTTCCGCCAGGTTCCGGTGACCTGGGGCAACCCGCAGCTGGCCGGCCTGGCCAAGCTGCACCTCACGCTGGCCGCCACGGGTGACCTGGCGCGGCTGCATCCCCAGGTCTTCGATGCCGTCCAAACCGACAAACTGCCCCTCAACACCGAGGCCGCGGCCCAGGAGTGGGCGGTCAAGAAAGGTGTCGATGGCAAGAAGTTTGCCGACGCCTACCGCTCCTTCGGCGTGCAGGTCGGCATGCAGCGCATCGAAAAGCTCGGCCGTGACTACAAGATCCAGGGCGTGCCCACCCTGGCGGTGGATGGCAAGTATTTCACCTCCGGCTCCATCGCCGGCTCCCATGAAGCTGCGCTGAAAGTGGCCGATCAGTTGATCGCCCGGGCGCGCAGCGAGCAGGGCCGCAAGTAATCCCGCACTCCGTCTCCCGAGTCTTCATCACCGGTGCCTCCAGTGGCATCGGTGAAGCCTTGGCACGCCACTACGCCGCCCGGGGAGTGACCCTCGGCCTGGTTGGTCGGCGGCTTGCCGTGCTGGAGGCGCTGGCGGCCAGCCTGCCGGGGACGCATGCCGTGTATGGGCTGGATGTTACCGATCCGGTGGCGCTGGGCGCCGCCGCGGCCGACTTCATGGCCCGCTTCGGGCTGCCCGATGTGGTGATCGCCAATGCCGGCGTGTCGGTGGGCACCCTGACCGAGATGGCCGACGATCTGGCGGCCTTCGAGCGGGTCCTGCGGACCAACGTGCTGGGCATGGTGGCCACCTTCCAGCCCTTCGTGGCGCCCCTGCGTACCGCGGGGCAGGGCCGGCTGGTGGGCATCGCGTCGGTGGCCGGCATCCGGGGCCTGCCCGGTGCGGGCGCCTACAGCGCGTCCAAGGCGGCAGTGATCGCCTACCTGGAAAGCCTGCGGGTTGAGCTCCATGGCACCGGCGTCAGGGTGGTAACCATTGCGCCGGGCTACATCGAGACGCCGATGACGGCGGTCAATTCCTACCCCATGCCTTTTCTGATGCCCGCAGATCAGGCCGCGGCGCGTTTCGCCCGTGCCATCGAGGCCGGCGTCAGTTACACGGTGATCCCCTGGCAGATGGGCGTGGTAGCCAAGCTGCTGCGCCTGCTGCCCAACCCGGTGTTTGACCGGATCTTTGCCCGGGCCGGGCGCAAGCCCCGCGGCTTGCCCCTGTAGCCCGCTCGCCAGGCGTCAGCCCAGCTGGGTGATGGCCGGGAGGTATTTCTTGCCCAGCGCCTCGGCCACCTGGGGATGGGTCACGTTGCCATTGCAGATGTTGAGACCGGCCCGCAAGCCAGCGTCGTCCTTGAGGGCCTCCTTCCAGCCCTTGTCGGCCAGGGCCAGCACATAGGGCAGGGTCGCGGCATTGAGGGCGTAGGTGGCCGTACGGGCAACGGCGCCGGGCATGTTGGACACGCAGTAATGCACGATGCCGTCCACGAGGTAGGTGGGGTCGGCATGGGTTGTCGGCCGGGAGGTCTCGAAACAGCCGCCCTGGTCGATGGCCACGTCGACGATCACCGCGCCGGGTTTCATGGCGCCGAGCATGGCCCGGGTGACCAGTTTGGGGGCGGTGGCGCCCGGAATCAGCACCGCACCGATGACCAGGTCGGCCTGCAGCACCAGGCGTTCGATGGCGTCCTGCGTGGCGTAGAGGGTCTTCACCCGTCCGCCATAGACCTCGTCCAGGTGGCGCAGTACGGGCAGCGACTTGTCGAAGATGGTCACGTCCGCGCCCATGCCGACGGCCGTGTGGGCCGCGTTGTTGCCCACCGTGCCGCCGCCCAGGATCACCACTCGGCCGGGCTCCACACCCGGCACGCCGCCAAGCAGCACGCCGCGCCCGCCGTGGGATTTTTCCAGGGCCGCGGCGCCGGCCTGGATGCTCATCCGCCCGGCCACTTCGGACATGGGGGCGAGCAGGGGCAGGCTGCCGCCCGGCGCGGTGACCGTCTCGTAGGCGATCGCGGTGACGCCGTTGGCGATGAGCTCTTCGGCCTGGCCCGGGTCGGGCGCCAGGTGCAGGTAGGTGAACAGCAGATGGTGGGGTTTGAGGCGGGCGCGTTCGTCGCGGAGGGGTTCCTTGACCTTGACGATCAGGATGGCCTGCTCGAAGACCTCCTCGGCGTTCAGGGCGATGTGCGCTCCGGCGCGCTCGTAGTCGCTGTCGCTGGCGCCGATGCCGTGACCGGCGCCCGACTCGACCCACACCTCGTGCCCGTGGGCCACGACCTCCCGGACTGCGCCGGGCGTCAGGCCGACCCGATATTCGTGGTTCTTCGTTTCCCTGGGAACGCCGATCTTCATGTTCTTCTCCATGTGCGTGGGCCGTGCTTTTTCAGAGTGGCTGGATGTAAGCCTGGTTCCAATAACGGCGCGGGTCTTGAGATACTTTGACAATGATGACCGATACCTCTGATGAAGTGCTGATCGATGCTGCCGGGCAGCGCCATTTCCCCTGCGATGGCCCGGCCCGCATCGTCTCCCTGGTGCCTTCGCTGACCGAGCTGGTGTGCGACCTCGGCCTCGCGCCGCAGCTGGTGGGGCGCACCGGCTTCTGCATCCACCCCCGGCCGGTGTTGCAGGCCGTGACCAAGGTGGGCGGCACCAAGGACGTGAACCTTGCGCGCCTGCGTGCCCTGGCGCCGACCCACATCATCGTCAATGTGGATGAGAACCGGCGGGATTGCGTGGAGGAGATCGCCGGTTTCGTGCCGAACGTGATCGTCACCCATCCCTGCGCGCCCGAGGACAATCTGCCGGTGTATCGCCTGCTGGGGGCGATCTTCCACCGGCGCGCCGAGTCCGAGCGGCTGGCTGTGGCGCTCGAGGCGGCGCTGGCGGAGGCCCGTGCGGTGGGGGCAGCGCTGCCGCGGGAGAAGGTGCTCTACCTGATCTGGCGTGAGCCCTGGATGACCGTGGCTCAGGGCACCTATATCGCGGCGACCCTGGCTGCGGTGGGCTGGGATACCTGCCCTGTCCTCAGCGAGCCCCGTTACCCGGCCTTCGAATGGGATGCGCCCTGGCTGCCGGAGGTACAGCGGGTCCTGCTGTCGTCGGAACCCTATCGTTTCCGTGAGCAGCACGTGGACGAGGTCGGGCGCCTGTCCGGGCTGCCTCCCAGCCTGATCGACGGCGAGATGGCCTCCTGGTATGGCAGCCGGGCGATTGAAGGCCTGCGCCACCTGGCGGCTCTGCGCCGTCGCCTGGCGGCAGAATGAAAAACGCCCACCGGGCGGTGGGCGTCGAGACTGTAGCGGTCCGGCTCAGGACGGCTGACGCAGCACCTGATGCGGCGCCGGGATGGGCCAGCCATTGGCGGCACCGACTTCGGCCAGGGCCTTGTTGGTGTCGAAATAGACCTGCCAGTAGTGGTCGTTGTGGCAGTAAGGGCGTACCACGAGCTTGGTACCGGCGGCATTGAACTCGAGGATCTCCACGTCGGGTGCCGGCTCAGTGTGCACGTTGGGGATCTGGACGATACGGGCGCGGATCAGCGCCATGGCCTGCGTGGGATCGACCGCATGGGCGATCTGGGCGGTCAGGTCCACCCGGCGGCAGGGGTTGAGGGTGTAGTTAACGATGTTGTCGGAGAACAGCTTGTTGTTGCCGATGGTGGTGCGCACGTTGTCGGGCTGGTCGATGGTGGTAGCGAACAGGCCGATTTCCTTCACGGTGCCGATGACGCCGGCCCCGCTGATGAAATCACCCACCTTGAAGGGGCGCAGGATGATCAGGAAGGCGCCCGCCGCAAAGTTGGACAGCAGACCACTCCAGGCCACGCCGATGGCCACGCCGGCAGCGGCGATGAGGGCGGCGAAGCTGGTGGTCTCGATGCCGAAGACCGACAGGATGACGATGACCAGCACGATGCGCATGACCACGAGCAGGGTGGCCTCCACGTAACGGACGAGGGTGGGCTCGACCTTCTGGCGGGTCATCCCGCGGCTGGACAGGTTGCCGATGAGGTTGATCACCCATCCGCCGATGATCCACAGGGCGATGGCTCCTGCGAGTTTCCAGCCGAGGGGAATCAGGTAGGTGGTGACGAGCGTGCCGACGTCGAGACTACTGGTGTCGATGGCCATGGAGGAACTCCGTGGTGAAGGGGAGTATCAGTCTAACGGCTCAGGGTAGAGGGGTATTGCATGCCATGTTAATTTTTGTGGCCCTCTCGTGGATCAAGGCAGTAGGGCCTGGAAGCGCTCCGGCGTGAGAATGGCGAAGCGGCTGGCGATCACCGGCCGCCGAGCCAGCTTGAGTACCAGCTTGTCCCGGCTCAGCAGGGCGTGGGCGCCACTGTCGCGGGCGACTTCGAGGAATTTCTGGTCGTCCCGGTCCAGGCAGTTGGGGAGTTCGCAGGCCGGCGTTTCGGTGGCCTCGATCAGCGTGCAGCGGGCGAGGTAGCCTGCTGCGATGTCGATCTGGCGTTCGGGGGGCTGTTTGAACTGGGAATAGGCCAGCACGCGGCTCAGCTCGGTCAGGCAGTCCTCACGGCTGAACAGAGTCAGGGCGCCCGCTTCCACTGCGCGGCGCAGGGGGACCAGGGCGGGGTCTTCGAACATCCACAGGGACAGCACCACGTTGGTGTCGAGGATGACCGGAAATCCATGGGGAATGGGGGCTTCGAGGGGATAGGTGGCCACGGCAGGTAGGGGCGAAGAGGGGGAAACACAAAAGGAAAAGGGGGCCGAAGCCCCCTTGCCTTTGCAGCGCTACCGCGATCAGGCGGCCTTTTTGGCGTCCAGGCGAGCCTTCACGTAGGAGCCCGGTGCATCCTCGAGCACCTTGAGGTTGCCAGCGACCGGGTCGCGGGCCGGAACCTTGGTGGCGTCCTGACCGAGCAGCCAGGCTTGCCAGTCGGTCCACCAGGAACCCGGGTGTTGCTCGGCACCGGCGAAGAACTCGTCGGCGGTGGCGGGCAACTTGGCCGCGGTGTTGGTCCAGTAGCCATACTTGTTGGCCGCCGGCGGGTTGACGATGCCGGCGATGTGGCCGGAGCCACCCAGCACGAAGCGCACGTTGCCGCCGAAGTTGCGGGCACCGGAGTAGGTGCTCTTCCAGGGGGCGATGTGGTCTTCGATGGTGGAGATGAAGTAGGTCGGGACCTTGATCTTGGAGAGGTCGATGCCCACGCCGCCGATCTCGATACCACCGGGTTCCTTCAGCAGGTTCTTCATGTACATGTTGCGCAGGTAGAAGCTGTGCATCTTCGCCGGCATGCGCGTGGAATCGGAGTTCCAGTACAGGAGATCGAAGGGGAAGGGGTCCTTGCCCATCAGGTAGTTGTTGACCACGAAGGACCAGATCAGGTCATTGGCGCGCAGCATGTTGAAGGTGCCGGCCATCTCGGAGCCTTCCAGATAGCCGCGTTCGAACATCTTCTTCTCGAGGCTGGAAACCTGGCCTTCGTCGATGAACACGCCCAGCTCGCCAGGATCGGCAAAGTCGGTCATGGTGGTGAAGAAGGTGCCGGAGGCGATCCGCTTGTCTTTCTTGCCGGCCATGTAGGCCAGGGTGGTCGCCAGCAGGGTGCCGCCCAGACAGTAGCCGGCAGCGTTGATTTCCTTGGCGCCGGTCTGTTCGACGATGGCCTCGACGGCGGCCAGAGTGCCTTCCAGCAGATAGGAGTCGAAGCTCTTCTCGGCCTGGCGCTCGTCCGGGTTGACCCAGGAGATCACGAAGACGGTGTGGCCCTGATCGACACACCACTTGATGTAGGAGTTCTTCTCGCGCAGGTCGAGGATGTAGAACTTGTTGATCCACGGCGGCACGATCATCAGCGGACGCTTGGACACGTCGGGCGTGCTCGGCGTGTATTGCAGCAGCTGCATCATGTCGTTCTGGAAGACGACCTTGCCCGGGGTGGTGGCGACGTTCTTGCCCAGCTCGAAAGCCGTGGTGTCGGTCATCTTGACGCGCAGGTTGCCGCCGCCGTCTTCCACGTCGCGGAGCAGGTTGTTCAGGCCCTTGATGAGGTTCTGACCGTGGCTCTTGACCGTCTCGCGGAACACTTCCGGGTTGGTCAGGGCGAAGTTGGAGGGGGACAGGGCGTCGATGTACTGACGGGTGTAGAAGTTGACCTTCTTCTGGCTCTGGTCGTCGAGGCCGTCAACGCTGCTCACGGTGTCATGGATGTGACGGGCGGCGATGAGGTAGGACTGCTTCATGAAGTCGAACAGGAAGTGCTCCTGCCATTCTTCATCCTTGAAGCGCTTGTCGTCCTTGGCGGGGGTGGCCACGGGGCTGCCGGCGCCAACGCCGGTGAGACGCATCATGGAATGCTGCCACAGGGAGAAGTAGTCCCACACCAGGTTCATCTGGGCCTGGGCGAGGCGATAGGGATTGGCCAGCAGCTTGCCCATCATGTCCATGAAGGCTTGGGCGATGCCGAGTTCGTCAGCGGGCGCACTGATTCCCTTCTTGACCTGCTTCTGGATGTGATCGGCCAGCAGTTTGGAGGCCCGTTGCGCAACTTCGGCGTAGGTCTTGGCGACTTCTTTGGGATCCGGCAGTTCGGACTTGGCGACTTCTTTTTCGGGCGCAGCCATTCTCGGGCTCTCCTTTATTGATGGCTTTTGATGAAACGGACAATTCCATCGCTTCCTACTGACCGGCACACCTCCCATTTGCGCGCGAGATGGTTCAGGTGGGCGATGGCTTCCCCCATGGCAAACATGACCTGATGCGTGTCCAGTTCTCGCGGGAAAAGGGTCGCAAGAAGCTCCCCCGCACAGCGTGGCACAGAACAGGCAGCGAGAAGTTCCGCGCAACGGTCATTGTGGTGCTCGACGAGCTGATCCACGCGCAGACCGATGTTTCGGAACGGGCTCCCGTGGGATGGTAGCACGAGCGTGGCTACCGGCAACTGCTTGAAA
>Ga0116181_1003411_pt1 | contig 12442 bp, 6 predicted proteins | sample AD_UKC075_MetaG_FD_89752 | JGI IMG/M metagenome (GOLD analysis project Ga0116181, IMG submission 89752) | Active sludge microbial communities of municipal wastewater-treating anaerobic digesters from USA - AD_UKC075_MetaG | ecosystem: Engineered > Bioreactor > Anaerobic > Digestate | place: USA...
AGCTCGGCAGGATTGGCCGGACGACTTCCGCAAGGCAGCAGGTCCAGGTTTGCTGCCAAGCTCGCCCGTACCCGAGAGACAAAACTCTCCTCGATAGCCGCCGTTTCCCGCAGGATCTCGCTCAAGCCCTGCTGACCCTTGAAGCCAAGGAACGTACTCAAGCCGGCGCGACGCATGTCGCCGTCAATGAGCAGTGTTCGCTTACCGGCTTGGGCAAAAGCCACGGCCAGATTGGCGGCCACGGTGGATTTACCGTCACCCGGCTGAACGCTGGTGATAACAACCGAGTTCGTGGGGGCGTCGCTGAGGGCGAGGGCCGTTCGCAGCGTGCGAAAGCTCTCACTGGCAATGCTATCCGGGTCAGCCGCCACTTCCACAGCCTCAAGGCCCTGACCACTTCGAGGAGGCATTTCACGTACAATCGAGAGAACGGGAGCACGAAGTTGCCACTGCATCTCCTCGATGCTTCGGAAGCGGTCGTCAAGGACATCCATGACATAGACCGCCATGAACCCCAACATCAACCCACCCAAAAGGACCATAGAAATCACGCGAAAGAGATTGGGTGAGACGGGCGTCGGATTGGCGACCGGCTCCGTCACGAGGGCTGCTCGCAGATCGCCTGTCAAATCCATATTGGTGATACGCCGGACTAGCCCACTGTAAAGCTCTCGCAGGCCCGCAATGTCGTTCTTGAGCATTTCCATCTGGGCAAGTCCGCCGGCTAAAGTTGCGGCTTGCTGGCGGGCGGCCTCGTACTGAAGTTGCAGAGCGTGTTCTTTTTGCACACTCTCTTGGAGGCGGTGGCGGAGTGTCCCTAATAGAAGGCTTGTCAACTCGGAGTCTCCGAGCATTGCCAAGCGTGCTTCGATTCGCCGCTGATAGTTGCGAAGATAATCATCGGTTGCGGCAATGCGCTGTTGCAGTAGTTGCACTTGGGGGTGATTATTCCCCAAATATTTTTGGACGTTGGCTAACTGCACCCGGTCTTCGAGCAGTTGACGTTCCATGTTTGCCCGGGCAATACTTTCCTCTCGGTCGAAACCGAGAAGGCCAAGCAAGAGTTGCTGGCCGACCGTGTCCGAACCACTGAACAAATACTCGCGGATGTCCTGCCCATTGCGGAGGGCGGCTTCAACCGCCTGGATGTTGGCCTCGAGGTTTACTCGAGTCTTCTGTGCCTCGACCAGTGCATTGTTGAAGGCCCTCGCCCTTTCTACCAAAGGATGAATTGCTTGCGAGTTGACCCCCGTGTCTAAGGCCCCTATCTGTTGACTCAATTGCTGTAAGGCCTGCTCTTTTTCGCTCAATTGGGCGGCGATCTGATCCTTTTCCGTATTGAGGACATGCACAATTTCCGCTGCGGTGCCCTGAGTGGTGGTCCTCATAAAGTCCAAATACGACTGAACAACGGCGTTGACGACCCGCGCCGCGACCTCCGGATGACGCGATTTGTACTCAACCGCGATGATGTTGCTTCGTCCCACGGAGGTTACCGTCAATCCGGCACGGAGTTGGGCAGGCCACCGTTCCGGCTTATCCGGGTTGAGATCGACAAGGCAATCTTCCGGGGAAAGTTGGCGGATGGCCCCTTCGAGCACCTTCTGGCTCGTCATGAGGTTGACGAAGGTGGGCATCAGGTTGTTTTCACGGTTGTTCTGAGACTGAATCGTCGGCGAAAGGGGGTTGTCGCCAGCTTGAAGGATCAACACCTCGGCCTTGGAAGTGTAATATCGCGTGGCTGTGGCGTAATAGAGTGCTCCGAGAATGCCCGTCGCCAAGACCGAGGTGGCTACAATGTGCCAACGCCGCCGTACCGCACTGATAAATTGGACGGCGACCTGAAGGAGATGGGTCGTTGACTCGGGGACTGCAGAAGACGCGAGGCTAAAATCGTTCATGCCATAGATCGTCTTGTCATGACTGATTTGTCGAACGTTGGTTAGGACTTGGCCTCTGGGCCCATCATATCAATTCAGCGGGATGGAACCGCCCAAATGCACGAATCCCTTCAGCAGACTGTAAAGGAACGTTCCCGGAGTTTCCTCAACCGTAATGACGTCGCCCGGGGCTATCCGGATGTTTTCCGCGGCGTTTCTTTTGATGGCATTGAGCTTGGCCTTGATCACAATAGGTTCCTCGCGACCCGGCACATGGCGAAGAATCCACACATTGTCGGCCAGAGGATTGTTCCTTCCCCCGGCCATGGCCAGAGCGTCTAGTAAGCGAACTTCCTGATTATTGGGCCATTCGTACATACCGGGCTTTGTCACAAGACCATCAACAAAAATGGGGTCCACTTTCCGCTCCGGCACATAAATCACGTCCCCATCAAACAACTGATAGCGACGATCCGACGCCGGTGAACTGCTCACCGAGATGAGATCGATGCGGACTGTATTAGTCGTTGATTCCTCGAAGGATGTCAGTCGGCCTTCCACAACCGCGTTTTCGGCGGGATTTTCCAAGGGGACACTCACCTCGGTAATGTTCTGTCCACGGCGGATCTCCACGGTAGGCTCGGCCTGCTTTGTCAATCCGCCCGCCTGGACAAGGGCCGTCAGTAAGTCGGCTTGGGAGGCGGGTAAGTGATAGACCCCGGGTTTCTCCACTGCTCCCGTGACGGTTACGCGATACGTCCGGCCCTCCTTTCGCACGACATTGACGATAGGCTGCCGATAGACATCCCTGGCAATTGCGGTTTCGGCGATGAGTCTTTCGGCATCTGAGAGGCGTCGTCCACCCACGGAAACGGGACCAATATCCGGGACAAAGATCATACCCTGATCATCGACCCGACAGGTAACCGGTGAGGCCTTTGTGTTCAGGCTTGTGTTGATAGTAATTTCGAGGACATCCCCGGATGCGATCACGTCACTTGGGCTCTGCTGAGCGACCAACTGAGTCAAGGGGATTTCGCGCAAATCCTGCACGATGGGGGCTTGATATTCCAAGGGTAGGCGTGTGGCACGGTAAACGTTCCGCTCGGCACAACCGACAAATGAGAGAAGACACACTGTCAGGCTGAGCACGGCGGACCAAAGTGTCCCAGAGGTCAGCCGTTGCTGTTTGGTGATAAGCCCGGTCAGACGATTTGGGCCACAGTGCGGTTGAGCGCCTACAAACTGTGATCTATGCCAATCTGCCATAAGGCATTCCGTTAAATTTGATCCAAACTAGTATTGGAGCTCGCTCCAGAGAAAGGAAGGCGACGCGTTCACCGGTGCGCGCCGGTGTCACGCCGTCCCAATGGGATTCGCTAAATAGCGGAAAGCCGCTGATAGGTCAACATCAAAAAAGCACGCTTGGGAATCAGACCAAGCGGTCGTAACCTACGAAATTGAGCGCTGTGAGCGACCCCCGGTAACCTGAGGGCATGCCCACCCCGCGACTAAGAGCCTATCCCATAATCTTCTCTCTCCCGTTCGGCGGGAGAGGGGTGGGGGGTGAGGGTAGCTCGAATCGCTGCCGGTTTTCTCGATCGCTTCCGAGGATCGCTTGCCCTCACCCCAACCCTCTCCCGGAGGGAGAGGGGACTTTTTGGGATAGACTCTAACTCCCCCATTCGGCCAGGCGAAGGGGGCGGAAAATGGGAGGCTTTTTCCAAACCAAGCCGAAGGACCAAACGTACCGATAGTAATAGACAGGATATGGACAAGGGAGATGACGATCGTACAATGTTATAAAAGGCGCCGTCTCCGACGGTAATACCGCCGTTATAAGGGACCGTCTCAGGTAGTTATTTTTCGGGAGGTCACACTTGCTCACAGAACAACAGGTCGCCAAGAGTTGGTACTCGTTGTTCGCCAAAGGGCCTATCAACGAAAAGACGATTGAGCGGGCGGAGTCGCTGCTCCGTCATCTTCGGCCCGAAAGTCCTTTGCACTACCGGCTTTCAAAAGAGCTGGAAGAGATTCGCGCCCGGCTAATGCAAAACGCCAAGGCTTAGTTGTTTTGGCGCGGCTCGAGCAAAAGAAGGCGTAGCGGGGGAAAGCGGATCGGCCTTCGCATTTTGGATTTTCGCGGAGAACCGATTTCGGTTCTTTTTTTGCGCAATATGAGATCAAAGCGCGGTCGGATACGGGGCTTAATGCCGGCGTCGAATTGCTTCGCGCGCTAGGTACGGGCACTACGTGGAAGTAGCACCTGCCCGGGCGAGGCACCGGCCAATTTGGCGAACCGCTTGCTTTAATCGCTGTTCATTCTCGACAAGGGCCAGCCGTAAGTAGCCTTCTCCGGCGGGTCCGAATCCGCCACCGGGGCTAACGGCGACGTCGGCCTCCTTGAGAAGCTTCATGGCGAAATCGAAGGAACTCATCTGACTGGCCCAGGGCTCCGGGATCTTGGCCCAAACGAACATGGTGGCCTTAGGCCTCTGGATCGGCCAGCCGAGACGCTCCAGGCCTTCGCACAGGACATCGCGGCGCCGCTGATATTCTTTCGCTTGCGCCTCAACAGCCGCATCCGTATGGCGAAGAGCCACAATCGCAGCAATCTGAATGGGGCGAAACATCCCGTAGTCGTAGTAGGTCTTGACGGTGGCTAGGGCACGGATCATCTCCGAATTACCGGCACAAAAACCGACCCGCCACCCAGCCATGTTGTAGCCCTTGCTCATTGTCGTCAATTCGACGGCAACGTCAAAGGCCCCTGGAACAGCGAGCAGGCTCGGTGCGCGATAACCATCAAAGGTCACATCCGCATAGGCCAGGTCACTGACGATCATAAAGCCAAAACGCTTGGCGAGTTTGACCAAGTCGTGGTAAAACTGCGGTTCGACGACGGTGGTGGTTGGGTTGTGAGGAAAATTGACCACAACCAATTTTGGTCTGGGGAATAGATTGCGGCAGGTAAACTCCAGGTGCGAAAGATATCGCTCCGGGTCGGTGACATCGAGACTAATGACATTGGCACCGGCCAGAATTACGGCGTACACATGCGGCGGGTAAGAAGGGGCGGGGACGATTGCCGTGTCGCCTGGGCCTAATAATGCCAAGCACAAGTGGCTAAATCCGTCTTTGGAACCGAGACAGACGATGATCTCTGATTCCGGGTCTAACCGGACCCCATATTGCTTGAAGTACTTTGACGCCACCTCCCGCCGAAGATTAAGAATCCCGCGGGACTCCGTGTAACCGTGATTGTCCGGGTCACGGGCGGCACTGGCCAACTTTTCGATAACAATATCCTCCGGCGAATCACTCGGGTTTCCCATCCCAAGGTCAATCACATCGGCCCCAGCGCGTCGTTTTTGATACAGCAGGCGATTGATTCGCGCAAACAAATAGGGCGGCAACCGATTAACCCGATCGGCAACCGGAATACGAAATCCCTGGCCAGTTTCTGTTGGCTCGATGGGCCCCCGAACTTCCTGAGTACGCTCAGAGTCACTCATGTCAAATTCTTCTATGGCAACAAAGAAATATACAACAAAAATATTGAATGTGAGCGTGGCGCAATCGCAACCACGATCTTTTGCTAAGTTTACCGAGCGAAGCCCGCTTAGGAAAAGCCCAAGTCTCCCAATTTCCTTGTTTTTCGAAAAAGCGCTCGGAATTACCCAGAAATCCGTTCCTTGTCTCCATCGGGACAGTCTTCGCATCCTTGTGCTTTCCGCAGGTAATTCTGACATCCCCCCAAATATGAGCTATTGTTGAGTGGCGACGGAAATAAGCGGAGCCCCACGCCTTTATCCAAATTCCCACCGAGTGATTCTCACCAGCTGTGAAGACGCTTCCCAACGGAGTAACTTTCCCCAATGGATTAGGTGAGACCAGCCTATGGACGCCTACGTCAGTGACGACATGTATCAGGAAATGCTGGCGGATTTCCTCGACGAGTCGACTCAGCTTTTGGATCGCCTCGGCGAGAATCTTCTGACCTTGGACGAGTGGGTCAAGAACCACGCCCCTGAGAGCCGCGAACAGTTTGACGCTGAAATTCTGAACGAAATGTTCCGCGCGGCGCACAGTCTTAAGGGACTGTCCGCCATGCTCAATCTTTCCAATATCAATCAGTTGACCCACAAGTTGGAAAACCTCTTTGACGCGGTTCGCAAGGGACAAATGGTCGTTGATGACGAGGCCGTGGAGTTGATGTTCCAGGCCACCGACCGCTTGCGGGCCATGGTGGATCTGCTTCGCAATCAGAACTCCGATGCGATTGACGCCCAGGACGTTGTCACGGCCATTGCAGCCATGCTGGAAGGTCGCCAGCCGGGCCCTTCCGTTGCTGAAACCCGGGCTATGGAGGCGCTTTCTCAGGCGGAAACCGCTTTGGCCGAGGCCATGAGCGACTCGGCCCCAGATTCTTCTGCGGTGAGCCAGGCAAGCCCGTTGCCCACTGATAACGCCCGTTTTCAGGAAGAGGCCGCCGCACGATTTCAAGACGTCCACGACGAAGCTGACCTTTCCTCTGGGTATATCGCCTTATTTATTGACGAATTGGCTCAAGGTCTGGACGTCCTTACTGAGACTCTTCTGGAGGCGGAAGGCCAGGGGACGTCAACACAGCTCGAGAATCTCTTGTGTACGGCTCACCGAATTAAGGGGTCGGCGGCATCCGTAGGCTTTCATCGTGCGTCCAAACTTGCCCATCTCATGGAAGATATTCTTCAGGGACTGCGCGAAACGGGACGCCCCTTGACCCGCGAATTAGCCGACATCCTTCTCAAATGCACCGACGGCTTCCGCTCATTCTTGGAGCAACTGCGACAGGGCCAGTCCCAATACGACGCGGATTTTGTTAGTCTTGCCGCCGATCTCCTGGCTTGCGCTAGCTCGCTGAAGAATCCCCCTGCCGCGGCGGTGTCGCTTACAGTGCCGACGCCATCACCTCGCGAAACAAATCAGCCACTTGGCGTCTGGCCGAGCGCCGAATTGCTCCAAACGGCGCGCAATTTGACCAGCGGTCCTAGCCTCGTCGGACGTGTCGAGTTTCAGACCAATCTGGATCTAAGTGGACTCAAAGCCCGGCTGATTTACGAAAAGCTCTGCCATCAAGGAAACGTCGTGTGGTTTTCGGTACCCTCGGAACAGCTCGACCAGATTGAGAAACTCGACTACGTGGAATTTATCATAGAAACCAGCCAGCCTGAGGAATCAATCACCCGCGCTATTCGAGTCGGCGGCGTCAAACAGATTCATATCCAGCCGTTATCGAAGGATAGCGGCGCGGTTAACTACAAAGCGGGGAGTTCGGCCAAACCGTCCGAAATGGTTCCAAAACAGCCGGTGGCCGAAGGCAAGGAAAAGCCGACGGTTAGCGATGGCGGCGGTGATCAAGAGAAGAGCCGTCCGTCAGGTGAGGCCGTCAAGGCCGTCGAAACGCTGCGTGTCGATATCGAGCGTCTCGATCAACTGATGAATCTTGCGGGCCAGTTGGTGATTACAAGGGCACGACTGACGGAGTTGAACGACAAGCTCAAGGGATTCTTCCAAAGCAACAGGGCGTCGCAGGTGCTGCGGGGTCTCCGCGACCTTGTTGGGAGAATCGCGGGCATGTCATCTCTGGGGTCTTCCTCGGGTGGGACGAGCCGCCTCGAGAGTACGCTTGCTGATCGCCTTGAAAAGGAATTCGAAGCCTTGGCCCACGAACTCGAGGCCCTTGACCAGGCGAGAAGTACCGTTAACTATCTCGCTGAAGCCGTTCATCAATTGGATCGCGTCACGGATGGGATTCAGCGGGCGGTCATGGAAACCCGGATGGTCCCCATCGGTCCCCTGTTCAATCGTTTCAAGCGTGTCGTTCGGGATGTAACCCGACTCAACGGCAAGAATATTCAGTTGGTGATCAATGGCGAAAAGACGGAACTCGACAAGCGGATGATCGACGAGTTGGGCGACCCATTGATTCACCTTGTCCGCAATGCGGCCGATCACGGCATCGAGTCGCCCGAGGTCCGCCGTCAATTGGGCAAGCCCGAGCAGGGCACAATCACACTCAACGCCTTCCACCGCGGGAATTCGATCATCATTCAGGTGAGTGATGACGGAAAGGGACTGGATACCGAGCGAATCCTCAAGAAGGCCCTGGAGCGGAACTTGATCACGCCCGGTCAGGCCGAGAGGATGTCGCGCCAGGAAATCTTCCAGCTGATTTTCCTTCCCGGCCTGAGTACGGCGGAGAAAGTAACCGAAGTCTCCGGCCGCGGCATGGGCATGGATATTGTTAAGGCCAAGATCGAAGAATTGAGCGGCACGATCGACCTCGACAGTGTGCCTGGCTCGGGTACGACTGTTACCATCAAGTTGCCGTTGACGCTTGCTATCTTGCCAAGCTTGCTGGTCCAGGTCGATGGCGATGTCTTCGCCATGCCCATCGAGGCCGTCAACGAGATTGTGGCCGTGCCGTCTGAGCAGCTCCTCACCGTGCATGGACTGAGGACCGCCCGCATCCGCGAACGGGTCATCTCTGTTGTGGAGCTCTCGGAAATCTTTGGTGGGACTTTGAGCCGGTCGCAAATTGACCAGGAGGAGCACCGCGAAATGACGCTCGTCATTCTCGGTGATGCCGATCACGAAATTGGCATGGTGGTTGACCGGGTACTGGGAGAAGAGGACGTGGTGATCAAGTCCATCGCGGAAAATTATCGCAACATACCGGGAATTGCCGGGGCGAGTATCCTCGGCGACGGGCGCGTTTCTCTTATTCTGGATGTTGCTGCCATCATGGGGATGATCACACGCCGTGTGGGAAGTCACGCGATGTCGTCATAAGCCAAATGATGACTTTTTAGGAAGTAACTCACAAAACGTTGCCAATTGTGACCAACGTGATTGATTCACCAGTAACCATGATCGTGAAGGAAGTGCGTCTATGAATCCAACGACAATCCACCGCGTTGAGGTCTTGCGACCTCTGTTTGCTGCTGCCACGCATGAGGCATCGGCTGCTATGTGTCGATGGACCGACGGCGTTATTTCATTAACGCTCGATGACATCTGCGAATTGCCACTGGAGGAGGTTACAGCAGAACTGGGGTTTTCCGATGACTTCATGACCATGGTCGTCCTGGGGATTGAATCTGAACCTGGAACGGTCCTAATCCTCACATTCGATGAAGAGAATGCCCGTCAATTGGCGGCCACCCTCACACGTCGGCAACGAAACACCACTCCTGAGTGGGACGAACTGGAAATCTCGGCCCTGACGGAGACGGGGAATATTTTGGGTTGCGCCTATGTCAACGCCCTCACACGGTTAACCGGTCAGATTCTGATCCCTTCACCGCCGTATTTCGTTCGGGATTATTTCGCAAGTGTTCTTGAGCAGGCACTTGTGGAACAGGCCATGTCGTCCGACACGGCCCTTCTTTGCCGCACCGGGTTTCACCGCGAAGGTGAAAACCTCAACTGGCACGTGCTGTTTATTCCATCCAAGAGCCTGCGTGAGAAATTGGAACGCAGTGTCGCATCAGTGTCACACGATCGCGCTCGGAGGTAATCTGCGTCAAAGGCCTGATTTGCGAAGGGTGGTCTTACAAACTGTGGATCACATTCCCCTTGGTACGCACCAATTAAGATAGGTAACAACGTATGACTGTTACAGCATCGAGTTCATCGCTCGGAAGCAAAATAATCAATGTGGGAATGGGCCAAACGGCGGTAGGCGATAAAGAAGCCGTGTTCACCTCCGTGTTGGGCTCGTGCATAGGGATTGTCTTGTGGCATCCCCACCTGGGCATGGGCGCAATAGCCCACGTGGTCCTTCCCGACTCTCACGGCCAAAATGGTCAACCAGGAAAATTCGCCGACACCGCAGTACCCTATCTCATCCGCCAGCTTGCCGACATAGGGTGTCCCCGGACTGGCTTGGTCGCCAAAATTGCCGGCGGTGCCTGCATGTTTCGCGGGGGCGGACCCCTTCAAATTGGTGATGACAACATCGCGGCCACGCGAACCATCCTGCGGCAGCACGGGATTGCCATTACCGCCGAAGACGTCGGCGGCACATCGGGACGCAAGATCACGTTCGAATGTGCCACCGGACGCCTCGTCGTGGAAGTCGCAGGCCAAACCGTCCGTGTGCTTTAGTCCTCACAATTCCCCTCTTTTCATGGCAATTGTGGGGGCTCGATCACCGGGAACTCGCCCGAGAGTGCCTTTAAGAACTCCACAAGATCCTTTTGCTGTTCTGCCGTGATATTGGCTTCACGAACAGTATCGAACTCGGCCGAACGGTGTGGATTATCGATACCGCCTTTCGCCATGATGGCCACAGCCTCCTCCAACGTTGCTACGCTTCCGTCGTGGAAATACGGCGCCGTGTTGGCGACCTCACGAAGGCTGGGCACGCGAAAAGCTCCCATATCCTCCTCCTTGCCAGTGACGCTCTTTCGGCCCTCGTCAGGCTTTTCCTTGTTCATTCCAATTCCGGCGTTGTAAAACTCATAGGTGCTAAACAGCGGTGGGGCGTGACAATCAGCGCAGCCCGATTCCTCGAAAATCTTCAACCCACGCTTTTGTGCCTCGGTCAACGCATTCTGGTCGCCTGCTTTGTAACGATCATAAGGTGAATTGCCACTCAGAATCGTCCGTTCAAAGGCGGCGACGGCCTTGGCGAAGTTCTCGGCAGTGACACCCGTTCCAAAGACCTTCTTGAAAAGCTCTTGATATTGCGGAATGTTATCCAAGCTCTGGACCATTCCCTCGAGGGTGTGACCCATTTCGATGGGATTGGCCACCGGTCCAACGGCCTGTTCTTCCAGCGTTTTAGCGCGGCCATCCCAGAATTGCGACGGGGCATAGGCTGCGTTAATCACCGTGGGGGCATTTCGTTCACCCACTTGCTCATGAATCCCTTTGCTTGTGGGCAAATGCTCTGCCCAAGCCATCTTGGGATCGTGGCACGTCGCACAAGAGACCGTCCCATCGGCACTTACTCGCTTGTCGAAATAGAGCATTTTTCCCAACTCGATCTTTTCTACGGTCATCGGGTTATCCTCTGGGATGGGCAGGGGCGGCAAACCCAAAGGTACTTTGACCTCAAAGGGTGTTCCTTGCGGAACTGCTTGCGCTTGTGATTCTGCTGCGGGAGTGGTTTGGGGCATCTCCGGGGCGGCCGCGCCCTCGGTTGCTTTTTCCTTTGTGTCTTCTTCTGTTTTCTCAGCGGCTTTCTCTTCAGCAGCGGGTTCCGTCGTTGGCGCCATTTGGCCCGGCTCTGCGGCAGGCTCCGTTTGCGAGGGCGCCGTGGGCTCCGCGGATTCCTCTTTTACCGGTGCTTGCGGCCTCTCCGATGGTGTTTCCATTTCCAAGCCCGCCGTCGTGCTGGGGCGGGTTGGCTTTTGTTCTGTCGCAGGCTTGGGACAACCGGTGGCCATTAGGACCGTCGCTGCCGCCACCAAGACCAAAAGCAGCCTTTTCGCTTGCGTTACCATAACGTGCTCCTCCTTTCCGAACACTCGATACGGACCAGAAGTCATTCCCCTCCGCGGAACCCTCGTGTGAAATCAACGAACTCCCCGAATTCTCAAGCTGCTCAAACGCGTCCACGCCGTTGAAGACATTCCGTGTCGTGGCCAGACGAGTTTGGCGGAGCTAAAACATTTTCCCCGAAACGCCCCCGCGATGCAACTATTATCTGTAAAAATTGAATCCCGGGGCACGACGTTTGAACCCATCAGGTCGCGAGCCCCACAAGTATGAGCGTCATCGTAAGATAGGGGTGATATTTCATCATCGGGTATGTGTGTTCCACTTCGGGATGGACGCCCCCGTGGCTGCCTTTTTTTAATTTGGAAGCCGGATCGATCAACTCAGGCGAAATAGGCAAGGCATCAGCCCACAATGGGGAGTGCCAGTGGACAAATGGTGGTCTTCCCCACGACAATGGTGTTTTTTGTGTGATCCTTAAGTGCTGACTCGTGTTGGTACGACGCCTATTAAGACTCGTTGATTCGTCGCGCGGGGCGCCGGCATGCGGCTGGTGATGGTCGGAACGGGTCCCTTCGGGGTTCCCACATTCGAAGAGCTTTACAATACCCACCATTCTGTGGTGTGTTTGGTCACTGCGCCCCTCGTACGTCATGGCCGGCCCGTCCCGCCGAGTCCCCTCAGGGCAATTGCCGCGGCCCATGGTACGCCCATTTATGACCCGGAGGACATTAACGCCCCCGAAGCCCGCCAATACCTGGAGGGCCTCGACGCTGACCTCCTTATCGTCTGTGATTATGGGCAAATATTGGCCCCGGAGACACTAGCGACTGCCCGACTTGGCGGGATCAATTTGCACGCTTCGTTGTTACCAAAATACCGCGGCGCCGCTCCCATCAACTGGGCGATTTACCATGGAGAAAAGACCACCGGCGTGAGTGTCATTCACATGACTCCACAAGTCGATGCCGGGCCGATCATTGCCCAGGGTGAGGTCGAAATTGGACCAGACGAAACCGCCCCCGAAGTGGAGGCCAAGCTCGCCAAGATTGGCGCCTGGTTTGTCCGTC
>Ga0116181_1003413_pt1 | contig 12440 bp, 9 predicted proteins | sample AD_UKC075_MetaG_FD_89752 | JGI IMG/M metagenome (GOLD analysis project Ga0116181, IMG submission 89752) | Active sludge microbial communities of municipal wastewater-treating anaerobic digesters from USA - AD_UKC075_MetaG | ecosystem: Engineered > Bioreactor > Anaerobic > Digestate | place: USA...
TAGTTTGATTGATAACCCTAAGGCGAGTTATCTCTTTTTGAGTCATATTGAATATCTCCTCTCGCATACATGACATTTTAACAGAATAAATTCAATATGACATTATCATAGAATAACTACACCTTGCATCAAACTTTATTGACAAAAGAATAAAAGCATGTTATTATTAAGAGCAATAAAATGAATAGCGGAAAACTCTTATCGAGAGCAGGTTGAGGGACTGGCCCGATGACACCCGGCAACCGGCAGTGTTCAACACTGCAGCGGTGCTAATTCCAGCAGAACAGTTAGTTCTGACAGATGAGAGAGTGATTAAAACCTCTTCTTCATGGTGTCAGAAGGGGTTTTTTGTTGTAAATGGCCTGTTTTCTCGGTCAATAAAAGTGTTTTCATTGCTTTGTAGTTAACTTGTTATATAGGAGAGGTTGTTAAACAATGATATACATCAAGGACCTTACAAAAATTTATCATTCCGACACGGGAGATGTTAAAGCTCTTGAAGATGTAAACCTTCACATTAAACAGGGGGAAATATACGGCGTTATAGGCTTGAGCGGTGCCGGCAAAAGCACCCTCCTTCGCTGCATCAACATGCTGGAAACACCCACCGCCGGGACTATAGAAATTGATGGTGTTGAAATGACAAGACTGTCTCCTTACGCCCTGAAGGAATACAGAAAGAAAATCGGCATGATCTTTCAGCACTTTAATTTGCTTTCTTCAAGGACGGTTTGGGAAAATGTAGCATTTCCTCTGGAAATCGCAGGTATCAATAAACAAAAGATAAAAGACAAAGTGAATAATCTTTTGGAACTGGTAGACTTAACCGACAAGGCCAACAGCTATCCATCCCAACTTTCGGGAGGTCAAAAACAGCGTGTGGGTATAGCCAGGGCTTTGGCCAACGACCCCAAGGTTCTCCTTTGCGATGAGGCTACCTCTGCTTTAGACCCTCAAACTACCCTTTCTATCCTCAATCTGTTAAAAGACATAAACGCAAAGTTTGGCCTTACCATCGTCCTAATAACTCACGAAATGAATGTCATCAAACAGATTTGTCATTCGGTAGCCGTCATAGAGAAGAGCAGAGTTGTTGAACAGGGCTCGGTGCTAGAAGTCTTTTCAAATCCAAAAACGGAAACGGCCAAGAATTTCTTAAAGGATATAACCTTGTCGGAACTACCCGATGAGCTAAAGGAGCGAATCAGGCATCTGGAACAGACTAACTTGGATGGCAAAATCGTAAAAATCGGCTTTTTCGGTGAAATAACTACACAGCCCATAATTGCCACGATGGTCAAGAAATTTGGCATCAATGCCAACATCCTCTTTGGAAACATCGATTATATACAGGATGACCCATACGGTGTCCTGATAGTGGAGCTAAACGGGCAAAACGGCAGGGCAAATGAAGCATTAGATTATCTTAAAGGTCTTGGGCTTAAAGTAGAGGTGATTGAAAATGTCTGACATACTGAGATTACTGCTCGTTTCTACATGGGAATCTCTATATATGGTATTTAGTTCCGTGGCCATAGCCACTTTCTTCGGCATACCGCTGGGAGTTTTGCTGTTTGTAACCGATAAGCAGCAGATTTTGAAAAATGACCTTATAAATCAAGTTTTGTCCTGGATAGTAAACATTATCAGGTCCATTCCCTTTGTCATACTGCTGATTCTCCTGCTGCCCTTTACTAAACTAATAGTAGGTAAGGCCATAGGAACCACCGCAGCCATCGTGCCCCTATCAATTGCAGCAATACCCCTAGTAGGCAGGCTGACGGAGACGGCTTTGAGGGAGGTACCTAAAGGTGTCATAGAAGCTGCCCAATCGATGGGAGCATCTCCCCTTCAAATAATTTCGAAGGTCTTGCTTCCTGAAAGTCTACCTTCCATAGCGTCAGGAATTACCATAACTACCATAAATTTAATTGGCTACTCCGCCATGGCGGGTGTAATCGGAGGGGGTGGTCTCGGGGATGTGGCCGTGAGATTTGGATACAACCGGTTCCGCCCCGACATCATGCTTTACACCGTGGCCATCCTCGTGGTAATGGTCCAGCTCATACAGATGGCTGGAGATGCTGTTGTTAAGCATCTATCCAAAAACCGCTAATTAAAAATCACTTTGAAAACTTAAGGAGGAAATCAGATGACAAGAAAAATAATTTCCATTGTTTCATTGATATTAGTTGCCTTGCTTGTTGTGAGCTGCGGTTCTGCTCAGAATTCACAACCTCAAGCTGAAAATTCCGAAGACGGTCAGCCTATTGTCCTGAAAGTAGGGGCATCCCCTGTCCCCCATGCAGAAATCTTAAATGTTGTAAAGCCCCTTTTGGAAGCAGAAGGAATTGAGCTGCAGATAGTGGAATTTGCCGACTACAATCAGCCTAATTTAAGGCTTGCAGATAAGGACTTGGATGCCAACTACTTCCAGCACATTCCTTATTTAGAGAGCTTTTCTAAGGACCACAATTTAGACCTGACTTATACCGCAAAGGTGCACATAGAGCCCATGGGCATATATTCTGAAAAGATTAAAGACATCAGCGAGCTCGAAGATGGTGCGGAGATTGCAATACCAAATGACCCCACAAACGGCGGAAGGGCACTCATTCTGCTGGAGCAGGCCGGACTCTTAAAAATCAAAGAGGGCGTGGGCATAACTGCTACAGTTTACGACATCGTAGAGAACCCCAAAAACCTAAAGATTACCGAACTTGAAGCTGCCACCCTGCCAAGAGTCTTGGGGGATGTGGCTGCTGCCGTCATCAACTCCAATTATGCACTGGAAGCCAAATTCGTCCCAACAAAAGACGCCTTGGTTCTCGAATCGCCACAGGATAACCCTTATGTGAATATTTTGGCCATCCGCAAGGGCGATGAAAACAGGCCTGAAATAGTAAAACTTTCCGAGGCCTTAAACTCTCCGGAAGTTAAGAAATTCATTGAAGACGAGTATCAGGGTGCCGTAATACCGGCTTTTTAATAGAGTAACTGCGGGCATTAGCGTATAGGTGAAGGTGAAAAGACTATTCTTTCGCCTTCACCTATTTATTAACACTTGCGATATAATAAATATTAGCAAATAGATTCAGGTGATTTTATGACTTGTACAATAAAAATTGGCGTCATTGCCGGGACGCCTGTTGACACACAGATGGGTGTTGACTTAGTGAAAAGACAGGGTTTCGAAGCCCTTGGCCATGCAACCGCCTCAAGTCCCGAAGAGCAAAACCGCCTTCAGTTTTTAGAGCCTGAGTTCCTCACACAAAAAGTTTTGGATATCATCGGGGATTTTGAAAGTCAGAAGATATTCGGCACCATGATTTACTGCAATTCGCTGTCGGCTGCAATAGATATCGAGCACATACGAAGGGCACGGCCGAAGTCTACTGTTGTAACTCCTCTTGACGTTTACAGAAACCTGGCATTGAAGTACAAAAAAATTGCCCTTTGGGCTGCAAACGGTCAATGCCTTTCGGCAATCGAGCACATATTTTATGAACAAAAGCCATCCATCGACATTATGGGTGTATCCATGCTACCGGTCATAAAGGCTATCGAGAGCGGGGAAGCTCCGAAAGCCATCGTTGAAAAATTTGACCTGGTATCGCTGGGATTGGAGTGTTTTGACGCCGAATGTCTTATTCTTGGCTGCACCCACCTGCCCTATCTTCAGCGGGAGCTATCCAAAGGGCTCAGCATCCCCATAATCGATCCGGCAGATGAGATGTTAAGGCTCTTAACAAAGTCTTGTCAAGCTTAAGGCTTTCCCTTTTTGAACAAAGCTTTCAACCTATCTATAAAACTTGTGTTCTCAAATACTACGTAGGATCCGGAGGAATATCTCGGGACCAGAATTGCTCCAATGTCGTTTATTCCCTTCGGGAATGCCTTTATCTCCACCTCTTTTATTTTTCCTTCCGGTGTGGCTACCCTCATCCAAATGTATGTCGGGTATTCCGACAATACCTCCTGATACTTTCCGGCCTCATCCAGCTCCCTTCCGTTTATTGAAAGGATAATATCTCCGGTTCTTAAACCGCTTTTTTCCGCAGGGGAATTTTTCACCAGGTCTAATATCATCTCTCCCTTCTCGGGGGGGATAAATAAGGGCCTATGTGCCCGCTCCGATTTTTTTGTAGTCATTATCAACAGTTCATGGGCTGCCGGGGCAAAAATGGCAGCAACATAGGCGAAGGGCCTGTACCGCGAGGCCAGTACGGCAAGTAAAAGCAGTGATGTGCTAAACAGCAGGAGGTTTAACGAAGTGGACCTGCAGCGATTTTTCGGAGTCCGGCTCAGGGCTACTTCACCATAGCCCAGTGCAGCCACAACGGGCAGCATCAAGTATATGGCCTGATCGCCCTGTAATATGTGGGCGGGAGGCTTTATAATCGGCCACCAGTCAGGCATTTGAACTACATCTATCGGTGGAAAATCCCCCGTAATTATGGTCAGCAGCATAATGGGGACCGGCCAAAACTCCTGTAGAGAAAAGCCTCCAATGACGCCGTACCTTTTGTCCTTGACATAAACAGGGGTTGCATTTATGTGGCCTGCAAAATATATCAAAATGCTTTCCACAAAATGAAGCACCGCTACGAGGCCCATGAGCCCTGCCACGTCAATCCTTATTAAACCCGTCAGCAGGGAAAACAGCGAGACGATACCTCCGGCGTAGGAAAAACACATCAGGTGCGGATCAATAATGGCCAGGAGCAATGCCAAAGGCCACACGAACATAAGGCCAGCTTCCGTTATGCTTATACCCAAGACCATGACCAGCAAGCTGCCCAGGACGCCGCCGCATATGCCGTACAGCACGGCATAAAGGATTTTGTCCCTCGGACTTATTTTTTCCCTTCCAAACAAATTCCTCTCTATTTCAGCAGTTCTCCGGTATTGGCTCCACACGATGAAAATAACAAGCCAAAAAAAGGGATTGAAAAAAGAACTGGGTAAGCCCTGTAATATCAGAAACAGTATTCTTCCAAAGGGAAACACCTTCATCGCTCCCGTAAACCCCATCAGGGGTGAGATTTGAGGATTTCTAGCGCTTTTATTAGCTGATAATCTTTGTCCCTTGGTACATTATATAGGTTAGTGCCTTCATCCAGCTCTACTTCCACGTCAGGTTCTACCCCTATGCCGTCAATGCAGCGGCCGCTGGGCATGTAATAGCTGGCAATTGTCAATTTCATTCCGCTCTTATTCTCGAAGGGATGGACTTCCTGTACGGACCCTTTGCCGAAGGTTTTTGTACCTACCAACAGCCCTGCCTTGTGATCTTGTACTGCACCTGCTACGATCTCGGCAGCACTGGCACTGTTTTCGTTTATCAGCACGACAAGGGGCACTGAAATCTTATCCTCATCGGAAATAAACTCCTCCAATCGGTTTCCGTGCCTATCCTCTGTGTAGACAATTAGGCCTTCTCCCAATAATTCATCTGCTATAAGCACCGAATCGTAAATCGAACCGCCCGGATTGTTCCTGAGGTCTAAAATCAAAGCCTTTATTCCTTTATTCTCCAGGTCCTCAAGGGTGCTCTTGAACTCGCTGTAGGTCCTGGCATCAAAAGTGCTAATTCTTATATATCCTATATCATCTTCAAAAACTTCATGGCTGACGGTGCTCAGCCTGATGTCATCCCGAGTCAATTGATATTTCAAAGGCTCATGCTCATCGGCTCTTTTTACATATACCGTCACCTGGGTACCCGGTTCCCCTCTTAAAAGCCTTACGGCATCATCCAGGCTTTTTCCGGCCAAATCCACATCATTTACCTTAACTATAACATCCCTGGGAAGGATGCCTGCCTTGTAAGCAGGAGTTCCCTCAATGGGAGCAAGTACGATGATTTCACCCGTGTTTTCGTCAGCTCCGACAACTATCCCTACGCCACCGAAGGCGCCGTTTAAAGCTGTAATAAAATCTCGAAATTCCGATTCGTTCATAAAAACAGAATAGGGATCCTCGAGGGAAGCTACCATTCCCCTGATGGCCCCCTCTATGAGCTTTTCTGTGTCAACATCTCTAAAGTATTTGTTCTCTATAATTTTTAACACATCTAAAATTGGCTTTAAAGGCTCCATCTCGTGTTGCTCACTGATTGCAGCAGCAACCAGATTATTGATATCTTCTTCAGAGATCTTAGGAGAAGATTTTCCAAAATTGGCTCCGGCAAAAAACGAAAGCAGCGATACTGCAACACACAATATCGCTACTTTTAGTAAAGGTCTGGCCTTGTAATTGCTCATATGTATTCCCACCCGGTAAAGTATTTAGTCTTTACCATTATAACATCTATTTTAACCAATTCCAAGGGCTAACAGCTTGGCCATCTTTAATTACTGAAAAATGAAGGTGGGGTCCTGTGGACAATCCGGTGCTGCCCACCAAGCCTATTTTGTCGCCTTTTATCACCTGCTTACCCACGCCTACCAGTATTTTGGAAAGATGGGAGTATTGGGTTGAAATACCGCCGCCGTGGCTGACGATGATGGTGTTGCCGTAGCCGCCGTATGAGCCGGCAAAGATTACTTCGCCGTCGTCTGCCGCCAGCACATCAGCACCCATTGCTGCTGCGATATCTATCCCGTCATGGAATCTCCGCGTTTTATAAATCGGGTGGATTCTCCATCCAAAGTCCGAAGTAACATATGAGGAGCTGGGCACTGGCCAGCGGAATTCTCCCGTTCCGAAAAAGCCCTTTTTGTTTTGCATTTCCCAGGCCAGTATTTTACGGCGAAGGTTTTCTGCATCCCTCTCAAGTTGGTCCTGTTGACGCTCGTACTCCCTCTTTTGTTCTTCAAGCTTGGCCATCAACCTCTGACGATCTCCGCGATAGGCGACTATTTGTGCCCGTCTCTCATTGATGCTGTTACGTTGGGCTTCTATTAATCTTTGCTGTTCTTCAAGCTCGGACTTTTTCTGGGCCACCTCTTCCTTTCTTGCCCTGAATTCGGCGAGCAAGCTCTTGTCAGCTTCTATAATCCGCTCAACCATGTCAAGTCTTGTCAAAAAATCGGAAAAACTGGAAGCACCCAATATTACTTCAATATAGTCAACGGGTCCTGTCTTGTACATGGTCCTCATTCGTGTGTTTAAATCGTCCTTCTGTTCTTCCACCCGTTCTTCTGCCTGCTTCAGTTCTTTCATGGTGCTTTCAAGCTTCGCTTGGGTTTCCTTGAGTTTGGCTTCGGTGGCAGCCAGTTCTTTTTGTGCTTCGCTCAATTTCTGTTCCAACTCTGCGATCTCTTCAGCAACATTTTTCTTTTCCTTGTCCACCTGTTTTATGCTGTTTTTCAGGTTTTCCAGTTGAGAGTTGAGCATGTTTTGCTGCTTGCGCAGCTCATCGATATCACTGGCAATAGCAGGCACGGAGATTGTCAACAATACCAACAGCAAAAAGCCGGCGACTAATCTATATCTTTTCCGGTTCATGTTTCTCCTCCTCCAAGGCTTTAGACATTTAAGAACCGCTTTATTGAAAAGCTACTGCCAAAAGCTCCAATCAACATGCCGATGCCCAAAAAGCCTAGGGCATACTCATAAAATCCTTCAATAGGCAGCAGAGAAATCATTGGAATGTTGAGCTTGACCGTAATGTACAGGTATTTATAAGCAAGGGCTAATACGCCTATAGCCACCAAGGAGCCGATCAAGCCCAATATCATCCCCTCTATTAAGAAGGGCCAGCGCACGAACCAATCCGTGGCACCGATGTACTTCATGATACTGATCTCGCGTCTACGGGCAAATACCGTGAGTCGTATCGTATTTGAAATGATGAATATTGAAACACAGGCAAAGACTATCATTATTGCTAAGCCGATCATCCTGAGCCAATAAATGATGTTAAAGAGTTTTTCGACGATACCCTTGCCGTATTTTACTTCTTCAATTCCGGCAAATCTCTCAATTTTTTCAGCAACTGCTGCCACTTCATGGGGGTCGTTAACCTTTATCCTAAATGAGTTGGGAAGGGGGTTTTCAATGCCTTCCAACAGCTCTTTACCCACTTGCTCTTTAAATTCTTCGATAGCCTCTTCTTTTGAAATAAACTTTATCTCCTTAACCTCGCTTATTGCTGCAATATCCCTATTTAGCTTGGCTATACTCTCCTGCTCTACCGAATCTTCCAGGTATGCCGTTATCTCCACCTGTGACTCCACATCTTTTAATATGTAGTCAAAATTTACGGAAAGAAGTAGGAAAGACCCAAAAACGATAAGGGCAGATGCTACAGCTCCGATGGATGCAAGGCTCATCCATCTGTTTCTAATGAGACTGGTAAAGGATTCCTTGAAAAAATATTTAAAAGTCCTTACTCTCACAGTTATATACCCCTCTCTCCTCGTCCCTGACCAAGCTGCCGTTTTCCAACTGTATTACTCTTTTTTTCATGGAATCCACCAGTTCCTTAGCATGGGAAGCAACAATTATTGTGGTTCCCCGTTTATTAATATCATCCAAGAGGCCCATTATGTCCCATGCAGTTTCCGGATCCAGATTGCCGGTGGGTTCATCGGCCACCAGGATGTCAGGGTTGTTGACCAAGGCCCTGGCCAATGCGACCCTCTGTTGTTCACCCCCAGAAAGCTCTGAAGGTTTAGCCTTGGCTTTATGCAGTAAACCAACTCTCTCCAGGACAAGGGGAACTCTTTTTCTAATCTCTCTCGTATGCGCCTCGACAACTTCCATTGCAAAGGCTACATTTTCGTATACGGTCTTCTCCGGCAAGAGCCTAAAATCCTGAAATACTATGCCTATACGGCGCCTAAGATGCGGAACTTCTCTATGCCTTAGTCGGGTAATGTTTTTTCCGGCGAAAAAAATTTGTCCTTTTGTAGGCACTTCTTCTCGAAATATGAGCTTAATCAGTGTAGACTTACCTGCACCGCTAGGGCCTACAATAAAGACAAACTCGCCTTTACATATTTTCAAATTGATATCTTTAAGGGCGATCTGACCGCCCGGATACACTTTCGTAACCCCATACATTTCAATCAACACAATCACTCCAAACGCCAGGTATATTTTTTACTTCGACGTCTATACTGAAAATCCTTCAAGAAATTAGTTTTAAATCAGCAATTTCTCATACTTCGTCGGCATTTTAAATATATCATCAAATATATCTTATTCTCAACATTTGAATATCATTTCTAGCAAAGCTTAAAAAACATAAAAAGTTATACGCGGACAATATTATACTTTTTCGCAAAAAATAATAGCCTTGCCACATAACGGCAAATCTTCAGCTAATATACAGGATGACCTGCCAAGGGGACGTTTCGTTTGCCAGGTTTGGCGATGCCAACCTGGCAAACGAAACGTCCCCTTGGCAGGTCATCAAAGATTGAATTAGCTTCAATCTAATGTGCAGGCTTGTCGATTGTTTTGAATATTAGCGGCGGCTTAGGATTCTCTCACGAACTTGTTGGGGGATCATGTCGCCTACGGTGCCGGTGGCAAGGCAGATATAGGTATCGGAGGCACCGTAGTATACCAAGATTTCGTCATCGATGTCGAGGATATCCTTGTCTTCTGCGGGAACGGCACCGCAGGTAAAGACCACATTAGGCACCCAGTATTCGCCTTTTTTGCCTATCTCAAACTCCGTCTCGGGAGATAATGTAGGATTGGGCGAGCGGTACAGCAGGCGTCCGGGATCCTTTAAATCTGCCAGCATCACGCCCAGGCGGTATACCATATCCTGGTCTACTCCGTGGTATATCAGCAGCCAGCCGTAGCGGGTTTTTATGGGCTGTGCACCGGCCCCTATTTTCAGGGAGTCCCACATCATCCCCGAACGGGGGCCCATGATTATTTTGTGGCCATTTTTGGGCCATGGAAATGTCAATTCGTCCGAATATGCTATCCATATGCTGGGTTCTATGCGGTGGTATATGACATATTTGCCGTCAATCTTTTCGGGAAACAGTATGGCATCCTTATCCCATAAGCCCGGAAAGGCAAGGCCCCGCCTTTTCCAACGATCAAACTTCCTGTTTAGGAAGTCCTCTACCGAAATGGATGCCGAGGCAATCTGCGCTACCACTCCGTCGTAAGCAGTGTAGAGCATAAAAATCTCATCATCTATTATAACTGTCCGGGGGTCTTCGCAGCCCTTTTTTTCTTCCTTGATTTCTGGCCCAAACACGGGTTCTGTTAGTCTTTCTATAATCCTGTAGCCATCGGATATCGCGAGCCCAATCCGTGAAATTCCATCATCGCCAAAGGCTCTATATAGGAGATATACCTTATCTTTTATTCTAAGTGCCGCCGTGTTTAAAACAAACCTGCTTTCCCAGTAGTGCTCCTGTATGGGCAAAAGTATCGGAGTCTCACTGTAGCGTTTGAGCTCTTTGGCTTTCGGCCAGTAATCCAGCTCTTGAATTACCACTTCCTCCCGATATGGTTTTACTCCCAATAAAACCTGGGCCAAATCTATACTTTCACAGCCACGGCTGATATACAGAAATACCTGGTTTAGAATTTCATCAGGATTGTATCCCATTTCCTTATAGATTTCTTCAAGCAAATCATGGTTAAACCAATCCCGCTCCACATGGAGGAAGAGAGCCGTCGGTATTCCCTCTCCCCCTTTAAAGCTAAAACTGGCCCAAGTCCAGGCGGAACAAGGCATAAAGGTGCCATCATTTAAAACTAAGCTGAGGCCGTAGCCCTCTATCATGGTATCGATATTTTGTGCATCCCTTTCCCTGCCCAGCTCGCGAAGCTTGTCAGAAACGGATTTGAGCCTTGATACTAACACCCGATGGTGCCAATTTTCAAAGATGTGATGTGCTGAGAACATGGCCTTACCGTAATGGCCTAAAATGGAATTGACAAATTTGCGGCCTACTTCCTTCCGTTCCCTGGCGTAATTCTTCCAAAGGCCCGAAAAATGTTCCGCTTCAACTATACTTTTGGAAATACGGGTAAAATATCTGAGCTTGGGGTACTTGCCACCCATCCCCTTGCCCAAGTTCATGACGGGGATGCGGGCAGTTAACCTGTTTAAATCCGAAATCTCCCGAAGTTCCCTGAAGCCATGAAAATTTGTCCTGTCAACTATCATAGGCAAAATTTCAACTTCTTCAAAGCTGTCAGCCCTTAGGTTGTCCTTTAGCCAGTAGAAAATCCTGTCAAAGTAATCCTTGTCTTCGGTGAAAGTTGCCAATGTAAGTATCTCTCGTTCATCCATATTGTCAAGGAGCTCAGGCAAGCTCCTAAAGCCCATCCTCAGAATCAAATTTCCCGGAGGATATTCATGTAAGAGCTTCCTGAGAACCTGCCATTTCACGGCAAAAACCTTGTTGTGGGGAAAGATTTCAAAAATGTGATTTACCACTTCACGGGTGCCCTTAACGCTGTACAAATCCCCGGGACAAAGGCTGTCTACGGTACGCTCCAGCTCTTCCATGACCCGGGTCAGGCATAGGCCGATTTCCTGGGAGGAGGCCTTTTCATCAAGATTAATGCTGTCAAGAAAGGACATAAAGGCAGAGTTATATTTTCTTTGGAGCCTCTTAAAAACCTGGTTGGTAATGACTTCCCGCTTACCCCTGCCGTAGAGCTTTTTGGGCAAAACAATGGGAACGCCGGGTATAAATTCCAGGTAATCCAGGAGTGTTAGAGCCGGGCTTGTGGCATCTACCCTTTCGCGCCAAGCTTTTACAAAGTGTCCTTTATTTTTCGCAAACGCCCTGATAGTATCGTTATAGATTCCTTCAAGTTGAGATAATGCTATTTTATCTATATCAATGTCGGCAGCTTTGAGGCTCTTTTTTATCTTTTCATCTTCCATTATCAGCAGTGCAACCATGCCGTTATATATGGCCAGAAAGAGCTCCAGCAGATCCTCCTGCGAGATTTCAGGGCAAAAATTGTCGGTCAGCAAAAATTTGTAAGCTATTTTTGCCCAGAAATCCGGTGAGTATCCTGGCGTAGCGTAGGCCCTCGTCATATCTTCAATACATCGTTTCTCCTCTGTACTTAATATCTTTTGTAAAAGATTTTCGTAGTGGTAAGTCCCCTCTAAAAACGAATCCAGATGTTCCTTGTAATTGCAGCAAACTTCAAGGGCTTCATCCTCCTGTCCCCTTGTAAAAATATCCGGAGCTCTTATAGTCTCAGAGTCCCTGAGCCAGAAATCCTCATCTCTCTTAATGCATTCAAACAGAGCCTTCAGCATTTCCTTGTAGACAATATATTTTTTGCCTAGCGAAACCGGTGATAGTTTTGCACCGAGCTCAACCTCACATATTTTTTTGTTCAGTTTTAGCGCAGTAGTAATAAGCCAGGAATTGACGCCATAACCGCCAAGATATTCCCTGTTTTGGTCAAACTCGGAGCAAAATTCTTCCACTGCATCGCGGCTAATTGCAAAAACGCCGCTCAAAGGGTCGCTAAATTTCATTTCA
>Ga0116181_1003414_pt1 | contig 12423 bp, 12 predicted proteins | sample AD_UKC075_MetaG_FD_89752 | JGI IMG/M metagenome (GOLD analysis project Ga0116181, IMG submission 89752) | Active sludge microbial communities of municipal wastewater-treating anaerobic digesters from USA - AD_UKC075_MetaG | ecosystem: Engineered > Bioreactor > Anaerobic > Digestate | place: USA...
TATTCATTTCTACGTGTGCAATAGGTTTAAATCCTGCACGTATAAAACCTTCAGAAAGTCCTCCAGCACCAGCGAATAAATCTATGTAGTTTAATTCCTTCATATTTGAGTTACAGATTTATTGTTTCCTAGTTTCTTTTAATTGAAATTCAAAATCCAGAAACCAAGAAAATTTTGATAAATAGTCAATACTCAAATTGAATTTGCCATTTTCAATTTTTGTAATTGTTGAACGATTGACATTCATTATTTCAGCAAGTTCATCTTGGCTATAACCTTTTTTCTCACGAATATTTTTAATGGCATCACCAATTTTAATGCGGTAATCTCTAATGAATTTTTCTTTGCTCTCTAATTCCATTTTCATAAACGGTTTATTAATTCACGAAAAGAGTTCCTGTATGTTCTTTGCCGCTTTCGTCTTCAATTGTCAGCCCTACATTTGTTTCAACTCCTTTTACACCTTTAGTTAAGTCAAGCAAAATTTTTTGTTCACTTACTTTTACAACCTTTCCAGTCGCTTGTGAATAGTCAGCTTTGTTGATTGTAACTTGGTGAACTATGAGGTCAGCTGTATTAACTTCAACAACTTCTAGGTCATCAAGCAAAAAGGTATTAATAGGAGGGAAGGAAAGACTTGTGTTCAATGCTTTGATGTCTGCTCTTGGTCTTTCATCGTCTTCTTTGATTTCTAAAACAACATAAAGTTGGTCTGGATTTTCGTCTGGTAGTGGTGTGTGAATCCTTGCTACTTGTCCATTTTTGTTAGGTCTCATTTTTAGTGTTGCAGAGTTTATAGCGTTGCCCCCGCTGTTAAATTTCTACTAGTCAAATGTAGTTTTTTACAACTAAAAGGTACAATATATTGAACTTAGATTCTTTCAAAAGTTTATTATTGAAAGTTTATTATTGACTTTATTATGCTTTGGAAAAAAAGAACTCATTAGATTTTTACAAGGGAAAATTTTGCGAGATGGAAGCGAGGTTTAATGAGTGCAATATAGGTCAGTAAAAGGAACTAGTAACATTGTGTGAAAATGTTCGATTAGATTTTAAATTTGAGGAAGAATAGATTTTGGGGGCAAACATTACTATCCAAATACAAGCGTATCGTAAGATGTATTTGGATTCGAATTATGTGTTGACAAAATTATGACATTAATCATATTTTTACTGTTATTCGTCATTATTCTGGTTTTTGATTAGAAATATTTTTGACCCTTGTTTTCAAAAGAATAAAGTTATGAGCGCCTTGTATTTATTAATTGCAGCCAGTATTTGTGTTGCCGTGGTTTTCTTGGTAGGGTTTATCTGGAGTGTGAAAAACAATCAGTTTAGCGATCAGAAAGGCTCTTCTATGCGTATATTATTTGACGACCTTCACGAAAAGAATAAATAAACAATCAATATATAGATTCATTTATGAACAGAGAACAACAACCTACAGCCGCAGAAGCTAAAGCTATCAGGCATACTGATGGGATGGATCATTTTTATTACGACAACAAGATTGTAAAATGGTTTACCTATGCCACTATTTTTTGGGGAGCCGTAGGGATGCTGATGGGGCTTATTGCAGCGTTCCAATTAGTATTTCCAGAGCTCAACTTTAGTACAGCTCAAACCTCATTTGGTCGGGTAAGACCAGTGCATACCAATGCCGTGATTTTTGCCTTTGTAGGGAATGGTATTTTCATGGGGGTTTATTACTCACTACAGCGACTTTGTAAAGCACGTATGTTCAGCGATGTACTTAGCAAGTTCCATTTTTGGGTGTGGCAAATCATTATTGTGTTAGCAGCCGTAACACTATTGGCAGGCTATACTACCGGTAAAGAATATGCTGAGTTGGAATGGCCATTGGATATCCTGATTACCTTGACATGGGTCGTTTTTGGATGGAATATGTTTGGTACTATTTTAAAACGTAGAGAGCGTCATCTTTATGTTGCCATCTGGTTTTATATCGCCACGTTTGTTACCGTTGCCATGTTGCATATTGTCAACTCATGGGAGATTCCTTTTACATGGATGAAATCTTACTCATGGTATGCAGGTGTACAAGATGCCTTAGTACAATGGTGGTACGGACATAATGCGGTAGCCTTTTTCCTTACTACACCTTATTTAGGTTTGATGTATTATTTCTTACCTAAAGCTGCTAACCGCCCGGTATATTCTTACCGTTTATCTATTATTCACTTTTGGTCGTTGATATTCCTTTATATCTGGGCAGGTCCTCACCATTTGTTATATTCTTCTTTACCTGATTGGGCACAATCTTTAGGTACTGTGTTTTCATTAATGCTATTAGCGCCTTCTTGGGGTGGAATGATTAATGGGTTGTTGACACTTCGCGGTGCTTGGGATAAAGTGCGTGAGGATGCCGTACTTAAATTTATGGTGGTTGCAATTACCGCTTATGGTATGGCTACGTTCGAAGGACCCATGCTAAGTCTTAAAAATGTAAATGCCATCAGTCACTTTACCGACTGGACGATAGCACACGTGCATGTAGGAGCACTAGGCTGGAATGGCTTTTTAACCTTTGCCGTTATCTATTGGTTGATACCAAAAATCTTTAGAACCAATTTACACTCTACCAAACTTGCTAACTGGCATTTCTGGATAGGCACGTTGGGTATTGTATTTTATGCGGTGCCTTTATACTGGGCGGGTTTTATGCAAAGCTTGGCTTGGAAGGAGTTTACTCCTGAAGGACAACTTAAATACCAATTCATGGAAACGGTGACACAGCTTCGTCCTTTTTATTTAATGAGAGGTATAGGTGGCGTGTTTTACTTAACAGGTGTGGTGATGATGATTGTGAATGTTTAGAAAACTGTGAAGAAAGGAAATGCATTAGATAATGAAGCCGTTGCAGCAGCGCCTTTATCCAAAGACTATACTCCACACGCAGGCAGCCATTGGCATCGTTGGATTGAAAGAAAACCAGTACAAATGTTGGTAGGTAGCCTTATCGTTGTTGCCTTAGGGGGGCTTATAGAAATCATTCCTACTTTCTTGATAAAATCGAATATACCTACCATCACAAGTGTGAAGCCATATACTCCGTTAGAACTTCATGGTAGAGATATTTATGTGAAAGAAGGCTGTTATACCTGCCATAGTCAGATGGTGCGTCCATTTAGAAGTGAAGTAGCCCGTTATGGTGAGTATTCAAAATCCGGTGAGTTTATCTACGACCATCCTTTCCAATGGGGAAGTAAACGTACGGGTCCGGACTTAGCACGCATTGGAGGTAAATATCCGGATAGCTGGCACTTCAATCATATGTATGAGCCATCTAGTATGTCACCGGGTTCTATTATGCCTAACTATCCTTGGCTGATGAAAAACGATATCGAAAAAGATATCACACCGGCAAAGATTCGTGCAATGCAAACCTTGGGAGTTCCTTATCCGGAAGGGTATGATAAAATTGCCAATGCAGATTTGGAAAAACAAGCGAAGAAAATTGTTGCCAACCTAGCAAAAGATAATATCAAAGTAAGCCCTGATAAGGAAATCATTGCTTTGATAGCTTATTTGCAACGTATGGGCACGGATATAAAACTAGAACAAAAAACTGCTGCTCAATAAGAATAGGAAACGAAGGCAAATGCCATTAGATACTTAAAAGAATATAATAGTATTTGTCTTCAACTTCTACCCCAAAACTACCTTAATAAAAAAAACAAATGAAATTCAGAACCTACTTAGAGCAGATAACAGGAGTTGGAATTTTTCCTTTGACATCTCTGTTGATATTCTTTATTTTCTTCTCCATACTTACATGGTGGGTAATCAAAGCGAATAAACACTATATCTCCGAAATGGAAAGTATTCCACTTAACGAAAATGAATAAAGCCCACTTTCAAATTAAATAATTCAAGTCATGCATAAACATATGTATAAAATAATTCCCGCTATTCTTGCTTTCTCATTTCCATTGGTAGCCTCAGCTACTGAAGCAGCGGCTGCCTCGGCAAGCAAACCACTCAATATGACGTTAATCTTTTTAGTGTCGCTTATCGTTATCTTTTTATTGGCAATTGGTATCTTGGCTAATGCTGTCAAAAATATGGTTGCAGTATATGGCGATCAACTAAAAGCTAAAAGAAACAGTACTAAGTCCGGCATTGGCAAACAAGTGCTATCAATGATTGCGTTGTTGTTACTTCCCCTTTCTTTTGTACAAGCAGAAGAAACCGCTAAAGAAGCTGCTGTAGAGGCAGTAGCAGCAGCACCAACCGTAATAGCCGGCATGGCAGCTTTTGATTTTTATCTTCTTGTCAGCATCATCATTCTAGAGATTATCATCATCATAGCCTTAATGGCAAAAATGAACGTCTTACTACGATTGATAAGTGAAGATGAAGTAGCTAAAACAGGTACTATCAAAGCACGTAGATCTATATGGGATAGCTTTAATAAAACTGTACCTATAGAAAATGAACAAGACATTATGCTAGATCACTCATACGATGGTATTCAAGAGTTGGATAATAGCCTTCCCCCTTGGTGGAAATATGGATTTTATCTTACGATTGTAATTTCAGTAATCTATTTGTATTACTATCATATCGGTAATGGCCCTACACAATATGATGAGCTAGCTATAGAGATGAAAGAAGGAGAAGCCCAAAAAGCGAAGTACCTATCCAGCTCTGCTAACAACATTGATGAAAATACAGTAAAACTTTCAGACGCTGCAGGTATAGAAGCAGGTAAAACATTATTTATTACCAATTGTGCCGCTTGTCATGGTAATGATGGTGGTTGTACGGTAGGTCCTAACCTTACCGATATATATTGGTTGCATGGTGGTAGCCTTTCAGATGTATTTAAGTCGATTAAATACGGCTGGCCAGATAAAGGGATGAAGAGTTGGAAAGATGATTTTTCTCCAAAACAAATTGCAGATATATCTAGCTTTATAGAATCATTACAAGGCACTAAGCCTGCGGCTCCTAAAGAAAAACAAGGAGAGCCTTATACCGCTGGTGCAACTGTTGGTGCTGCTACAGCCTCAGCCCCTACCGACTCCGCCAATATTGCTAAATAAAACAAGAACCCATGAGTATCGAACACGAAGAATTTAGAGACAAAGTAGCCACGATAGATAATGAAGGGAAACGAGTTTGGGTATTTCCCACAAAACCCAAAGGAAGATTTTATCTTACTCGAACGCAGTTAAGTGTTGTTTATCTTATCATCTTTTTTGCACTCCCTTTCTTCAAAGTAGAGGGTCATCCCTTGTTTTTAATCAATATTCTCGAAAGGAAATTTATCTTATTCGGTCAAATTTTCTGGCCACAAGATTTTTTTATTTTCGGCTTGGGAATGATCCTATTTATTGTGTTCATTGCGCTGTTTACGGTGGTATTTGGTCGTGTGTTTTGTGGTTGGGCTTGCCCACAAACCATTTTTATGGAGATGGTATTCCGTAAAATTGAATACTGGATTGAAGGAGATGCTCCTAAACAACGGATGTTAGCAAAAGCTCCTTGGGATGCTAAAAAGATTCGGATTAAACTTTTTAAATGGACCGTATTCTGGATCGTCAGCTTTATTATTGCGAATACCTTTTTGGCATATATTATAGGAGTTGATGAACTGAAAAAACTCATAACAGAACCCATAGGGGAGCATATTGGTGGCTTTAGTGCGATTGTTATTTTCACTTGTATTTTCTTCTTTGTGTATTCTTGGTTTCGTGAGCAGGTGTGTACCGTAGTATGCCCTTATGGTCGGATGCAAGGGGTGCTACTAGATGCAGATTCCATCAATGTTACTTACGACTATATACGAGGCGAAGAACGTGCAAAATTTAAAAAGAATGAAGAACGTACTTCAGGTGATTGTATTGACTGCTATCAATGTGTAAAAGTATGCCCAACCGGTATTGATATCAGAAATGGTACCCAGCTGGAATGTGTGAATTGTACTGCTTGTATGGATGCTTGTGATACTATGATGCGTGCTGTAGGACTTCCTGAAGGGTTGATTCGTTATGCATCTGAAAATAACATTGCCCAAAAGAAAGCATTCACCTTTACGAAACGTATGAAAGCCTATACCGCTATCATGGTGGTATTATTGGGGATTTTAGTGTTTTTACTTTTGAGTCGTACCGATGTAGGAGTTTCTATACTTCGTACACCGGGTCAGCTATATCAGCAGAAAGATGGAACGATTAGCAATTTGTACAACTATCGTTTTATTAATAAGACGTATCACAATAAGCAACTTGAATTGAAGCCGTTGAATTTTAAAGGTTCAATCAGTTTAGTAGGTCATGCTTCTTTGAAAATACCTGCTGAAAATTCTATATCCGGTTCGCTGTTTATTATCCTGCCGGAGTCAGAAGTAAAAGATAGAAAAACAGAATTAGAAATTGGGGTTTATGAAAATGGGGAAAAGGTAAGTACGATCACAACGGCTTTCCTCGGTCCTTTCCTCGCAAATGATTAGTTATGAAATTAAATTGGGGGTTACTTATTGTTATTGTTATAGCCTGTTTTGTGACTATGATTAGCATACTAGTTATTAGCAGTGTTCGTCAAGATTTTGACCTAGTAACTAAGGATTATTATGCCGAAGAGTTGAAGTATCAAAAAGTATTAGATGCTGGCAAAAATCAAGCAGCGTTATCAGCACCTGTTCAGATAGTGAAAGAGGGTAGTGATGTAAACCTAACCTTCCCTAGTGAGTTTATAGGAAAGCAACTATCAGGTACTCTTCAATTCTTTTCTATGGAGCATGAAAGCTGGGATAAGACTTATACCATCGATATAAAAGATGCAAAAGCATCGGTATCTATAGCAGATATTCATCCGGCTAAATATACCATCAAGTTGAATTGGACAGATGACGACAAACCGTATTATCAAGAGACTGAATTAAACGTACAATAACTTTATGAGTGCTACTTACATCACCATTTTTCTAATGGGGCTAACGGGTAGCCTTCATTGTGCGGGTATGTGTGGCCCTATTGTATGGATGATGCCTTTCCAACAGTTTAAAGGGCTTCAAAAGTATGTGGCTATTGGATTGTATCATTTTGGTAGAGCCTCAGCTTATGCTGTAATGGCTTCCATTTTATTTTCGTTTAAAGCCTTGTTCCATCCTCAAATTCAACAGTACTTGTCCATAGGTCTAGGTGCTTCATTGTTGATAGCAGGTCTATTCTCTTTCTTTTCTATACAAGGAATTGGTATGAAAACACCATGGGGGGCTTGGGTGAAGACCAGCCTTGGCAAAGTGATGCAAAATATGCGCCTTCCAACATTTCTCGTAACAGGTTTTTTTAATGGCTTACTACCTTGTGGTTTAGTGTATATGGCTTTAGCCGCTTCTATGGCTTTTCATGAGGTGCTTTCGGTAGTAAAAGGAATGTATCTTTTTGGATTAGGAACCATCCCCATGTTAGTGGCAATTACATTGTTGAAAACAAAAGTACCAATGGGTTTTCTTAGGAAGATGAAGAATGCCGTACCGATTATGTTATTCGTTTTCGGAAGCATTTTGATATTGCGGGGTATGAATTTAGGCATCCCTTACCTAAGTCCTAAATTGGAAATGACCCAAAACGAAGTGAAGGCAAGTTGCTGTCATAAGCCTTAGCATTACCAGTTGGAGCCGTCATCAAAGATGCTGTTTTCGATAATCACCGGCTCGCCATTCGTTAGCTTTTTGATAAACACGCCTCTTTTACCATCACTATCTAATAAACTTAAGTTATGCCCTTGACCTAGATCAACATAAACCTTCCCATCTATTAGCCAACCTCTACCTTTTATCTCATTTCCTTTTCTGGTAAAGCCACCTTGTATAGTTAAGTCTTCATCCAATTCAATAGTTACTAAGTCACCGTCTGCAAATTTTTTGTACTTGCCACGTATATGAGCAGCTACTAATGTTTGTTTGGCTTCTTTTACTAAGGATTGCCCTTTCTTGTTGCTTACATTCACATCCATGTTCTTAAAGTCAGCATCATTATCGTCTCCATTTCCTCTTTGGTTTCTTGTTGCATTTTTTGCTGAAAACACATTGTAGCCAAAATTCTTCATGTATAATTCTGGGTATTCAAATAGTTCTTTAATGGCGATGATTTTATACACATAAACAGAAGTTTCAGGATTCAGATTCATGGTGAAATAGTTTTTGCCTTGTGCAGAAATAGCTTTGAAAATATTGCCTATTCCAAAGTTATAAGCAGCGGCTGTCAACGACCAAGAGGCTACATTGTGTTTCTTGTAAATCATCGTATAATATTGTGCTAGCAAACGACAAGCTGCATTGGTCGCTTTTTGAATATCGTCACGTTCGTCTTTAACCGATGAAACAATGAGCCCTAAGTCTCTTCCTGTTTCCGGCATGATTTGCCAAAAACCTCTAGCGCCTACTTTAGAAGATTGATTTATAAAACCACTTTCTACAATCGGTAGGTATTTGAAATCAGCAGGGATACCCGCTTTCTTTAACTGTGCTTCTATATAGGGGAAGTACATCAATGCTCGCTGCCTTAATGAAGGAAGATTGGCTGTAGGCATTTGTTTCCGGATAACATTCATCAATTTGTTGGCAACAAAATCATTGTTGGTAGGGATTACTTCACCAGCAAAGGAAATCACATGTGCGTTAGAACTTTTACATAGAAAAAGTAATGTTACAATTATAAAGCAAATCGAAAAGTGTATTTTATGTGTCTGGTTGGTTGCTATCATCTGGACATTTCAATGTTATATTCTACACCACTAAAGCTGAGTTCTAAAAAAGTTTTTTCTAAACGATCCGCAAGTGAGAAGACAAACTTATCTGTTTTAGCGGCATTCACAGCACGAGAAACAAAAACAAATGTCTTGGTTTTATGTGGCAAGACTACAGGGAATTCCGTTACAAACCCAGGATATAAATCTACACGGTCACCATTACTTTTCATCCATTTCAAATTCATTACACCGGCTAAGAAATCTTTATCACTTTCATTTTTTATTAGGATTCTTATGTAAGAGTTTACACCACTAAAAATCATGCTTTGCATAGTCATGGTCACTCCATTTTCTGTATTAGAAGTTATGTTTAGCCAATAATCCATGTCTAATAATCGGTAGCTCACTCGGCTATTTTCAGTAGTATCTGCCGGCATGTAATACTCGCCTGTTAGGTGCTGATTGGGTGGAGGATCTCCAAAAACAATGTTGGGGTATTTTTTCCAAAGCTCGGTGTGGGTGTAGGAAGTCTTGTTCGCTTCGGCTTCTTTTTTTAATCGTTCGGCTTCTTCTTTTTGTCTTTTCTCTTCGGCTAATTTGGCAAGTTGTTTTTGCTTTTCTTCTTCTTTACGTTGTTGTTCTTTTAGCGCAGCTAATTGCTGTTGGCGGATTTGCTCTTGTTTTGCTTGTTCTTTTTGTTATGCAAGTTCTTTTTGTCGTTCGGCTGCAAGACGTTGTTTTTCTTTTGCTGCAGCGGCTGCGGCAGCTTTTTCATCATTTAATTTTTGAATTCTTGCAGCTTCTTCTTCCGCCTTCCGCTTGCGTTCTGCTTCTTTGGCAGCGGCTATTTGCCGTTGTTGTTCTTTAGCAGCTTCTATTTTTGCTTGCTCTTTTGCTAAGGCATCCGCACGTTCTTGTTCTTTCCTTTGTTTCTCTTTCAGTGCTTGTTGTTGTTTTTCCTCAGCTATTCGTTGTTGTTCGGCTTCGGCTGCTTTTTTCTTTTGTTCTGCTTCTGCTTCTTGTTGTTTTAGCAAGGCAATCTGTTGTTGTTTTTCAGCAGCAAGACGAGCGCGTTCTGCTTCTTCTTGTTTTTTCTTTTGAAGAGCTTCTTGTTGTTGTTTTTCTTCTGCTTTCGCCTTTTCTTTTTCAAGTTGTTTCCGCTCTTTGGCAGATAGCTGTTCTTTCTCAGGCGCTTGAGGAGTGGTGTTTTGAGCTATGGGAGGGGAAGCAGATGCTGTAGCTTGTGCCAGCTTTTTTAATTGCTTTAAATCGGAGTAATCGTAATAAAGTTTAGTTTCATTGATATTCACTTTAGCAATAAAATCAATGATGAAATAATGGGTTCGTTTTCCTTCGCTAACAATAAGAGTAGTTGGCTTAGGATTATTGTTGAGGGTTTTTATTTGAAGGGTATTATCATAATCTCGAGCAATACAAGTGTATCCCGAAGGGTCGCTCCATTGATAATCCATGATTTTGCTATTAAATTTTAATGCAGTTATACTTTCAGGGCTTACTGTGATTTTTATGCCATTAAGGTTCTGTGCATTTAAGGTAATGCTAAGACCTATTAATAGAATGACGAGAATCAATTGATGTCGAAGAATAGAATGAAGGGGGTGTTGCATAAATAAAAATATATTCAAATTTAAACATTGTCGGCAAATAGCAATTCTTTATGTTTTGGGTTTCTCTTACCAGCTGGATATTGCGAAGAAACATAATTTCAATGTTGATTATCTCCTATCCTCCAACTGTATAAACCCTAATGCTGCTGAATGTTCTATTGCCTCTTCACTATTTTTAAAATAACAGAGAGCAACCCCTAGCATTTTCATAGACGCTATCATGTTTTGCATAGTTGCTGTGGGTTGTTGTTTTACTTGACGGATATATACACAACGAATATTAGTTGGGAACTGCTTGACGACACTATGATAAATGTCTGGGTCTCGCTGACCATCATCCCCTAATAATATAAAATGCAACTCAGGAAAGGCTTTTAGAATCCGAATGATACGCATATACTTTCCATCATGCTTTTGCTGATGGGTATGTAATAGTTGATTGATTTGCTTAAGGCTACTGAGTAAATAAATGCCTTCAGGTATTTGGTATTTGTGTTTAAACTCTTGTAAATAATCATAAAGGTTCCATTCGCTACTAGATATATAAAAAAAGGGACGTTGATGATCCTCTTCCTTTGCGAGTAGCTGGTAATGGTGAACAACAGCATGAAAAGGTTTTCTGGATTGTGCATTCTCACTTAGCAGTACCTTTAGTTTTTTGCGAAGTTGCGAAGCATGTGAGACAAGAAAGGTGTCATCAATGTCGGATATCAATGCTAGATGAGTAGCTGATGGAACTAAGAATTTACCTTCCTCTTTACATACTGTTTCTCCATTTATTATCAACTCAGCAAATACGGAATGCCATCCGCTAGATAAAGGGGCTTGTAGCATCCAATTAATTTTGAAAAAACCATTTTCATCGGTAGTTGTCACTATACTTTCGTTTTGCCAATGTATTGTAATGCTAGTATGTGGAAATGGCTTTACTAAGAACAAACGTATCACTGAAAAGGTGTTGCTAAGGAAGTTTTGTCTAAATTGCTTATGGGTAAGAGGAGATTGTTTTAATACATGGCCGAAAAGGGAAAAAGCTTGATGATTGGCATAGCCATTATAAACTCGTATAACGGGTTTTCTGGTGATGTAAAGTTGATTGTAAAACCACTCTTTTATGGTACTTAAGAAATGTTTACCCACGAAATACGTTTTGAATACTGCTTACTAAAAAATTCAATGAGACGTGTCACCGCAACGGAACTTAAAGATACTATTTGTTTTAAACCCTCACTCTGGTGGTGTGCCTCATTTTTTTTGGAGGAAGAAATCCATTGATAAGGAATCGGTCATTCGTGAGTATTTAAAGAACACCTCGTATCAATTTGAATTTTACCAAATGGCATTATCCGATGATAGTGCCTCTATCAAACATTGGATTCATCAATGGAAACCAGATAGAGTAGTGGCCATTGGAGGAGATGGCACTGTGCGTATGATAGCTTCAATTTTAGTGGGTACCAACATTCCTTTAGGCATCATTCCTTCCGGCTCAGCAAACGGCTTAGCAAAAGATATGGGCTTACCCAATACTGTTCATGATGGTTTAGATATTATTCTATATTCAGGTACCATAAAAACTACAGACCTAATAGTAATCAATCAACATCATCATTGTATTCATCTTAGCGATATCGGGATGAATGCGCAGCTAGTAAAGTATTTTCAAGAAAATGATATACGAGGAAAGTTGGGTTATGCACAAGAAATGCTCAAAGTGCTATGGCGGCAACGATGGATGGAAGTAACTATTGTAAGTGATCAGGTGGAAATCAAAAGAAAAGCATTTATGGTAGTGTTAGCTAATGCTCGGATGTATGGTACAGGTGTGAAGATTAATCCATCTGGAGATATGCAGGATGGTCTTTTTGAAGTAGTCATTTTACGAAAACTTTCCTTTACAGAGTTGTTGAAAATGCTTTTTTTGAATCGTCGTTTCAATCCACAAAAGACCGAAGTATTGCAAGCAGAACAAGTGACTATTCACGTTAAGAAGAAGGTGTATTTTCAAATAGATGGTGAATATTTGGGAAAGACGAAATACCTTTCTGCCGAAATAATGCCCAAAGCCATTCAA
>Ga0116181_1003415_pt1 | contig 12421 bp, 11 predicted proteins | sample AD_UKC075_MetaG_FD_89752 | JGI IMG/M metagenome (GOLD analysis project Ga0116181, IMG submission 89752) | Active sludge microbial communities of municipal wastewater-treating anaerobic digesters from USA - AD_UKC075_MetaG | ecosystem: Engineered > Bioreactor > Anaerobic > Digestate | place: USA...
CCCTCACCCCCGCCCCCACCTCGTCGGGCCATCCGGCCCCACGGCCCACCCAGTCGCCGGACGACGCGATGGCGCTTCCCAGCGTCGAGGAACCCGGCGCCATCGTCACGCACGACGAGATCATCCGGCGTTGCCAGAGCCAGCTCCAGAGCTCGACGGCGCGGTTCGGCCACATCCCTGACGACCTCCGCGTGGCCCGCGATCGGACCTACCGCGAGGGCGAGATCGTGCGCCTCGCGTCCGACACCGGCTGGAACCCCAACGCGCTCTGCGTCATCCCGACGGCGGACGTGTACTACTCCCCCATCGACCTCCGGCTCGAGCGCAAGGAGTTGCCTCAGGACCCCGCCGACCCGGGCAGGGACCCCTACCTGATGCAGCTCTGCTCCGAGCTGTACACCCACGAGGACGAGAGGACGGGAGCCCGAAGCTACGACACCGTCGACCTGCGGGACGGACGGATCGTGTCACTCGGCGGCTTGACGGACGTGACCCCCGGCAGCCCCAACAACGTCTTCGACGCTCTCCTCTCCCTCGGCGACGAGCGCTACGAGTGCGGCTGGACCTACACCGCGTCCGGGGATCTGCGGTTCTTCACCGACGACCAGACGTTCCCGAAGCCGTCGCACCCCGATCCCCACCTCTTCGACGTGCACGTCTCGGACGCCTACTGGGACGGCCGCTCCCCCACGGCGACGCTGGTGCTCTGGGGCGACGTCGGCCCGAAGGTGGCGGGCGTCGCCGTCGATGAGACAACGACCGCGACGTCGTCGGTGGCGTTCTACGAGGACCGCGGCATGTATCGCCTGATGGCCACCGTGACGCCGACCGGCACCGCGGAGCGCTGGACGTCCCCGCCGATCACCCTCTATGAGCTCGACGAGGCGGGCGAACGAGTCGGATCGGTGTCCGTCCCCATTGAGGCGCCCTGACGACCTGTGGGCATCCCGGCCGGGACCAAGTACACTCTGGGACGCTTTCCGGGAGGTTTCATGGGTCGCATCGTTCAGAAGTTCGGCGGGTCGTCGGTCGAGGACGCCGAGTCCATCAAGCGCGTGGCGCGGCGGATCGCCCGCACGCGCGGCGAGGGGCACGACGTCATCATCGTCATCTCGGCGATGGGTGACACCACCGACGAGTTGATGGACCTCGCGCTGCAGGTGTCGCCGCGGCCGAAGTCGCGCGAGCTGGACATGCTGCTGACCACCGGCGAGCGCCAGTCCGCGGCGCTGCTCGCGATGGCGCTGTCCGACCTCGGCGTCGAGGCCGTGTCCTACACCGGCTCGCAGGCCGGCGTGCTGACCACCCCGACGCACGGCAACGCGCGCATCATCGACATCACGCCCGGGCGCGTGGAGAAGTCGCTGAACGAGGGCAAGGTGACCATCGTCGCGGGCTTCCAGGGCGTGTCACAGGACACCAAGGACATCACGACGCTCGGCCGCGGCGCCTCCGACACCACCGCCGTCGCGCTCGCCGCGGCGCTGAACGCCGACTACTGCGAGATCTACTCCGACGTCGACGGCGTCTACACCGCCGACCCGCGCATCGCGCCGTCCGCGCGCCAGATCCGCGAGATCGGCTACGAGGACATGATGGAGATGGCCGCCTCGGGCGCCAAGATCCTCCACCTGCGCTGCGTCGAGTACGCGCGCCGCGAGAACGTGCCGGTGCACGTGCGCTCCTCCTTCACGGACAAGCAGGGAACCTGGGTCAGGAACCAGGACGAGATCGACAGGGACGAGACCATGGAACAAGCCATCATCACGGGCATCGCGCACGACCGCGGCGAGGCCAAGATCACCGTCGTCGGCGTGCCGGACCGGGTGGGCGAGGCCGCCGCGATCTTCACCGCGGTCGCCGACGCCGACGTCAACATCGACATGATCGTGCAGAACATCTCGCGCCTGTCCGACGTCAAGACCGACATCTCGTTCACCCTGCCCATGTCCGACGGCGCGAAGGCCATCGCGGCGATCGAGGCGATCAAGGACGAGGTCGGCTTCGAGGAGCTGCTGTACGACGACCAGATCGGCAAGGTCTCCGCGGTCGGCGTCGGCATGCGCTCGCACCCCGGCGTCTCCGCCACGTTCTTCCGGGCGCTGGCCGAGGCCGACGTCAACCTGCAGATGATCTCCACCTCCGAGATCCGCATCTCCGTGATCGTGGGGGCCGACGATGTCGACGCCGCGGTCCGCGCCTCGCACACCGCCTTCGGCCTGGACGCCGAGGAGACCGCGACGGTCTACGCCGGCACCGGCAGGTAGCTCCACGCTGGTTGAGCCGGGCGGCGAGGCGCTAGCCGAACGCCCGTGTCGAAGCCGTGTGGGGCAGGACGGTTCGTCGTGAAGGTGAAGCGCAGGACCTTCCTGGCGGCGTTGGGGGTCAGCGCCGTCGGGGCGGCAGCCTGCACTCCCACCCCCGCGCCCCCGGTCCCGCCGCCGACGGCGCCCCCGCCGAGCCCGACCCCCACCGCCTGGCCCGGCCGCCCCGGAGACTCGCTCGCCGTCGAGGCCGTCGTCTTCGACGGCGCGTTCGGCACCTCCTTCGTGCGCGCGGCGGGCGAACGGCTGACCGAGCGCACCCCCGGGTTGCGCGTCCGCGTCACGCCGGTCACCGCCGTCGCCACCGAGGTGGGGCCGCGGTTCGCGGCGGACGCCACGCCGCCAGACCTGGTCGGCAACTCCGGCGCCGACGCGCTGCCCATCTCGGCCCTCCTCGACGAACTGCTCCCCCTCGACGGCCTCCTCGCGACGACCGACGACGCGGGCTCCCGGCTGTCGGAGACGCTCTTCCGCACCGCGCTGACCGCCGGTTCCGTCGACGACCGCCAGGTTGCGCTCCCCTACGTCCTCACGGTGTTCGGCCTGTGGCACTCGGCGCATCGCCTCGCGGCGGAGGGCTGGACGGTCCCCGCCACCTGGGACGCCATGCTCGACCTCGGCGAACAGGCGAAGGGCGCAGGCATGGCGCTGTTCGTCTACGGCACCGACGCCGCCGACTACTACCTCGAGCTCGCCGTCTCCTCGGCCATCAAGGAGGGGGGCCACGAGGTTCGGGTCGCGCTCGACAACCTGGCCGACGGCGCCTGGGGACATCCCGCGGTGCTCGGCGTGCTGCGCGGGCTCGAGGAGTGCGTGCGGGCGGGGTTCGTGATGTCCGGCGGCGAGTACCTCGAGGCCCAGCGCGAGTGGTCCCGAAAGGGGCGCGCGCTGCTGTATCCCGCCGGGTCGTGGATCGCCCGCGAGATCGCGCAGGACGCGCCCGACGACTTCGAGCTCGCGGCCGTCCCCGTCCCGACGCTGACGTCGTCGCCCGCGCTGTCGCCCGCGGGCATTCACCTCGCCGCCACCGAGCCGTTCCTGGTGCCTCGACGCGCCGTTAACCCCGACGGCGGCCTCGCGCTCCTCCGCGAGCTCCTGACCGCCGAGGCGGCCGCGGAGTTCTCGCGCGAGAACCTGGTGCCGACGGTGGTGCGCAACTCCGTGCCCGCGGACCTGTCGTCGTCGGCGCTCACGTCGCAGACCAGGATGATCGCGGACGCCGGCGACGACCTGTTCAGCTGGCGGTTCGCGACGCACTACGGCCTCACCGCCGACCTCAACCCGTTGTGGGCGCGGTTCCTGGACGGGAGGCTGAGCGCCGAGGCGCTCGCCGAGCAGACCCAGGCCCTCACGGACAAGGTCCGAACCGACCCCGAGGTCGAGCACTACACGGTCAGCTGACCGCCCGTCGGCGGGCTATTGCGCCGAGGGGCTCCCGGGCTCCGATAACGCAGGCTAGGCTGGCGCGGTGATCTTCAAGAGAGTCGGCGACACGCGCCCATACCCGGACCACGGCTACACGCAGAAGCAGTGGATCGCGATCGCGCCGCATCAGGTGCGCCTCGACGAGTTGGTCACCACGAAGCGCACCCTCGACCTCGAGGCCCTGCTGGAGGAGGACTCCACGTTCTACGGCGACCTGTTCGCCCACGTCGTGTCCTACCGCGGCGAGCTGTATCTCGAGGACGGGCTGCACCGCGCACTCCGGGCCGCGCTGCAGCAGCGGCAGACGATGCACGCCCGAGTGCTGGAGCTGAGCTGACCATGCGCATCTTCCGCCTCATCGCGACCCCCATCATCATGCTCGGCCTGCTGGGCGCGCTCGCCTGGGGGGTCATGTGGGGGTGGAAGGAGCTCACCGCCCCTCTGCCGACGCCGACGCCGACGCCCTGCGTCACGATGCCGGCCGACGTCGTCACCCCCGAGCAGGTCTCGCTTCGGGTCTTCAACGGCGGCTTCACCTCCGGCCTCGCCTCCCGCGAGTCGCAGCGGATGAAGGATGCGGGCTTCACGGTCATCAAGGTCGACAACGTCGAGGAGCGCGTCACGTCCCCGGTCGTCCGGGGCAACAAGCGCGAGGAGCCGTCCATGACGCTCGTGGCGTCCTACTACGAGAACGTGACGCTGGACTTCGACGAGCGCGTCGACGGGAGCGTCGACCTCCTCCTCGGCAGCGAGAAGCCGGAGCCCGTGAAGAAGCCGCTGAAGGAGGTCGAGACCGGCGGCAGCATCTGCGTCGCTCCCACGACGACGCCGTCGCCGAGCCCCTCCGCCAGCCAGGAGCCCTGACCGGCCTCCGCATGAGACGGCTGGCGCTGCTCCCCCGGGTGGCCCTTGGCGGGTGCCTTCCCCTCGCCCTGGCCGGGTGCACGACGGCGCCGACACCCGGGCCCTCCGAGCCCGCGCCGAGCGCGACGGCTGAGACGCCGTCGGCCCCTCCCTCCGCCGAGCCGACGCCGACGGACTCGCCGAGCCCCATCCCCGACACGCACGAGCTCGACGTCACCGCCCACGAGACCTTCGACGAGCCTTGGGCGATGGCCTTCCTCCCCGGCACCGATGAGCTGGTCATCACCGGCCGCCAGGGCGACATCTGGCTGCGCGGCCCGGACGGCGTCCGGCAGGTCGACGGGGCGCCCGAGGTCGTCGCCGCCGGACAGGGCGGACTGGGCGACATCATCCCCGACCCCACCTTCGAGGCGGACGGACGGGTGTACCTCAGCTGGGTCGAGGGCGACGGCGGGACCTCCGGCGCCGTCGTCGGCACAGGCACCCTCGACGTCCGGGACGCGACGCTCACCGGCCTCGACGTTATCTGGGAGCAGGCGCCGAAGGTCAGCGGCAACGGTCACTTCTCGCACCGCCTCGCCATCCGCGACGACCACCTGTTCGTCAGCTCCGGCGACCGCCAGAAGATGGAGCCCGCGCAGGAGCTCGACGGCAACCTCGGCAAGATCCTGCGCCTCACGCTCGACGGCCGACCCGCCGCCGGAAACCCGTTCCAGGGCGAGGGCGTCGCGCGGCAGTTCTGGTCGATCGGCCACCGCAATGTGCTCGGCCTCGCCTTCGACGCCGACGGCCGGCTCTGGGCCTCGGAGATGGGCCCGCAGGGCGGCGACGAGCTGAACCTCATCGTGCCGGGCGCCAACTACGGCTGGCCCGAGGCGTCGAACGGCTCGCACTACGGCGGCGGCGAGATTCCGGACCACGAGCCGGGCGACGGGTTCGAGGCGCCAAAGGTGTGGTGGAACCCCAGCGTCTCGCCGGGTTCGCTCATGATCTACCACGGCGACCTGTTCCCCGCCTGGACCGGCGACGCGTTCCTCGGCGCGCTCTCCGGCGAGGCCCTGATCCGGGTTGACCTCGACGGCGAGGACGCCGAGCTGGCCGAGGACTGGCCGATGGACGCGCGCATCCGCGCGGTCGCCGAGGCCCCGGACGGCGCGATCTGGCTGCTCGAGGACGGCGACGGCGCACGCCTGTTGGAGCTGCGGCCCGCCTGACCTAACGGCCCGCGCCCGCGTCGCTGCGCTCCTTGGGGCGCGGCTCAAGGAGCGGGCTAGCGACCCAACTCCCGCTGCATGGCCTTCACCGTCATGGTGGCGGTGTACAGGTCGGCGCCGGTGAGTTCGCGGTAACGCTTGATGGCCGCCGTCTCGCTGCCGGTGCGCAGCGCGAAGAGAACCTGGTCGCGCTCCTCGAGCGTCAGCGGACGCATGGGCGCGGCGGCGACCTGCTGGCGCTGGCGGTTCTGCTCGATGGCGGGCCAGATCACCCAGATCCACAGCGCGACCATCGGGATGATCCACCAGATGCCGCGGGTGCCCATGATCACGAACGGCAGGATGATCCACCACTGCGCGAACCACGGGCGGGCCATCGGGCGATGCTGCAGCTGATCGTCGTCCGCGCCCCAGGTCGCGGGCGCCTGCGGGGCTCCCGCCCACGGGGCGACGACGGGCTCGGGCTGGGGCTGCGCGGCGAGATCCAGGCCCGGCCGCGGCGCGGGGAGATCGAAGAACAGGCCGACGAGATCGCTGGCTGTCCGCGCCTCCAGCGCCTTGCCCATGCGCTCGTCGAACTCCTCGGTGGACAGCCGTCCGGCGGCGTGGTGCTCCTGCAGCATGGAGACGGCCTCGTCGCGTTCCGAGTCCCCGATGCGCATGCTGTCGCCAACCATGCGCACCAGGGTACCCCCACGCGGACAGGGTTAGGCCGATGCCGGGCCGATCGACTACCGTGGTTGAAACGACTCAATGCCGAGGAACCCCATGACGGCGACCACGACCTCACCGCGCGCCTGGCTGATGTGGGCGCTCTGCGTCGTCGCCTACGCCTCGGCCGTCTTCCAGCGGACGAGCTTCGGCGTGGCCAGCGCGTCCGCTGCGGAGCGCTTCGCGTCCGGCGCCTCGCTGACGAGCCTCTTCGTCGTCGTCCAGTTGATCACCTACGCGGCGATGCAGGTTCCCGTCGGGCTGCTCGTCGACCGGCTCGGCACCCGCGTCGTCGTCGGCGCCGGGGCCGTACTGATGTGCCTCGGCCAGGTGGCGCTCGCCGTGAGCCCCGACCTGGCGTCGGCCATTCTCGCGCGCATCCTGGTGGGAGCCGGCGACGCGATGACGTTCACGGCCGTGCTCCGGCTCCTGCCCGCCTGGTTCGCGCCGCGGCAGATCCCCATGCTCAACCAGCTGACCTCCATGCTCGGGCAAACGGGGCAGCTGGCCAGCTCGCTCCCGTTCGCCGCGCTGCTCGGCGCCGCGGGGTGGACGCAGTCGTTCGCCGCGGCGGCAGCCGTGTCGGCCGCCATGGCCGCGCTCGTGCTCGCCCTGGTGCGCAACGCCCCGGACGACGCCGCGTCGGCCCGCGGGGCGCGGCAGCGCGCGCGGGAACAGGTCGCCGACGTGCTGGGCCACTCCGCGTCGCGCGTGGCCTTCTGGATCCACTGGATGTGCGCGTTCTGGCCGATGGTCTTCACCCTGATGTGGGGCTACCCGTTCCTGCTCGTCGGCCAGGGCCTCTCCCCGCGCACCACCGCGGGCCTCTTCACCGTCTACGTGTTCGCCGGCGCGCCCGCGGCGATCCTCGTCGGCTTCCTCAGCAGGAGGGCGCCCGTGCACCGGGTCACCCTCGCGCTGCTGTTCTCGCTGCTGGCCGTCGTGCCGTGGGCGGCCGTGCTGCTGCTCCCGGGGCCCGCTCCCCTGTGGTTACTCGTCGCGCTCATGATCGGGCTTGCGGCCGCGGGACCGGGCTCGTCCATCGGGTTCGACGTCGCGAGGGCCGCCAACCCGCTGCGCGACATGGGCACCGCCAGCGGGCTCGTCGTCGCCAGCGGCTTCACCGCGACGGTGATCGGCGTCTTCGCGATCGGGGCCGTGTTGGACCTCCTCGGCGGGCCCAGTCCCTCCGCCTTCCGGTGGGCGATGTCCGCCCAGTTCGCCCTGTGGGGCGTCGGCGTGGCCGGCGTCTACGCGGCGCGTCGCCGGGCCAGGGCGGAGGACCGACGACGCGGCGTCCGCTACCCGACCGTCGGCTCCGTGCTGGCGCGCGAGGCCCGCGCGATCGTGGGCGCGCCTCCCGCGGCAAGCGATGCGGCCCGCGTCTCGCTACGGCTGGGCGATGGGCGGGTCGTCCACGTCGCGGCCGTCCTCCCGGGCACGGGAAACCGGCTCGTCGCCGTCGACGTCCCTCCCCCGGGCGCGACGCCCGAGTGGTGGCGCCGACGAGTCCAGGACTACCTGGACGTCGTCGGCACCGCGGCTCTCGAGATCGGCTCGGTCGAGGTCCGCTGCCCCACGCGCGCCGCGCGGGACGCGACCGTGGACCTCGTCGACGACGCCTTGGCCGGGCGGGAGCTGCCCCACGAGGTCGTCGTCGTGGGACACCTGCCGGGATAGTGCTTCCTAGGAGTGCGATGTTGGTTCATAGACGAACACACATCGCACTCTTAAGGAACTCAGACGATGCTCACCCCGTCGCCGACCTTGTCGAAACGCACCGTCTGGCCGTCGTGGATCTCGCCGGAGAGCAGGCCGCGGGCCAGCTGGTCCTCGAGCGTGGACTGCACGAGGCGACGCAGCGGGCGCGCGCCGTAGATCGGGTCGAAGCCGACCTCCCCCAGCCACAGGCGCGCGGCCTCGGACACCTCGACGGCGATCCGGCGGCCCGCCAGGCGGCGGTTGAGGCGCTCCAGCTGGATCTCGACGATCCGCGCCAGGTCCTCCGCGGTCAGCGCGTCGAACAGCACGACGTCGTCGAGCCGGTTCAGGAACTCGGGCCGGAACGCCTGCCTGACGACGCCCATCACCGACTCGCGCTTGTTCTCGGGCGAGAGCAGCGGGTCGGCCATGAACTGCGAGCCGAGGTTCGAGGTCAGGATCAGCAGCGTGTTGCGGAAGTCGACGGTGCGGCCCTGGCCGTCGGTCAGGCGGCCGTCGTCGAGCACCTGCAGCAGGATGTTGAACAGGTCCGGATGGGCCTTCTCCACCTCGTCGAGCAGGATGACGGAGTAGGGCCGACGGCGCACGGCCTCGGTGAGCTGGCCGCCCTCCTCGTAGCCGACGTAGCCGGGGGGCGCGCCGACGAGGCGGGCCACCGAGTGCTTCTCGGAGTACTCGCTCATATCGATGCGCACGAGCGCGGTCTCGTCGTCGAACAGGAAGTCGGCGAGCGCCTTGGCCAGCTCGGTCTTGCCGACCCCGGTGGGGCCGAGGAACAGGAACGAGCCGGTGGGGCGGTTCGGGTCCGAGATGCCGGCGCGGCTACGGCGAACGGCGTCGGACACGGCCTTGACCGCGGCCCGCTGACCGATCAGGCGCGCCCCGATCCGCTCCTCCATCTGGAGCAGCTTCTCGGACTCGCCCTGCAGCAGCCTGCCGACGGGGATGCCGGTCCAGGACGCCACGACCTCGGCGATGTCACCTGCCGAGACCTCCTCGGAGACCATCGACGGCGTCTTGTCGCTCTCCTCCGCGTCGGCGAGCTCGCGCTCGACGGCGGGGATCTCGCCGTAGCTGATCCGCGACGCCTCCTCGAGCCTTCCCTCGCGGTACAGGCGCTCGGCCTCGGAGCGCAGCTGGTCGATCCGCTCCTTGAGGTCGCCGACCCGGTTCAGCCCGGACTTCTCCGCCTCCCAGCGCGACTCGAGCCCGCGCAGCTCCTCCTCGGCGTCGGCCAGCTCCCCGCTCAGCGCGGCGAGGCGCTCGCGCGAGGCGTCGTCGTCCTCCTTCTCGAGGGCGAACTTCTGCATGGTCATGCGGTCGACGTCGCGGCGCAGCATGTCGATCTCCTCCGGCGAGGAGTCGATCTCCATCCGCAGCCGGGACGCGGCCTCGTCGACGAGGTCGATGGCCTTGTCCGGCAGCTGCCGCGAGGTGATGTACCGGTCGGAGAGGCTGGCCGCGGCGACGAGCGCGGAGTCGGTGATCCGCACCTTGTGGTGCGCCTCGTAGCGCTCGCGGAGGCCGCGCAGGATCGCGACGGTGTCCTCCACGGACGGCTCGCCGACGAACACCTGCTGGAAGCGGCGCTCCAGCGCGGGGTCCTTCTCGATCCGCTCGCGGAACTCGTCGAGCGTCGTCGCGCCGATCATCCGGAGCTCGCCGCGGGCGAGCATCGGCTTCAACATGTTCCCGGCGTCCATCGCGCCCTCGCCGGACGCGCCCGCGCCGACGACGGTGTGCAGCTCGTCGATGAACGTGATGATCTGCCCCTCGGCCTCCTTGATCTCGTTCAGGACGGCCTTCAGGCGCTCCTCGAACTCGCCGCGGTACTTCGCGCCGGCCAGCATGGAGGCGAGGTCGAGCGAGACGAGGCGGCGGTTCTTCAGCGAGTCGGGGACGTCGCCCGCGACGAGGCGCTGCGCGAGGCCCTCGACGACGGCGGTCTTGCCGACGCCCGGCTCGCCGATCAGCACGGGGTTGTTCTTGGTGCGCCGGGCCAGCACCTGGACGACGCGGCGGATCTCCGAGTCGCGGCCGATCACCGGGTCGAGCTTGCCCTCCCGGGCCCGCTCCGTGAGGTCGAGCGAGTACTTGTCGAGGACGGACTCCCCGCCCTCGGACTCGGCCGACGTCACGCGCTTGCCGCCGCGGGACGCCTCGAAGGCCTCCTTCAGCGCGTCGGCGTCCACACCTTGCTTCGTCAGCAGCGTGTGCGCGTCCGACGGGACGGTGGCCAGCGCGATCAGCAGGTGCTCGGTCGCGACGAAGCTGTCGCCCAGCGCGTCGGCCAGGGTCTCGGCCTGCGCGAGGACGCGCGCCAGCGGCCCGCTGATCCCGGGCTGGCTGACGGAGCTGCCGCTCGTGGCGGGCAGCTTCTTGATGGCGGCGACGGCGGCCGCGTCGACGGCCGCGGGGTCTGCCCCGACGGCCTCCAGCAGCGCGCCGACCGTGTTGTCGGGGGTGAGCAGGAGGCCGTGCAGCAGGTGCGCCGGCTCCGCGTTCGGGTTTCCGTTGGTCAGGGCCTGGCGAACCGCCGCGGTTACGGCGTCGCGAGACTTGGTGGTGAGCCTTTCCGTGTTCATAAAAAGTGAGTGCCTCCTCGGTCGATACAGAAGTTGAGTCTACCTCACTCAACCCTCGACGCAAGCCTGATATTCCCCCGGACCAGCATCCGAACGAACCGCTTGCACAGTGCTAGCATGAGGTCATGGCCACGCTCTACATTCGAGATGTCTCCGACCCCGTAGCGGAGACGTTGAAGCTGCGGGCGGCGGCGCAAGGGCTGTCTCTTTCCGCCTACGTGGCGCGAGAGCTCTCGAAGCTCGCGTCCCGGCCCACCAATGAGGAGATCGTCGCTCGCCTGCGCGCGGACGACCGCTCCGAAGGCCCTACGAGGGCGGACATCCTCGAGGCCGTTGGGGACAGCCGACGATGATCGTCGTCGATGCTTCGGCGATGGTCGAGGCGCTCGTCGGCCGCGATCCCGACCCGACGATCCTCGACGCGCTGAGCCGCGAGGTCTCCGCGCCGCACGTACTGGACACAGAAGTACTTTCGGCCCTGCGAGGCCTCTGCCTCGGCGGCCGGCTCACTCCGCAGGCCGCCGAGATCGCGCTGGACCGCTACTTCTCTTTGGCGATCGTCCGGCACGAGACCTCACCCCTCGCCGCCCGGGTCTGGCAGCTCAGGCACCAGTTCACGAGCTACGACGCGAGCTACCTGGCGCTGGCCGAAGCGCTCGATGTCCCGTTGCACACGTGCGACGCGAAGCTGGCCACCAATGGACATCGCGCCGTCGTGCAGGTGATGGGGCGCTCGAACTCTTGACGGCATAACGCTGGTTATACAGCCAGGCGCGCCCATATGGCGGATGGTTGGCTGTACAAGCCAGCGTTGTGCACGCCCCGGCCGAGATCGACGCGCCCGAAGCGGCGGATAGACTGGCGCCAACCAGAGGAGACCACATGGCAGCGCCCCGCATCCTTCCGTCCGCGGACCTCGACGACGGCGTCAGCATCGGCGATGGGTCGAGCGTGTGGCACCTGGCGCAGGTGCGCGGCGGCGCGGAGATCGGCGAGAACGTCGTCGTGGGGCGCGGGGCCTATATCGGGACCGGCGTCCACGTCGGGGACAACTGCAAGATCCAGAACTACGCGCTGGTCTACGAGCCCGCGTATCTGGAGGACGGCGTGTTCATCGGGCCTGCTGCGGTGCTGACGAACGACACGTTCCCGCGCGCGGTCAACCCCGACGGCACGCCGAAGAGCGCGCACGACTGGGAGCCCGTCGGGGTGACGCTCCGCGAGGGATGCTCGATCGGCGCCCGCGCCGTGTGTGTCGCTCCCGTCACCGTCGGGCGCTGGGCGACGGTGGCCGCGGGCTCCGTCGTCACCAAGGACGTCCCTGACTTCGCGCTCGTCGCCGGCGTCCCCGCCCGCCGGATCAAGTGGGTGGGCCGCTCCGGCTTCCCGCTGGAGCAGACCGGCGAGAACACGTTCACAGACCCGCACACCGGCGACGAGTTCGTCCAGGACGGCGAGACCCTGACCCTCATGAAGGAAGCCCAATGACAGAAGCGTTCATCCCGCCCGCCAAGCCGATCATCGGCGACGAGGAGCGCGAGGCCGTCGACCGGGTGCTGCGCTCGGGCATGATCGC
>Ga0116181_1003428_pt1 | contig 12389 bp, 16 predicted proteins | sample AD_UKC075_MetaG_FD_89752 | JGI IMG/M metagenome (GOLD analysis project Ga0116181, IMG submission 89752) | Active sludge microbial communities of municipal wastewater-treating anaerobic digesters from USA - AD_UKC075_MetaG | ecosystem: Engineered > Bioreactor > Anaerobic > Digestate | place: USA...
GCGGTCAGCGCTCTCGTCGACCGGGCGTACGTCGCTGCGCGCGAGGAGTTCGCCCGCAAGCAAGTTGAGCTCGTTGCCGAGCCGACGGCCACCGGTCTGATGGTCGACGTGGATCCGGGCCGGATCGGTCAGGTGCTGGCGAACCTGCTCTCGAACTCGCTGCGCCACACTCCGTCCGGAGGTCGGGTGACGCTTGCCGTGCGTCCGCTCGCGACCACGGTGCGCATCGAAGTCGCGGACAACGGCGAAGGCATCGCCGCCGACCATCTGCCGCACGTCTTCGAACGCTTCTACCGGGCGGACGCGGCCCGCGACCGTGAGCATGGCGGATCCGGGGTGGGGCTGGCGATCAGTCAGGCCATCGCCCGAGCGCACGGCGGCGGTCTTTCGGTAGTCAGCGCGGGGGTGGGTCGAGGCGCCACCTTCACCCTGGAGTTGCCGCGCAGCGCGAGCTGACTCGGCTGGTTGAGCCTGTCGAGATCTCTGCTGCGGTGCGTTAGGGAACCGCTGATCAATGCCGACCGACGCTGGCTGAGCTTGACGAAGCCCGTAGCCGAGAGCGAATGGACGACCCAACGCCCGGCTCAGGGATCGTTGATCAGTGCTTCCGTAGAACTCACGGATCGGGATGGCGGACGCCCTTCGTGACGGCTTTCCTCGTTCCTCGGAAAGCCTCCTCAGGGAGCGTTCCGTTGGGACTGCTCGTTCCTCGGAAAGCCTCCTCAGGGAGCGTTCGTTGGGATTGCTCGTCGCTCGGCGGCAAGCTTCATGGAAACTTCATTGAAACCGGGGCTGGGCTGGGTGGCGCCACGGGAGGCTGGTCGAGTACCCGAATTGAGGATCACCATGACCACCACGTCCACCCGTCCCGAAACTACCGAAGCCGCGGCCAAATCCGTCTCACCGGCTGCAGCGATCACCGTCCTCGCGCTCACCGCGGTGCTCGGCCTTGCCGCGCTGCTCGGACCCAACCTGGCTGCCAGCGACCTCGGCATGGCGATGAGCATGGGCATGACCCACTACATGGAACTGCTCGCCGCCAACCAGCCGTGGAACCTGCTGCTGTTCATGGGCGCGCCGGTCGTTCTCGCCGAGACCCTCGCGATCACCGAACTCGTCCTGCTGTTCCAGCGGGAGGCCGCCCCGGAGTGGGTGCGCCGCACCAGCCGGATCGCCGGACTGCTCGCCGGTCCAGTCATGGTCGCCATCCTGCTGCACCTGCTGCTGAACGCGGTCGTCCCGCTCACCATGAGCGGTGGCTGGCGTGGCCCGGCGGACGTGATCGCGGTCGGCTTCTACCTTTCCGGGGTGATCCCCCTGGCCGGCATCACGCTGGTCGAGCTGGGTGTCGTGGCGCTGGGGCGCCGGCAGGCGATGAAGTGGCATGCCATCTGGATCGCGGTCTTCCTGGTCGTGGCGCACGTCGCGATGATCTTCGGCATGCTCGATCCGGGCGTGCTCGGTTATGTGATGGCTCACCAGCACTGACTCGCTGACTGAGGGCTTCGTCAGGCTCAGCCACCGTTCTGGCGGGCTTCATCAGGCTCAGCCGGCGTGCGGGCGTCCGATCAGCTGGTGATGTCGGCGCGAAGGAAACGCAGCCAGGCCAGGGCGAAGAACGCGGCGGCGTAGGCGGCGTCCACCCAGAGACCGGCGACCAGGCGATCGGTGAAGACCGGATCGCGCAGCAGGTCGATGAACGCCGGCCAGCGGTCGACCAGCAGCCACGGATGCAGCCAGTCGAGTTGGGGCACCGCGTCCAGGATCCAGAGCAGCGTGCCGACCATCGCGGTGGCGACCGTGGCCGCGATCGGCTGCTCGGTGAGCGTGGAGATGAACAACCCGATCATCGCCAGCGCGGTCAGCCCTGCCGCCAGGTAGAGCACCGCTAGCGCGAGCCGCCACAGCCCGTCCGCGATGCCGATCGAGGTGCCCGAGAGCGTAGTCAGCGGACGCGCGCCGAACAGCACGATGCCGGTGAGCAGGCCGCCGGCGGCCACCACGAACGCTCCGGTCAGCGCCCCGATAGCCAGCGAGGTCGCCTTCATCACCAGTAGTCGGACGCGGCTCACCGGCGCCAGCAGCAGGTAGCGCAAGGTGCCCTGGTTGGCCTCGCCGGCGATCGCGTCCCCGGCGAGCACCGAGACCGCGAGCGGCAGGAACAGCGCCATCTCGATGCTCAAGCCGGCGAAGCCGAGGAACAAACCGTTGCCGGCGACGGCCGACATCAGGTCGCCCCCGGTCGACCCGGGGTGCCGCAGCGACGAGACCTTCAACGCGATGCCCACCAGCACCACGAGTCCGAACAGGGTGGCCAGCCCGACCTGGTTGCGCCGGCGGCCGAAGATCAGCCGCAGCTCGGACGCCAGCAGCCGCGCCCACGCAGCCACCGGACGCACCCGCGAGGGCGCGGACGCAACCTCAGCCGCTGACATCGAAGCCCTCCCCGGTCAGCTGGACGAACAGGTCCTCAAGCGTCGGCGTCACCTGCGCGAACTCGGCCACCGCCACGCCCGCGTTCACCAGCGCGGCGACGATCCGCTCGGGCGCGACCTCGCCGAGGCTGCCGGCCACACCCGCTGGGACGCGTGCCGCGTCCGTCACGCCGAGGGCGGCAACGGTAGCCAGTGCGAGTTCCGCGTCGGGCGTCCGCACCTGGAAGCGGATGGCGGTGAGCGCCCGCAACTCCCGCATCGGGCCCTGAGCGACCAGGCGGCCAGTACGCATCACGCCGAGATGGGTGCACAGCTGCTCCACTTCGGCCAGCAGATGGCTGGACACGAAGATCGTCGTGCCGTCGGCGGCGAGGTCGCCGATCAGGTGCCGAACCTCGCGCGTGCCCTGCGGATCGAGGCCGTTGGTCGGCTCGTCCAGCACCAGCAGTTCGCGTGGTTGCAGCAGCGCTGCGGCGATGCCGAGGCGCTGCCGCATGCCCAGTGAGTAGGCGCGATACCGCTTGCGAGCAGCTGCGGACAGGCCCACCCGGTCGATCGCGGCAGCCACCCGGGCGGACGCTGTGGCCGGGTCGCTGCGCCGATCGGCCGCGTCCAGCCGCAACAGGTTCGCCCGTCCGGACAAGTAGGGGTGGAACGCCGGTCCCTCGACCAGCGCCCCGACCTTCGGCAGCACTTCGCCGCCGGCCGCCGGCATGATGCCGCCGAGCAGCGCGCAGGTACCGGCGTCCGGACGGACCAGGCCGAGCAGCATGCGAATGGTGGTGGTCTTGCCGGAACCGTTCGGCCCGATGAAGCCGTAGACCGCTCCGCTGGGCACTTCGAGGGCAAGGTCGTCGACGACCAGTTGCTTGCCGAACCGCTTGGTCAGCCCGGACGAAGTGATCGCCGCACCGTCGCGGTCAGCGGCCGCGTCCGCCACCGCCTCGGCAGCGAGCGTCACTTGGTCAGCAGGGCTGCGTAGAGCCGCTCCGGCACGACCGACCCGACCGCCACGCGACCGTCGTCGGTGAGTACCGCGTTCACCAGCGAGGTGCTGAACAGCCGGCCCTGACCCCACACCCCGGACACCTTCGGCAGCGAATCGAGAAGAATCTTGGCCTGCTCGTCGGAAGTCTCGCCCTTCGGCACGTCCAGTACCGCTACCGTCGCCCAGCCGCTACCGAAGGTCTTCGGCAAGGCACGGTCGGACGCCTTGTCGCCCGGCTTGGTGGTCGAAGCGGCGTCGGTCTTCTTCTCGGTGACCTTCACCCCGGCCGGCGGCTGGAAGGCGAATACGGACGCGTCCGGAACGCTGAAATCAACCGAAGTGGCGGCCACGCTGACCGCGTCCTGGCCGTCGTCGGCGATCACCCGAAGGCCCAGCGGAACGAACTCCTCGGCGTCCACTGCGACACGCACCTGGTTCACCAGGCTGGCCTCGTCGCGAGGTGAGAGCACCAACTGGTAGACCGCACGTCCGGCCACATAGCCGGTGCTGGCAACGGCCACCTCGGTGCTGGGTTCGAGCTTGGTCAGCAGGTCGCTAATGATGGCGGTCGGCGAGGTTGGGGTACTGGAACCGGACGGTGCTGCGTCCGGGAGCTTGGAATGGACAGCTTCCTGCTCGGCGCTCGACCACGCCCAGACGTCCTGACCGTCGCGGGTGATCGAACTCTCGGTGCTGCCATCGATCAACGCGGCCTTGGCCTGGTCGTGGCCGGCCACCCAGACGCGGACGGTGTGCGTGCCGGTGAGCAGCGCCAGGACCGAACTGAGATCGTCGTCGCCGAGTTCGGCGGGCAATGCGGGCAGGCCGAGGTCGCCGCGCTGCTCGAAGGTGGCGCTGAGCCCGTCCACGTCGGCGGCGGCGACCTTGCCGAGCAGTTCGGCTGCGGTCAGCGGTGGCAGCACCGGCTCGGCTGCTGCGCCACTCGCCAGCAGACCGGTGAGGCCGGCCGCGACCAGCGCTCCCGCGATTGTCAGCGCGATGGGGCGCTTCAGCGACTTTCTCGACCCTGCAGACGACTTCACGAACATGTCTCAATCATGCCTTGCGTGGGCAACCCTCAGCCCAGACCTGTCGAACGCGTTCCGAGATCCCGGCCTGCGCCGGGATGACGTGGACCAGGGCCCATTCTGAGATCCCGGCCTACGCCGGGATGACGGTGGGCCGGGGCTCAGCGGCGTCGCGCCCGGCGTCTGCTGGGACGGCCCGTCGAGGACTTCGCCTTGGCGCGCTTCTGGCCCGCCACAGGCTGGTCCTGGTTCGCTTGGGTTACCTGGTTCGAGCCGGCCGACTTGTTCGCGGCCTTGTTCGCGGCGCGGGACTGGGCGGTCCGGGAACTGTTCACCGTCCGGCCACGGACGACGCCGATGAACTCCTCGATCAGTTCGTTGGCGTTGTCGATGCGCCAGGCGAGGGCGACGGTGGTCGGTTCGGCGTCGATGATCGGCCGGTAAACCAGGTCGCGGCGGCTGCCGGAGCGCGCGATCGAATGTGGCACGCGCAGCACGCCCTGGCCGTACGCCACTAGGTCGAAGGGGTCATGTGCTTGCGGATCGACGGCGAGCAGGTCTGCCAACTGGGCCAGCTCGACGTCATCGAAGGCTGCGAGTGGGTGGTCTTTGGGAACCACGACCACCGGCACCTCTTCGTAGAGCGGGATCGCGTGCAGTCCCGTCCGCTCGATGGGCAGCCGGATGAAGCAGAGGTCGACAGCGCCTTCGACGAGGACGCGACGCTGCTCGGCTTCGGCTACCTCGCTCACTTCGAGGGGCTGGCGGGGGAACCGTTCGCCCCAGATCCGTCGCCACTTGGTGAGCGTCACCCCAGGAACAAAGCCCACCCGCAGCGTCGCTTCGGCCGCCTGAGCGCTGTCCCCGGTCACCAGTGAAGGCTAGCCGACCCGCTCGGGCACCGAAATGAGGGCTATGCGGGCCTGCAGCAGGCTGACAGCCCTCATTTCGATGGCCGCGCCCCAAGTTGAGCCATGGGCGGCGGCGTCCTCGCCAGGCTCAAGGCGGTCCAGGCGCGTCCGCGTGACTACGCTGGGGTCTCGTGAGTCAGACCATGAAGCCAGCCACGGCGGCGAGCAAGCTCGGCATCTACCTACCGGCGGCGCCGGAGGAGTTCCAGCGCACCCCGATCACGCGGCAGGAGCTGGACGAACTGCGCGCCAACCCGCCGCAGTGGCTCGTCGACCTGCGCCGCAACGGGCCGTTCCCGCGCCAGGTGGTCGCTCAGAAGCTGGGCGTCTCCAGATCGGGACTCGCCCGCGGCGGCATCGAGGACGCCCTGACCGCCGACCAGATCGGCGAACTGATCGCCAACCCACCCGGCTGGCTGCTGCACGAGCGCGACAGCTACCGCGCCGTCATCGCCGAGCAGGAGCGGGTCAGGCTCGCCCGCGAAGCCTAGGAACCTGGAGTGGCGGCATGCGCGCTGCGTACGTGAAAGCGGCCAACCCGGCCGACCCATTGGCCGCGCTCGTGGTCGGGGAACTGCCCGAGCCGGAGGTGCCCGACGGTTGGACGCGGGTGCGCGTGCGCGCGGCGTCCCTGAACCACCACGATCTCTGGTCGCTCCGCGGTGTCGGTCTACCGCCGGAGCGCATGCCGATGATTCTGGGCACGGACGCGGCCGGCACGACCGACGAAGGCAGGGAAGTGATCGTGCACGCCGTGATCAGCTCGCCGGACTGGTCCGGCGACGAGACCCTCGACCCGAAGCGGACGCTGCTCTCCGAGCTGCACCAGGGCACGCTGGCGGACTACGTCGTGGTACCGAACGCCAACCTGATCGAGAAGCCGGCCAACCTCTCGTTCGAGGATGCCGCCTGTCTGCCAACATCATGGCTGACGGCCTACCGCATGCTCACGCGCAATGGCCTGGCCCCGGGCGACACGATCCTCATTCAGGGTGCGTCCGGCGGGGTCGCGTCCGCAGCGATTCAGCTGGGGCGCCAGCTCGGCCTACGGGTGTGGGCCACGGCACGCACCGAGGCCAAACGCGCCTTTGCGCTCGAGCTTGGCGCGGACGCCGCGTTCGAAGCCGGCGCTCGGCTGCCGCAACGGGTGGACGCGGTGATCGAAACGGTGGGCGAAGCCACCTGGAGCCATTCACTGAAGGCGCTGAAGCCGGGCGGCACGATCGTCGTTTGCGGGGCTACCTCCGGCTACAACCCGCCCGCCGAACTGAACCGGGTGTTCTTCCTGCAGTTGCGCGTGCACGGCTCGACGATGGGGACCCGCGAGGAACTGGCACAGCTCGCTGAGTTGGTGGCTGCAACGGGGCTGAAGCCGCGGATCGACCGGGCGCTGCCGCTGGCTGAAGTCGCGTCCGGCTTGGCCGCGTTGGACGCCGGTGCGGTACTCGGCAAGGTGATGGTCTCCGCCGGAGGATGATCGCTAGGAAGCTTCCTTCTCTTCCTTTTCTTCCTTCTTGCGCTTCTTGCGCTTCTTGCGGTCCTTCGCCCAGGCGAGCACCTTCTTCTCGTCCCATAGCGGCGTGCGGGCATCGGCCCACAGTTCCTTGGGCGCGTGGAACTCTTTGCCGTTCTTGCGCTCCTTGGACATCGCCGAGCGGAACTGCTCCTTGGGGAGGCCCACCAGGGCAGCGGCCTGCGAGGTCGTCAACACAGTCCGCACCCTACTGGCAATCCGGGGTGCGATTCAGCGTCTCGGACGCTGCGGCTCAAGCACGTCCAGGATTGTGACCAGATGGTACGGGGTCTCTTCAGGTCTGTTCCGGGCGTGTGTGAAGAGGTGATCGGCGGTGAAGATGTGGAAGAAACCCTTGATCGCGCCCTTTGCCGCAGCCATGCCAGCCCCCTCCCGGTTCGCGTGCTCAGCCAACTGAGACAACGAGGTTAGCATCGCTAGAGATGCCAGACAAGCAACTCTAGCGATGCTAAGCGAATTCTCTCTTCGAATGGGCCAAGCCCGACTCCGGGCGCCGGCACCGCGCGGCACCTGACCCAGCGATTCACCACCCGCCGAAATCACCCTCAACCCAGAACGTGCAAGATCCTGCACCGAAGTCGGTACAGGATCTTGCAAGCTGTCTGGCCAGCCGAGAAGTTGGACCTGCCGAGACCCAGGGCTACTCCCCCGGCGCAGAACGCAGCAGGCTACGGATCGTCTTGGCGGCCAGCCGGGCGGCGGATTCGACGTCGCTGAGGATGCCGATCAGATGCATGGACGCCGCACCCTGGGCCACGATCATGAACTGCGGGACGATGTCGACCGCGGCCCGGCTGTCGCCGCCGGTGGCCTCGATCGCGCGCAGCAGCACGATGTCGCTGACGGAGCGTCCAGCCTCACGCAGCTCCTCGTCGTGGACGCCACGCAGCTCCGGCGCATAAACCAGGTCGAAGCCGGCGCGCCGGGTCGCGGCGAACCGGACGTAAGCGGCCGCCGCTGCGGCGATGGCTTCCACCGGATCCGGGCCGGCCGCGTCCGCTGCGGTTCGCATGGCCGCGTCCAGATCCTGCGCAGCCTTGGCTGCCACCGCGATCAGGAAGTGCTGCCGGGTCGGGAAGTGCCGGTACGGCGCGGCCGCGCTGACGCCGGTGCGCCGGGCCGCTTCTGCGACCGAAAGCGCAGGCAGCCCGCCTTCGGCCACGAGGGTGGTGCCGGCGTCGATCATCGCAGTCCGCAGGTCACCGTGGTGATAGCCCACCCTGCCTCCTCGCCGTGAAAGTAAGACCGATCATACATCTGCTCTTGCGCTCTATGTTAGATGCCTCTTACAATGTAAGAGATCACTAACACGAAGGACCACGAATCATGAGCACCATGCCTTGGGGAACGATGAACGACTGGCTGCGGGTCGAGGCCGAGCAGCGCAACGCCTGGACGCAGCTACGGGTGCAGGACCTGCGCGCAGCCCAGGTCGAGCGGCGATCCGCTCGCACCGTGCGGCGTCCGGCGCTGCGTCCGACGCCGGCAACCTGCGTCGAGGCCGCGTGAGCCGGCCAGCAAGCGAACGCTGACCGGAGGCCGATACCCAGACAACAGCTGACGACCCGCCTCGTCCCGGGTAGCTTGACGCCATGGCGAAGGCCGAGCCGGTGGAGATCGAGGTCGGGCCGCGGACGGTCCGGCTGACCAGCCCTGATCGGGTGTACTTCCCTGCGCACGGCTGGACCAAACTCGACCTGGCCAACTACTACCTCGCGGTAGGCGACGGCATCGTCCGGGCGCTGCGGGAGCGCCCATGCATGTTGCACCGGTTCCCCAGCGGGCTTTCCGGGGGCAAGGTGCACCAGAAGCGCGTACCTGCCGGGGCGCCGCCCTGGCTGGAGACCGTGCAGATCTACTTCCCGCGCTACGGACGCACCGCTGACGAACTCTGCGTGACCGAACTCGGCGCGGTGATCTGGGCAGTACAGATGTCCACGGTCGAGTTCCATCCCTGGAACTCGCGGCGGGCGGACGTGGAGCGTCCGGACGAGTGGCGGATCGACCTCGACCCGATGCCGGCGGCCGGCTTCGAGCGGGTGCGGCGGGTGGCCGCCGTCGCGAAGACAGTGCTGGACGACCTGGGCATGATCGGCTTCCCGAAGACCTCCGGCGGCAACGGCCTGCACATCTACGTCCGGATCGTGCCCGAATGGAGCTTCGGCGAGGTGCGCCGGGCAGCGCTCGCGTTCGCCCGCGAAGTGGAGCGGCGTGCGCCGGACGACGTGACCACGGCGTGGTGGCGCCAGGAGCGCGATCCGCGGCACGTCTTCGTCGACTACAACCAGAACGCACGCGATCACACCATCGCGAGCGCGTGGTCCGTCCGCGGCGTGCCGGACGGAACCGTGTCGACCCCCTTCCACTGGTCCGAACTGGACGCGATCGCGCCCCGCGAACTCACCCTGGCCACCGTGCCCGCCCGCTTCGCCAAGCTGGGCGATCCGCACGCCGCGATCGATGACGTCGCCCATCGCCTGGACACCCTCCTGGAGTGGGCCGACCGGGACGGTCTGCCCGAGTAGCGCAGCCGCAGCTGCGATGTGCTCCGTCCGCTGTAGTCTCGACAGGCTCGACCAACCGGATCAGGGCAGTGAGGAGACCGGCCGCTATGACTGCTCTCGGCGCGCTCAGGTTCCCGACGCAGCTCTACGAGGCCTACGTCTTCGACCTGGACGGCACCATCTACCTTGGCGAGGAGCTGTTGCCGGGAGCCAAGCGGACGATTGAGGAGTTGCGTCGCCGAGAGATCCCGATTCGGTTTCTCTCGAACAACGCGACCAGCGATCCCGCACAGGTTGCGGCCAAGCTGGCTGGCCTGGGGCTGCCCACCGACGTCGCGGAGATCGCGAACACCGTGGTGACCACCACGCAGTGGCTGAAGGCCCATCATCCCGAGGCGGTCGTCTTCCCGATTTCGGAGGAGCCGCTCAAGCGGGCGCTCGCCGCTGCCGGGATCCGGATGAGCGAGGACCCGGCGGAGATCGACATCGTGATCGCGTCCTACGACCGCACGTTCGACTACCGCAAGCCGCAAATCGCCTTCGACGCGATCTGGTTCCATCGGCGAGCGTTTCTCATTCAGACCAATCCGGACGCCTTCTGCCCCTACCCCGGCGGACGGGGCGAGCCCGACTGCGCGGCCATCACCGCGGCGATCGAGGCGTCCACAGACACCACCTGCCGGCAGAGCCTGGGTAAGCCAGACCCGGTCATGCTGCAGACGGTGATGGCCACCCTGCCGGACGCAGACATCGCCCGCTCGGTCATGGTCGGCGACCGGCTGCAGACCGACAGCAGGATGGCGCTGGCGGCCGGCATGGCTTCGGCCGTGGTGCTGACCGGTGAAGCAACCGCCGAGGATGTTGCGGCCCTCCCTGAGCAACTCAAACCGACGCTGGTACTCGACCGGATCGACCGGCTGATCCCCATGTATGCCTGGATAGAACTCGGCTGGGCCGAGGCTTAGGCACGCTCACCGAGCAGCAAGTCGCTCAGCCCCGACCCCCGCTGGGGCAGACTTGCGCGCGTGAGCAGATCTGAGGAGGACGGCTGGCCGCAGACCGCCTTGGAGCTGATGCGGTCGCGCTTCGAGGCATTCCGGGACGGGGACGCGGCTTGGCTGCTCGCGTCCTGGCACCCGTCGACCAGACCGGCGAACCTGGACCTGACCGGCAACCCGACCTGGCGTGGACTGCAGATCGTCGACACCCTCGACGGTGGGCCGGACGACGACACCGGCATAGTCGAGTTCCGGGCGACCTGCCTCGCGCCACGAGGTGGGGTCGAGGTGCAGCAGGAGCGGTCGAGGTTCGTCCGCGAGGGTGGTCGCTGGTACTACCTCGCCCCGCTGCGGTAGCGCGCAGGCGCTGAAGCTTCGCTCCCGGGAATGGGCGCGACGACACGGACGACTCAGATCGAGGCGGCCTCCGTCGGCGGGACTGCTGCATGAGTAGGTGACAACCGATCTGCGGGGCCCTGAGGGGTTCCGCTGGAAGGATGTGCACCATGCCGAAACCCCATCCGAGGGAGTTCCGCGACGATGTTGTGGCGGTCGCCCGTAAGGGCGAGGCGTCGATCGCTCAGCTGGCGAAGGACTTTGGGATCTCTGAGTCGTGCCTGCGGAACTGGTTGCAGGCCGCCGACGTCGCCGACGGGCTGCGGCCCGGGACGACGGCGGCCGAATCGGTCGAGTTACGGGAGCTGAAGCGCCGTAACCGGCTGTTGGAGCAGGAGAACGAAGTCCTGCGCAGGGCGGCGGCCTACTTGTCGCAGGCGAACCTGCCGGGAAAATGATGTACCCGCTCGTTCGTGAGCTGGCCGGCGACGGGATACCCGTTACGGTCGCGTGCTGGGTGTTGAAGCTCGCCCGCCAGCCGTACTACCGCTGGCTCGCCTGCCCGGTCAGCGACCGGGACCTCGATCAGGCCCATCTGGCGAACGCGGTCTTCGACGCCCATGCCGATGATCCGGAGTTCGGCTACCGGTTGCTGGCTGATGAGGCCCGTGAGGCCGGCCTGTCGGGCTGTGACCGGACCGTGTGGCGGATCTGTACCGCCAACGGCTGGTGGAGCGTGTTCGGGAAGAAGCGGGGCAAGAACGGGAAGAAGCCCGGCCCGCCGGCCCACGACGACTTGGTGAAGCGGGACTTCACCGCGACCGGGCCGAACCAGCTGTGGCTGACCGACTTCGTGCGCCGTGAGGCGCTTGTTTTCCGATTGGGGGTGAGAGACCTTCATCGCCTGGCCGTCGTGGCGGCTGGGTAGGAGCTGGGGGCAGCCTGCCGGGCCGGGATGGGCCGGGTGGGTGGAAAGCGGCCCTGACAACGCCGGGACGTGCCAGCACTGTCAGATGGTGCGGGTCCGGCTAGCGAGACCGAGAGGCATACGTATAGGAACCAGTGTCTGAACGCTCCTCAAGACGAAACCACCGCCTCAAACCTGACGGATATCGGGGCGGGTTGCACTGCGTACCCGGCGGGCCCCTTGTGGGCCGGGTTGGGGAACTCCGAGGCTGAAGAATGTCGGCGGCCAGGAGGCCATGGTGAAAGCCCACGGCGTAACCGTGGCGATGGTGCAGGGGCATAGCTGGGTGCCGATCCGGTCGATCGGAGACAAGTGAACACCGGAACCGTCGCTGGTCCCGCCCGGGTCGGCTGGCTACCAGCCAGGCCGGGATCGGGCAGGTTCATCGCCAACTGATGGGCAGCGGCGGGGCGGAGGGCTCGTAGTACTCCGAGGACGGGAAAGCCGTTCACATGGGGAAGGGGCCCAGTTGTGTGGAGCAGTCAGTGAGCGTGGAAAGGAGACGCCGGGGTGAATACCCAGGCTACGGTGATGAGCGTCGACAAGGCGGTCGGCCGTGTACTTAGGATGCAAGCAAAGCTGCACCGTTGGGCGGTGACCGATCCGGGTCGCCGTTTTGATGATGTGTTCAACCTCGTCCACGATCCGGCGTTCCTCGCATTGGCGTGGGACCGGGTCAGGACGAACA
>Ga0116181_1003438_pt1 | contig 12375 bp, 9 predicted proteins | sample AD_UKC075_MetaG_FD_89752 | JGI IMG/M metagenome (GOLD analysis project Ga0116181, IMG submission 89752) | Active sludge microbial communities of municipal wastewater-treating anaerobic digesters from USA - AD_UKC075_MetaG | ecosystem: Engineered > Bioreactor > Anaerobic > Digestate | place: USA...
CAGTTGCTCTTCAACTTCGGCCAACTTACTCGAACCCTTCTTTATAGAGCCGGGGCTTCTCAAATAAAAAGCAAAATAGAAGAAATAAGCCCCAAAAGAGAAGGCTTGCTATTTTAGAAAAAATCGTTATTTAGCTCTTTTCTTATAATAGAGAAATTCCCATAGCTCTTCCAGAGGAAAGGTATTTAACACATCTTCCTTTTGCAACCAGGCTCGTCGAGCTTGAGCCACTCCGTAGCGAATATAATCCAGGGAACGGGAATCGTGAGCATCGGTAGAAATAACTAATTTCACTCCTAAATCTCGAGCTCGACGAGCATCGCTATCGCCCAAATCCAGACGCTCAGGTTGAGAATTAATCTCCAGATAAGTGTTGGTTTCTTTGGCCAGATAGAAAAGTTTCTCCCGATTCACCTGATAAGCATCTCTTTTATTAAGGATGCGTCCGGTAGGATGGCTGATAACTTGAACATACTTATTTCTCATCGCTTCCTCTAAACGACGGGTAATTTTTTCCTCTCCCTGTCCCAGACCAGAGTGCAATCCTGCTACTATTACCTCCAGCTTGTCCAGTTCTGAATCAGGAAAATCAAGAGAGCCATCACTCATTATATTGACCTCTACTCCGTCTAGAAGACGAAGCTCTTTTCTTTTTTGATTCCATTGTTCAATCTCTTTCCTTCTTTCCCAGATCTCCTCTGGACTGAGACCAGAAGCCACAGCTAAAGATTGAGTATGGTCACAAATAGCCAGATATTTGTAACCCCGAGAAAGAGCTGCTTCCGCCATTCCCTCGATGGAAGTCACTCCATCGCTCCAGTCAGAGTGAACGTGGAGATCTCCTTGAAGGTCGTCGATATCGATGAGAACGGGTAATTTCTTTTCCTGTGCCAGTTCAATTTCTCCCTGATCCTCTCTCATTTCCGGGGGAATCCATTCCATGCCTAAGGTTTCATAAATTTCCTCTTCTTTTTCTCCTCCTACTCGTTTATCGTTATCCAGCCGAAATATTCCATATTCATTTATCTTAAACCCTTTTTTAATAGCAATCTCTCGTAACTTAATATTGTGAGCTTTGGAACCAGTAAAATATTGCAGAGCTGCTCCGAAAGATGCCTCTTCTACTACTCGCAAATCCACTTGTATTCCTTCCTGGGTAACAATGCTGGATTTAGTGGTCCCCCGGGCGATTACCTCTCGCACTTGAGGCAGGGAGGTAAAAATCTTCATTATAGATTCAGGAACAGAAGAAGCTACCAGAATATCAATATCTCCAATAGTCTCTTTCATCCGGCGGATACTCCCTGCTGGGCTGATTTTAGTAACTCCACTTTTCTCCTGGATAGCGCCCACTATTTCCTCCACCAGAGGAAGAGCTTGACCCAAAAGCATTCTTCCGCTTTGCTTTTTAAACATCTCTATCCCTTTGCGGATTTTCTCTTCACTTTTTGCTCCTAAACGAGGAAGTTGGCGCAATTTTTGCTCAGCAATAGCTTTTTCTAAGTCTTCAATACTTTTTATCCCCAGCTGGTCATAGAGAAGCTTGGCAGTCTTGGGACCCACTCCCGGTATAGCAGTAAGCTGAATAACTTCTGGAGGAATCTCCCTGGTTAATTCCTCCAGGTAAGATAGCTTACCAGTAGAAAGGTATTCTTCAATTTTACTGGCAATGCTCTCCCCTATACCCGGAATTTCTCTTAATTTTCCCTTCTTCCATACCTCTTCAATGGGTTCAGGCCAGCTCTCTATGCGGCGAGCGGCCTCCTCATAAGCTACCACTCGAAAACGACTTTCCCCTTTCATTTCTAAAAGGGTGGCGATGTCCTCCAGCAGTTTTGCTACCTCCCGATTTTTCATAACTCCTTTACTCCTTTTTTTTAATATGCTATCATTAAAAAGGGATGAGAGTAAGAGGTTTGTTTTTTCTGGGATTGCTGTTAATTATAGGAGTAGCTGTTCTCTTCAGCTTTGACTTTAATTCAGCCAGCGAAGCTGATTTATATTCTCTTTTTCGGCAAGGAGATTATGAAACTATAGTTTCTCTCCCCAAACCCACAGAAGAAGAAACTCTCTTTCTCTATCTGGTTTCCCTTCTCTATCTAGACCAGGAAGAAGAAATAGAAAAAGAAATACCTTCCCTCCAGACAAAAGATTATTTTTGGTTGGACCACTTTCTCTATCTTTATTCCCTCCATTTCATAGAAAAAGGAGATTTAGAAAAAGCGACGATGGCAAAAGAGAAGTTAGAAAACTCTTTTCCTTCTTCTCCTCTTTTACCCTATATTACTCTGTCTTTAGCTCAGTATTCTTTACAAAATGATCTTTTTGCTTCCGCTCTTGCCTACTCTATTCAAGTTCTTACTTATTCAGAAAGCGAGGAAAACAGTTTATCGGCTTTAAAGACAATATTTCAATCTTTAGCTCATCTCGGTTACCTTGAAGAAGCTACTCTCTTACTTCGCCACATCTATTATGATTTCCCCACTATGAGTTCTCGAGTTTCTCGAGAACTCATTCAACCCTGGATTTCCCAAATATCTCCAGAAAAATTTTCTCCCTCTCAACGCCTTTCCGTAGCCGATTTTCTGTTTTCCCTGGGTTTCAGAACAGAAGCCGGGGTTTTCCTGGATCAGATAGAAGAAGCACTTCTTCCCCCCTCGCTACAGAAAAACATGTTTATACTTCGAGCTCGCTTCCTTTTAGGAGAAGAAGACTGGAAAGAACTGGAACGGCTAATAAACGAAAATTTATTAAGAAAAGGAGAAAGGGAAGAGATTTTATTTTACCGGGGAGTTTTAGAGCAAAGAAAAGCTAATTATAGCAAAGCAGTCCAAATTTATGAGAGGCTGCTGTTTCTTTATCCTGATAGCGAATACGCCTTCAATACCTACCAAAACTTAGCTTTTTCTCTTCGTATCATGGGAGAAGAACAAAAATATTTGGAAACGATGGAAAAAATCACTCTTTGTTTCCCAGAAAAAAGCGCACCTCTCTGGGAATTATTCCAATTTTATTATAATAAAAACCAGTTACCTCTGGCCCAGGAAATGCTGGAAAAACTAAAAAGTTTTCCTGAGGAAAAAAATAAAGCTCTCTTCTGGTTATTTAAAATTGACTCCTCCTTAGAGCACCTTCAGGAAATAGTAGAAAGCGGAAAAATAGATTACTATTACGTCCGAGCCTGGCAAGAATTAAAAATAAGAGGAGAAAATGTTCCCTTTCCTTTTGAGGAGGAAGCTATCCTTCCTCAGGTGGACTCAACAAATCTTTCCTATCCTGAACACTGGACCAAGTACCAGTTTTTAGCGAAAATAGAAATGTGGAGAAACGCCGAAATAGAAATTCTATTTCTTCTGTCCAAGAACTCTCAAAAGAAAGGCCTCTATCGAGAATTAAGTGAATTCTACGCCCAAAAAGGGGACTATCAAAAAAGCATTCTTTATTCTCTTTATCTTCAGGAAGGGGAAAAAATTCCCCTCAATTTAGCCCGACAAATTTACCCGGAATTTTTCCTTCCTTCTATCCAAAAATTGGCTGGAGGCGAATTAGATCCCTATTTGATTCTGGCTATTGTTCGAGCAGAAAGCTTTTTTGACCCGGTGGCCGTCTCTTCTGCTGGAGCGATAGGGTTAGCTCAAATCATGCCTTCTACCGCTTTGTGGGTAATAGAAAAGGGGTGGACGAATTTTGACGATGAAGAAGAGGATGAGGATATCTCTCTTCTTCTTTTGAATGCCGAAAAAAATTTAGAGATAGGAATAAGTTACTTCTCTTATCTCTGGAAGCGATTTGAAGGAAAACTCTACCCCGCCATTTGTTCTTACAATGCTGGTCCAGGTAGAGTAGACCAATGGTTAGAAACTCTCTCCCCCGATCCTGAGCTGTTTGTTGAATCCATCCCTTTCCCTGAAACTCAAAACTATCTGAAAAAAGTTATGGCTAACTATTTTGCCTACTCTCTTCTCTATCAAGGGGATTTTAACCCCCCTCCCTACTTTTAGTCCACTTTCAAATATTTTTTAAATTGCTCTATTTTTTCTTCTCCTTCAAGAATACCAATTTCTAGAGAAATTTTCTTAGACTCCCCGGGTTGAAGAGTTACTAATCTGCCTTCTTCTTTTTCTCGACGTCGACCCAGAGGAAAACAATTACCAGGCTCCATACCTAACACGTACTCTCCCTCTCCCATCATCTTCCACTCTGTAAAATAAGGAAGAACATCTCTATTAAACTTAACATATACTCCCATTTTGAGTTTATCATTTACCAGACAAGAAGCACTGTAACCATCTTCCAGAGTCCTGAGATAATGAAAATACACCTTTTCGAAATATCCCTTCTGGGGAGAAGAAAAAAGATGCCATTCTTCCTTTCCCTCTTCGGCTATTTCATCCCGAGGTATAGTCTTCTCCACTGGTAGAAGCAATCTGCTCCCCTCATCTAAAAAGGGATAACCAATATTGATGTGGTATAAAATCATAAAGGGGCTTTCATTCCAACCTTCGTTAACCACCTGGTCTTCAATGTGGATAGTGGCATCTCCCAGACGGCTCCATATTTTCCGGTAGAGAGCCACTTTATCTCCAAACACTATCGATTCTTTTATTTTTCCCTGCACCCACATCAGGTAATCATCTCCTTGCCAGGCTCCGTCTATCCACAGATTGCTGGCCGGAAGGTAAGAAGCTCTACCATGCAAACCAAAATCTTCTTCCTCCAAAAAAGGATGAGTAGACCTATCGCGCCCCGCAGCCCCAGCATAGGTCAAACCACAGGTATTCATTAATCCTCCATGAAATCCCCGTAACCATCCCAAGCCCTCCGGTTCGAAGAAAAAAGGAGCCAGATTCCGAGTAGCGGAACGCCAGCTAACGCTCATGTCTTTAAAGCTAGTCCAAGCTATGTCTAACCCTCGGTCTAAAAGAACAGTATAGGTTAAACCTCCCCCAGAGTCAATTTCTGCTATTCTCACTCCTCTTTCCACTCCATCGCTTAATTCAGCTAACTTCACTCCCCCAATCTGGGAGATATCGCCTACTCTTTTTAAGATTTCCTCTTTAGTCATTTCTCTTCCCCATAAGTTAGCCACAGCTTTTCCTCCTCACTCTAATTTTATCTTGAATTATTATTTCTTCCTCCCACCAGAAAAAGGGTATACCTTAGCTTTAATCTCTTCTCCATGGTGGATTTTTCTTTTGTGCTTCCCGCAGAAAAGCGGGAATGTCCAATTCGTCTTCTATGATAATTCTACTATCTATTTCATCTATCATCTCTTCTTCTACCCACTCTACCTCCTCTTTTTCTAACTCAAAACGAGTAGCAATAACCGTTACCATCGCCTCATTAGACAAGTTTTCATCTACCCGGTAACCCCATAAAATATCAGTCTCTGTTCCCGCTGCTTTAGTAACAATATTAACAATTTCGGTAACTTCACTGAGGGTCATATCTTGCCCGCCGGTGATGTTAAGAATAATGGACTTGGCCCCTTTAACTGAGATTTCTAAAAGGGGGCTTTGAATAGCTTCCTCCGCCGCCTGTCTTGCCTTTTCCCTCCCCCTTCCATGTCCTACTCCAATTAAAACCATCCCCGCTCCACTAAGAACAGTTTTCAGGTCGGCCAGATCCAAGTTAATTTCCTGAGGAGAAGTAATGAGGTCGGTAATGCCTCGCACCGCCTGATAAAGAATGTGATCAGCCATTTTAAAAGCCTCTTGCAGAGGGGTGTCTTTTTTGGTAATCTGGAAAAGCCGCTCATTGGGAATCACGATCAAAGCGTCAACTTCTCCTCGTAGTCGATCGATACCCTCTTCTGCCTGCCTGTTTCTTTTTAGACCCTCAAAGTCAAAAGGCTTGGTTACCACTCCAATGGTCAAGGCCCCCGATTCCTTAGATATATTGGCTATCACCGGAGCCGCTCCTGTACCCGTTCCTCCTCCCATGCAGGCAGCAATGAATACCAGATCAGCATTTTCTAACAATTGGCTTAATTTTTCTTTATCTTGCTTGGCTGCTTCTTCTCCTAAGCGGGGGTCTCCTCCTGTCCCCAAACCCCGAGTGAGTTTTAAACCAATTTGTAGTTTTTCCTGGGCCAGAGACTTCCTCAAAGACTGAACATCAGTATTTACTGCTATTAAATCCACGCCTTCTAACCCCAGGTCAGCCATATGATTAACGGCATTATTGCCCCCTCCTCCAATTCCCACCACTTTTATAACCGCCAACCTGTCTTCTGCTTTATTTCCCTCTTTTACTTTGTTCTCCACCGATTTCTTTTTAGTTACTTCCTCAGATGAAAACTTTTCCTCTTTCTCCTCTTCTCCTTGTTCTTCTATACCTTTGGTGGTGTCCCGGATTAATTCCCTTTTAAAATCAATTCCTTCGGAGAAGCCTCTCTCCAGACTTTTTTTCTTCAAGCTTAATCACCTCCTTAGCCAAGTTAAGGTAACTCTGAGCCCCGGAAGAAGAAGGCTCATACTCTATCACCGGTACTCCATGGCTGGTAGCCTCAGCCAGAGCAATATTGCGGTGGATAACTGTTTCAAAAAGATGATCTCCAAAATATTTTTTTACTTCTTCTACCACCTCTCGATAAAGATTAGTACGAACGTCAGCAATGGTGATAAGCACATAAATTTCTGGGTCATGTCTCAAGTTTTCTCTCATTAAATCCATAGTTTCCATAAATTCTTCAATCCCCTTCATAGCAAAATAATGAGGCTGAATAGTAACAATCACCTCCCGACAGGCTTTAAGAGCATTGACAGTCAAAATCCCCAGGGAAGGAGGGCAATCAATGAGAATGTAATCGAAAGAGATATTAGACCTCTGAATACTACTATTTAAAAAATCTTCTCTACCCAACTTATCAATCAGGCGATATTCTGCTCCTGCCAAATCAATATTAGCTGGAGCAAGATAAAGGTTGGGAGTGCGAGTAGGAATAATTACTTCCTTGAGTTCAAGATGGTAGGGACTACGAGGGGGTTCCAGCACATTCAGAACGGTTCTATCAAGTTCGTTAGGCTCAAAACCCAGGCCCAGAGTAGAGTGAGCCTGAGGATCCATATCGATAATGAGAACTCTTCGCGCATGATAAGCCAGAGAGGCCCCTAAATTTATACAGGTGGTGGTTTTCGCCACTCCTCCCTTTTGATTAGCAACGGCAATTATTCGCATAGCATTCTCTCACGAAGTCCTTTCTCCCCTGCAACTCTCATTTATGATATCATATCATAATTCAGATAAAAAGCTCACTTTCCAAAGCAAATGTTCGATAATAAAATACCATCAGTAACCAGAAAATTAAGTAAATAATTACCACCAAATAAAGCATAACCTCTAACCCCCAGAATATAGAAAATAAATAGGCAACTAGGGAAGAAATCACCGATAAAAACCCATTCCAGGCAAAAATCTGTCCGAAAAAGCGGGGATGGAAAGTGGAAGATAGCTGAGAAAGCAAGGGGAACGGTAATCCACAAAGATAGGCCACGATGGCCAGAGGGAAAAATGTAACCATCACACTACCCCACATGGGCAGGGAAAGCAGTTTCCCTTTAAAAAGGAGCAAAAATCCAAAATAAACAGAAAGGGCCAGGGGATGCAGCCAGGTTAATATTTTAACCTCTCGAAAACTCAATCCCCGTCTCATGCGCCAGCTTCCTAATCCCGAACAAATCAAGAGAATTAAAAGGAGAAGAGAAAAAGTGTAAAAGGGTAGGCCTACTATCATCTCTAATTTTATAAACAAAGATATTTCCATCAGCATGAAACCTGCTCCAGTCAGCACCCCCCCTATTTTTAGAATTCTCACCGGGGGAAGAACGTCCTTCTCTCCTTGCCAGGTAGGAAAAAGAATTAAAAAGAAAGCCAGGGTTACTACCAGAACTAAAATTAGCACTACCAACCAAAAACCACTTCCTCCAAAAGGAAGCCACCTTTTCCCCAGATTTATCCAGGCCTCCGGTAGCTGCTCCAGGCGGAAAAAATTGGAAAAGTAAGGACGATTATCCCGAGGAGGACGAAGGTCAAAAACGGACTCTATCTCCTTTGCCGAAAGTACATTCTCCACTATCTGATAATATCGCTTCTGAGTTTGAAAAACTGTTTCTGCTTCTTCTTCCCTTATCCCTGGATAATATATAAAATCAAAGCGCTCCTTTGCCACCCTTTCTTTCATCCCTCCCAGTTCTTTTTCCTCCCACGGTGATTTTTTAACCATCAACAAGGCAAAGTCCAAATTCTTTACTATTACCAGATGCCTCCCCAGTCCATCTCTTTCTTCCCAAGCTTCCTTAATCAGGTTTATTAACTTGGGAAGCACCGCTGGAGGATTTTGCAGGAAAAGAGAAAATACTGCCACTCCTCCTTGAGATATAGAAGCAAACACACTTTGCATTCCCTCAACGGTAAATAAAAAGTCTTCCTGAAAAGAGAAACTACCGGGGAAAATTGCCGCCTGAGGTATGGGAACTTCCAAGAAGATTAAATCGTATTCTTCCTCTTGAGCTAAAAATTTGCGGGGAAAAATAAATCGCGGTTCTGAGCAAAAAAGAGGATAATCTTTCAAGAAAGAGACAAAAAGAGAAGAAGAAACTACCCAATCCAATTTTTCCAATTCCAAACAAGAAGCCAGATATCCTTCTAACCCCCCTCTTCCTTCCACAATCAGAATTCGTACCGGAGAAAATATATCTACAGGAAGATAATAAAGAGTATGTTCCAGTAGAGAAAAATCGGGAAAGATGGGAAAAAGTTGTGATTGGTGTTCATCGTAAATTAAAGTCCAGGAAGGAGGGGGGAAACCACTAAAATTAGAACTTAACCCTGACGCTAACCGGGAATAAGGAGTATAAAAAACCTCCACCAATTCTGCCGGGCTATGGTAAGTCTCAAGGAGCTGGTTTCCCTCTATCTCCTTTATCGCTTGAGAGGGAGCATAAGGAGAGAGAAAAATTTCTCCGGGGAAGAAGAAAAGAATAATTCCAGTTGCTAAAAAGAGAGGAAGAAATTTTCTGTTTTTCCTTACACTAATTAGAGAAAAAAGAGCGAGGAAAATAAGAGCTTTCAATTCGTCCAGAAAAATAAGGATTAAGTAACTTATACCTATTCCCAAAGAAGAACCTACCAAATTAGCAGCATAAAAGCGAGGAAAGGACACTGGATAAAGTTCAAAAATATGCAACTGATATGAGCCATGAGCAAAAAAAGGTAAAAAAGCCAGAAAAAGAAGAAGAGCAAAATAAAACCAGTTACAGGGATTAACCCAGAACTGGTAAACATCTAAAGGTAAGAAAATTAGTCCTCCAGCAAAGAGAAGAAGAAATAAAGCTAGGAAATAAGGGATATTCTCTTTAAACCAGCGAGGTAGATGAGAGAAAAGGCTTCCCGCTGCTCCATAACCTAAAAGGGCTAAAGAGATAACCAGAGAAACAAAATGATATCCAAAAACAAAGCTAAAAATCCTCATAGTAAGAGTTTCTACCGCCAGAGCTACGGCGGCCACCCCCAGGAGAGAAAGAGAAAGCTTTGTTTCCTCACGCACCATAACCACCGCTTTATATTTTAACTCTTAAAGAAGTAACTTGATAGGTTTGTTAAAATATAATCTACATTAGCGAAGTGGGAGGAAAATGATGAAAGAAGTAGTCATAAGGTTCAAAAGGCTCTCAGAGAGAGCTATTCTTCCTCGCTTTTCTTTTTCTGACGATGCCTGCTTTGATGTCTTCAGCCCTGTTGATGTCATTATTGCTCCTCAAGAAAGCGAAATTATAGATTTGGAAATTGCTTCGGAATTTCCCCGGGGATATGAAGTAGTATTACGACCCCGGAGCGGCATGGGAATCAATCATGGTATAATAGTACATTTAGGGACTATCGATTCCGGGTACCGAGGTAGCTGGATGGTCAGGCTTTTCAATTTGGGGAAAGAAAACTACAACATAAAAAAAGGAGACAGAATCATCCAAGGAGCTCTGCGAGAAATTCCCCGAGTTAAAATTATAGAAACCACTTCTCTATCACTCAGTGAAAGAGGAGAACGGGGTTTGGGCTCCACTGGTCGTTAAACTGAAAAAGGAGGAACAAAAAGCCCTATGGATACATATATATTTGATAAGCTTAAAAATGAACCAATCATAGCTTATCTGTCGATGGAAATAGCCCTCTCTCCGGAAATACCCACCTATAGCGGGGGCTTAGGAGTTTTAGCTGGAGACACAGTTCGCTCTGCGGCTGACCTTTCTCTCCCTTTTGTAGCTATAACTTTGATAAGCCGCAAAGGCTACCTAAATCAAAAAATAAGCCCTGAGGGATGGCAAATTGAACAGCCTGTAGAATGGGACGTAGAGAAAGTCTTAACCCCCCTTCCTGTTCAGGTAGAGGTAGAAATTGAAAAAAGGAAGGTGAGAGTGGGAGCCTGGGTTTATCCCTGGGAGAGTGCCAGAGGTACAATAGTACCGGTAATCTTCTTAGATACCAATATTCCTCAAAATGCTCCCGAAGACCGTTCCATAACTGATGTTCTCTACGGAGGGGACAGTCGTTATCGTCTGAAACAAGAAATTGTTTTAGGCATAGGAGGAAGTAGAATACTAAAAGCTCTGGACTTAGAAGTAAGGAAATACCATATCAATGAAGGTCATGCTGCTCTGGTGGCACTAGAGCTCTTGCAGGGATCTAAAAATTGGGATATAGAAGCAGTTAAGGACCTGTGTGTGTTTACCACTCACACTCCGGTAGAGGCAGGACATGACAAATTTCCCTACGATCTGGTAAAAGAGGTGTTGGGCGAGCCCATCCCCCTTTCTCTCCTTCAACAGCTAGGAGGAAAAGAACACCTGAATATGACTCTTTTAGCCTTAAATCTTAGTGGATATATTAATGGAGTGGCCAAGAAACACAGAGAAATTTCTCGTCACATGTTCCCGGGCTATGATATTCACTCTATAACCAACGGAGTACATAGTTTTACCTGGACATCTCCCAGTTTCCAGGCCCTTTTTGATCGTTACATTCCTGGGTGGGCCCAAGAACCAGAGCTTCTGGCCCGGGCTGACATCATATCCGATCAAGAAATCTGGACCGCTCATCAAAAAGAAAAAGCTCAACTCATTCAACTGATTAGAGAAAAAAACAATATAGAAATGGATGAAGAGATTCTCACTCTTGGCTTTGCCCGTCGAATGACCGCTTACAAAAGACCTCATTTTATTTTCACCGATATAGAAAGGTTAAAAAGGATAAATCAAGAAGGGAAATTACAGATTATATTTGCCGGAAAAGCTCACCCCCAAGATTTCGAGGGCAAAAGGCTCATTCAACAAATAATTCAGCATTCTCAAAAATTAAGTCCGGAGATAAAAATTGCTTTCTTAGAAAACTATAACTTAGAAATAGCCAAAAAAATAGTAGCGGGAGTCGATGTTTGGGTAAATACCCCTATGAGACCGTTAGAAGCCTCAGGTACAAGTGGTATGAAAGCAGCTCATAACGGAGTGATTAACTTTAGCGTGCTCGATGGATGGTGGGTAGAGGGATGCCTTGAGGGAATAACCGGATGGTCTATAGGGCCAGAGAGCGAAGAAGGAAACCCTCAAGAGATTTTCCAGAAAGAAATGAGTGATTTTTACGGCAAGCTAGAGTATGTAATTATTCCTACCTACTATCGTCATCGAGAGCAATGGATTAAGCTAATGAAAAATTCTATTTCTAAAATAGCCTCTTACTTCAATGCTCACCGGATGATGGAAAGCTACATAAGCGAGGCTTATTTCCACAAACCCTTTCCGCCCCTATCTAATAGCTCAATAGCTAAGTATAAAAAGGACTAATTCACTTACCATTAAAACCTGAAGCGTTATGAATTTAGGTCCAGAAAAAACAAAAAAACCCTGGACCGAAGCCCAGGGCTCTCTCTCTTTTCCTATAGTCTCTTTACTTTCACCGCTTGAGGGCCTTTGTCGCCTTCTTGCACCTCAAACTCTACTGCCTGGCCTTGCTCTAAAGTTTTAAAGCCGCCGCCTTCAATAGCCGAATAGTGAACAAAAACATCTCCACCTTCGTCAGATTCAATGAATCCATAACCCTTAGTGGCACTGAACCACTTAACTTTACCAGTTGGCATTTAAACTTAAACCTCCCAAAATTAGATTGAAAATTGATAAGCTTGCGCAAGCTCGGAAGCATAGTAACACCAATATCTAGTTTTGTCAACAACTTGTGGGCTCTATAATAAAGTGGGTGGAAAAAATATCTAAAAAGAAGTATGGTGGTAAGGATCTCGTAATGGGAAATCAAAAAGAAAAGAAGGCCTTACCACCATGGCCAGAGGCCACAATAATGGTATCACAATTTTATTAGGAGTTAAAGATA
>Ga0116181_1003441_pt1 | contig 12370 bp, 7 predicted proteins | sample AD_UKC075_MetaG_FD_89752 | JGI IMG/M metagenome (GOLD analysis project Ga0116181, IMG submission 89752) | Active sludge microbial communities of municipal wastewater-treating anaerobic digesters from USA - AD_UKC075_MetaG | ecosystem: Engineered > Bioreactor > Anaerobic > Digestate | place: USA...
CCAGCGATCGGCGACGAGGCCAGAGCGGACCTGGCCACCAAGAGGGCCGATCGAGTAGGAGAGCATCTCGATGCCGGCGAGGCGTCCGCGCATGGCGTCGGGGATGGTCTGGTGCCAGATGACCCCGCGGAAGATCGCCGACACCATGTCGGCCCCGCCGGCCAGCGCGAAACAGACCACGACGATCCAGATATTGGTCGTGAGCCCGGCCAGGGCCACCGCCGCCCCCCAGGCGATCGCCGCGAGCACGACCGCCTGCCCGTGCCGGTGCACCCGGCTGGACCACCCCGAGGTCGCCGTGACGAGGAGGCTGCCGACCGTGCCGGCCGAGTAGAGCAGGCCGAGGATATGCGGTGACTCCAAGACATCGGCGGCCAGGGCGGGGAAGAGCACGGTCGGCATCGCCAGCAGCATCGCCGCGATGTCGATGAGGTAGGTGCCCAGCAGGTCCTTGCGGGACACGGCATACCGAGCGCCTTCGACGATCGCCGCGATGGAAGGCGGAGTGCCTTCGTCGAGAGGGGGATACGCGGCAAGGCGCGCGAAAAGCAGGGTCGCGACGGCCAGTCCGGTGACATCGATCGCGTATGCCGTTGCGGCACCGACCGTTTCGACGAGGATGCCGCCGATGGCAGGCCCCGCGAGTAGGCCGATCTGCATGCCCAGGGAGCTGACCGAGACCGCGGCCGGGAGCTCGTCATGGCGCACCGTGCGGGGGATGAGCGCCTCTCGGGAGGGCCGTTGCATGGCGCCGGCGGCCGACAGCAGCGCGCCGATGAGGTAGATGGCCCACACCTGCGGCTCGGCGAGCATGGCGTTGACCATGAGAGCGGCAGTGAAGACGACCTGGGCGATGCCGGTGGCGACGAGGACCGCCCGCCGGTCGGCGTGGTCGGCCAGGGCGCCGCCCCACAAGCCGAAGACGACGAGGGGGACCAATTCGACGGCGCCGAGCAAGCCGACGGCGAGGTTGCTGCCGGTGAGGTGATACAGCTGCCACGGCAGGGCGACGTAGGACATCATCCCGCCGAGATAGAAGACCGTGCCGGCAAGGAACAGCCGTCGGAAGTCCGGCGAGGTGCGCAACGGGGTGGTGTCGACACGCAGCGCGCGCAGGCGGTCCCGGAAGCTCACCGGGTGAGTGTGCCGCACTCGTCGGTGCCCCTGCACGCGCTTTCGCGGGGCCCATCGGGTTTGGCCGGCGGCGGGTTCAGGGATACTGAGGAGATGACTGAACAGTCCAGCCCCACCCGCGTGACCATCCCCGTCGACGGCGGCGACCTGCCGGCATACCTCTGGGCACCCACCTCGGGCGCCGCGAATGCGCCGGGCGTCGTGCTCGTCCAAGAGATCTTCGGGGTGTCGGGATATGTCCGCCGCCGCGCGCAAGACCTCGCCGACCTCGGGTATGCCGTGCTCGTCCCGGTGGTCTTCTGGCGGCTGGACGCCGAAGCGGTCGCCGACGGGCCCTCGATGCTCGAGGAGGGCGTGAGCCTGGTCAACCGGCTGGACTGGCCGGCGGCGGTGGCCGATGTCAGCGCGGCGGTGTCCTGGCTGGCCGGGCGGCCGGGCGTCGACGGTCGGGTCGGGCTGGTGGGCTTCTGCTTCGGCGGCGGGCTGGCCTATCTGGTGGCCGGGCAGACCCCTGTGACCGCGCTGGTGTCGTTCTATGGGTCGGCGTTGCCGACGGTCGTCGACACCGCGCCCCTGGTGACCGCGCCGAGCTTGCACCACTTCGGGCTGTCCGACGACTACATCCCCGGTGAGGTCGTCGCGCACATCCGCGGGGTGGTCATGGCCAACCCGGACTGCGAGTTCCACACCTACGAGGGCGCCAACCACGCCTTCGACAACGCCGACTTCCCGATGTTCCACCAGCAGGCCTCGGCCTTGGCGTGGGAGCGCACCATCCACTTCCTCTCCCGCCACCTGCCCACGGTGAGCTGACGCGGGCGCAGGTCTTTCGCTGGGCCGCTCAGGCTTGGCTCGCTGGTAAAGATCGCGATCCTGTCACTTGGGTACCGTTGCAACGCGACCCAAGTGTCAAGATCGCGATCTTGACCACGCGCACCCTGGCCACGTCGGCCGGGCGGTCGACCAGTCTGAGTCAGGGCCGGGGGTCAGGACGGCAGGTCGGGCAGGGACTTGCGCCAGAGCCACTTGTCGAAGAACGGCGCCAACGACCGCTTGGCGAACCCCTCCGCGTGCGAGATGAACCGCTCGGTGTCGACGCCCTTGTGGGCGCGGGCCTTGGTCCATGCCCGCAGCATGTCGAAGAAGACCTTGTCGCCCAGCTTGACCCGCAGCGCATGCAGGGTGAGCGCCCCACGCTTGTAGATCCGGTCGTCGAACATCAGCCGTGACCCCGGCGCCGCGAGCACGAGGTCCTTAGGCAACCGGTCGATCTTGTCCCAGTGCACGCGGGCCTGCCTCGCCGCCGAGGCCCGCCCGATGTGCTCGGACCACAGCCACTCGGAGTAGCAGGCAAACCCCTCGTGCAGCCAGATGTCCTGCCAACGGGTGGCGGTGAGCGAGTTGCCGAACCATTGGTGGGCCAGCTCATGGGCCACCAATCGCTCGTTCTCCCAATTGGGTTCGAGGTGGTTGAGCCCGAAGATCGTCAGCGTTTGGGCCTCCAAAGGGATCTCCAGGTCATCGTCGGTGACCACCGCCCGATAGACCGGATAGGGATAGGGCCCAAACAGTCGAGTGAAGACGTCGACCATTTCCCGTTGCCGCGCAAAGGTTTTGACGACGCCGGCCTTTTTGCGAGCGGGGTAATAGACCTCGACCAGCGGCCCACCCTTGGACCGCCCCGGAAGGTCGAGCACGGCATACCGGCCGATCTGCAGGGTGGCGAGGTAGGTCGCCATCGGTTCGCGCTGGTCGTAGGTCCAGACCGTGCGGCTGGAGCGGCGCTCGGTGTCCTTGAGCACGCCGTTGCCGATGACTCGATAGGCCTGGTCGGCCGCCACGCGGACCCGATAGCTGGCCTTGTCGCCGGGGTAGTCGTTGCAGGGGTACCACGACGGCGCGCCCTGGGGCTGCGACGCCACGGTCACCCCGTCGCTGAGCTCCTCCCATCCAGCGGCGCCGTGGATGCCGGGCACCGGGCGAGGGTTGCCGGCATACCCGATCTCGATCGTCACCGACTGTCCCGACTTGAGTTTCGAGGGCAGCCCCACGGCGAGCCGACCGTTGCGGTGCCGCCACCGCGCCGCGCTCTTGCCCCCGACGAGCACCTTGCGCACACTCAAGCCGCGCAGGTCGAGCTCCACGGTGTCGAGTTCGGTGCGCGCCTCGACGTCCAGGCGCGCGGTGCCGGTGAGGTGGTTGCCGACGACGGCCACCTGCAGGTCGAGGTCATAGTGCCGCACGGCATACCGGCGGTCGCCGTGACCCGGCAGGTAGGGGTCCTGGTAGCGGTCGTTCTTCACGCGGTGGGCTCGGTTTCGTCCGGATTGTCAGCACCGTCGTCAGCAGCGGCGCTCGCCGACACTACGGCATCCGGTATGCCGTGCCACGGCCCGATCGGGTTGCCGATCCACCGCGAGCGCTCCGGCACCTGCTCGCCGCGCATAACCAGAGAGGCCGGGCCGACGGTCGCGTGGCGGCCGATGACGGCGGCGGGCAGGACGACGCCGTTGGGGCCGAGGGTGGCGCCGGCGCCGAGGGTGACGTGGTCCATCGACAGCACCCGGTCGTGGAAGAGGTGGGTCTGCACGACGCACCCGCGGTTGACGGTGGCCCCATCGCGCAGGGTGACCAGGTCGGCCTCGGGCAGCCAGTAGGTGTCGCACCAGACGCCTCGGCCGATGTGCGCGCCCATGGTGCGCTGCCACCAGTTGAGGGCGGGGGTGCCGACCGTGGCGCGGGCGAACCACGGCGCGGCCATGACTTCGACGAACGTGTCGGCCAGCTCATTGCGCCACACGAAGGAACTCCACAGCGGGTGCTCGGTGGCCTTGAGCCGGCCGACCAGGACCCATTTGGCGATGCTCGTCACTCCGGCGGCCACCATGCCGACGGTCATGAGCACCAGACCGCCGAGCACCAGCGCGATCCACCACGAGCGCTCGGCGAGGGCAAGCAGAGCGAGGGCGGCGACGGCATACAGGGCAATGCCGAGCACGACGGGGACGATGCGTGCGAACTCCACCAGGCCGCGGGCCACCTTGAGCCGACGCGGCGGGGCGAAGGTGCGCGCGGAGTCGGCGTCGACTGTGGTGCGGCGCAACGGCTCTGGGGGTGAGCCGAGCCACGAGACGCCGGCCTTGGCGAGCGTGGTGGGCGCGGCGGAGAGCACGGCGACGAGCGAGTCTCGGCGGATCCGGCGGCCGGGCGCGGTCATTCCGGAGTTGCCGAGGAAGGCGTGCTTGCCGACCTTGACCCGCTCGGTGCGCAGCCAGCCGCCGCCGAGCTCATAACCCCCCAGGAGAGTGTCGTCGGCGAGGAAAGCCCCGTCGTTGACCCAGGACAGCTTGGGTATCAGCAACACGGTCGAGGCCTCGACATCGGCGCCGATCCTGGCCCCGAGCGCACGCAGCCACGCGGGGGTCAGGCCGCTGGAGTAGATCGGGAAGAGCCAGGTGCGTGCCTCGTCGAGCAGCCGGATCGTCGTCCACGCCCCCCACGCGGGCGCGCTGTCGACGGGGTGGCGGCCTTCGGCGACCGACCGACCGGCGATTCGGGTGAGGGCCCACACGAGCAGCGCGAGGGTGAGCATCCCGACGACGGTGCCGACGGGCAGCCAGATGAGGGCGGCGACGGCGAGCTCGGACCACGAGCCGGTATGCCGCAGGCCCGGCGAGACGGCGGCCACCCCGGCTGCGATTGCGAGGATCGGGAGGGCCGCGATGACCAGGCTCGACACGGCATACCCTGCCCGCCAGAGCGGCCGGGCAGGAGCGGGCTGGCGGTGCCACGCGTTGGGTGAGCCGCCGGTGGGGCGCGCGGGCGCTCCCGACCAGAGCGCTCCCGGCGGGACGCGGCCGAATACCGCTGAACCAGGCGCGATCTCGGCTCCGGCGCCGATGCGGCAGCCGGGGGCGAGGGTGCTGCGGGCGCCGATGCGGGCGTTCTTGCCGACTCGAATCGCGCCAAGGTGCAAGGTGGCGCCGTCGATCCAGTGTCCGGTGAGGTCGACTTCGGTGCCGACCGCCGAGCCCTTGCTGAGGTGCAGGTGGCCGGTGACCGGCGGCAGCGAGTGCAGCTCGGCGCCCTTGCCGATGTGCGCGCCGAGCAGTCGCGCATACCACCGCACCAGCGCCGCGCCGGAAATATTGGCGGCGCCGAGCTCGTCAGCGAGCCGTTCGGCGAGCCACACCCGCAGGTGCACCTTGCCCCCGCGCGGGTAGTCGCCGGGGGTGATGCCGGCCAGGATCAACCGCGCTCCGACCGCGGCCAGCAGCATGCGGCCCGGCGGCGTGAGCAGCACCAGGGCGCCGATGACCGTGACCGGCCAGGGCAGGGTCGGCAGCCAGTCGAGGCCAAGCCAGGCCTGGGCGATCGAGGCGGCGATCGAGAGCCAGATGAGCCAGCGGGCGGCGGCGATCGTGCGCAGCGGCACCTGAGCGATGAGCTGCCCCGCCTGGGTCTTGACCGGCACCGGGTGGACGGTTTGGTTGAGCTGCGCGTCCGCCGATTGCATGGCGTCGAGGTGTCGGGCCAGGTCGTCGAGGTGGGGATGGTCGTAAAGGTCGGCGACGGTGGTCGACGGGAACCGCTGCCGCAGCCTCGACACGAGTTCGGCCGACGCGAGGCTGCTGCCGCCGAGGTCGAAGAAGTCGTCGTGCACATTGGTCGGATCGGCGCCGAGCACCTCGACCCACAGGTCGCGCACCCAGGCCTGGGTGCCCTCGAGGTGCAGTGCCGGGCCCTGATCGCCGCCTGCGAGGGTGAGCGGCCAGGGCAGCGCGTCGCGGTCGATCTTGCCGGACGTGCGGGTGGGCAGGGTCTCGACGACCGCGAGCCGCGGCACCATCGCGGCCGGCATCTCGGACCGCAGTTGGGTCAGCGCCGCGGCGGGGTCAAAACCGCCCTGGTATGCCGTGTGGTCACCATCCGCCGCTGGCCCACGATCGGGGTCGGCACCGGCCTCCACGGTGACGTAGCCGACGAGGATCTTGGTGCCAGAGGCCGTGGCACGCACTGCTGCCGCAGCACCGGTCACGCCGGGCAGGCGCAGCAGGGCGCTGTCGATCTCGCCGAGTTCGATGCGTCGCCCGCCCACCTTGACCTGGTCGTCGGCCCGCCCCTGGAAGAGCAGCCCCGCGTCGTCGTTGACCACGACGTCGCCGCTGCGATAGGCCCGCTCCCAGCCGAGGGTCGGCATGGGGGCGTACTTCTCGGCGTCCTTAACCGGGTCGAGGTACCGCGCGAGCCCGACGCCGCCGATGATGAGTTCGCCGGACTGGCCGGGACCGACCGGCATACCCTCGCCATCCACGACCGCGAGATCCCAGCCGTCCAGCGGCAGGCCGATGCGCACGGGTCCTTCGCCGGTGAGCTGCGCGCCGCACGCGACCACGGTGGCTTCGGTGGGGCCATAGGTGTTCCAGACCTCGCGGGTCGGAGTCGCGAGGCGGGCGGCCAGCTCGGGCGGGCAGGCCTCGCCGCCCATGATGAGCAGCCGCACGCGGGCCAGCGCCTCGGTCGGCCAGAGCGCGACGAGGGTCGGCACCGTGGAGACGATGGTGACTTCGTTGGCGACCAGCCAGGGGCCGAGGTCGACGCCGCTGCGCACCAGAGCGCGGGGTGCGGGGACCAGGCAGGCCCCGTATCGCCACGCGAGCCACATCTCCTCGCACGAGGCGTCGAAGGCAACCGAGAGGCCGGCCATGACGCGGTCTTGAGGCCCGATCGGCTCGCCCTGCAGGAACATTCGCGACTCGGCGTCGACGAACGCCGCGGCATTGCGGTGCGTAACGGCGACGCCCTTGGGCTTGCCGGTCGAGCCCGAGGTGAAGATGACCCACGCGTCGTCGTGCGGTGTCGGCTCGGCTCCGGGTCGGATGGGCGCGCCTGCACTACCCGGTATGCCGTCCGGCTGACCCGCGTCGGCTCCGGCACCACCGGGCGGGTCCAGGCTCTGGGCGGGTCTTGTCTCGGGTGTTGCCTGGGGCGTTGTCTCGGGCGTTGTCTCGGGCGGTGTCTCGGACTGCGGCTCTGGCTTCGGCTCGGACTTCGGCTCGGGAACCGTGATGACCAGGTCGGTGCCGATGATCGCTGTGACGTCGGCCTCGTCAAAGACGGTGCGGGCCCGCTCCTCCGGGTCGTCGGCGTCGACAGGGACGTAGGCGCCGCCGGCCACGAGGATGGCCATGATCGCGACGTAGAGGTCGACCGTGCCGGAGCGCACCCGAACCCCGACCTTGGCGCCAGGTCCAACGCCGACCTCGTGGAGCTGCTCGGCGAGATCTGAGGCGGCCTCCTCGAACTCGGCATAGGTGAGGCTGGTCGCGCCGTTGTCCAGGGCCGGCACATCGGGGTGACGCTCGACTGTCTCGCGGAAGATGTCGACCAGCGTGCGCGGAGGCGGGGCCAGCTGACCGCGCAACAGCGGCGATCCCAGCAGCGCCCGTCCCTGCGGCGGCTGTGCCCGCGGGGGCGATGCCTGCGGCGGCGATGCCTGCGGCGGCGATGCCGGGGTCGTGGTCGGGCCGTCCATGGGACCCGATGCTATGCCGCCGCTCGGTCGGCGGTGAGCCTCGACGTGAGGCGACGATCTCATCCCCTCAATCAGGCGGCCCCTTCAGGCTCCAGACCCCGAACTGACCGGTTTGGCTGCTTGGCCACCCGTGAAGCAGCACAACGAGTCAGTTTGCCCCCACCGAGGGACCGAGAGGGTCACCGGCGTGATCTGGACGCTCCCTCGGGTCGCGAGATGAGCCAATCTGTGGGTTCGCCGGGGCTGAAGCAGCAGATTGGCTCACCTCGCTGTCGGGCGCTGCGGTGGACGCATGGCGCAGGGTTGGTTGCCCTCGCGCCGCCTGCACGCTCCACCCCGAACTGACAGGTTTGGCTGCTTGGCCACCCGTGAAACAGCCAAACGCGTCAGTCTGCCCCCACCGAGGGACCGACAGGGGGCTCAGCACGCCCCCAGCACACCCAAAGACCTCAACGCGAGGGCACGCTCGCATCCCCCGGGAAGAGGCGCGCCCCGGCATACAGGCTGGCGTAAACCAACCCGACGAGCACGGGCACTTCGATGAGCGGGCCGACCACACCAGCGAGCGCCTGCCCGGAGGTCACCCCGAAGGTGCCGATGGCCACCGCGATGGCGAGTTCGAAGTTGTTGCCCGCGGCGGTGAACGCGACCGTCGCCGACCGGGCATAGGACATGCCCAGCGCCCGGGCCGCGAGCAACGAGCCACCGAACATCACCGCGAAATAGGCCACCAGCGGCACCGCGATCCGCGCCACGTCCCATGGCCGCGAGGTGATCGCATCGCCTTGCAGCGCAAAGAGAATGACGATCGTGAAGAGCAAGCCATACAGCGCCCACGGCCCGATCCGCGGCAGCAGCACACCCTCGTACCACTCGCGCCCACGCGCCCGCTCACCGATCATCCGAGTGAGGAACCCCGCGACCAGCGGAATCCCGAGGAAGACGAGCACCGACACCGCGATTGCTCCCACGGAGAACGACACGCTCGTGGTCGACAGGCCCAGCCAGCCGGGCAGCACCTGCAGGTAGAACCACCCCAGCGCCGCGAACGCCACGACTTGGAAGACCGAGTTGATCGCGACCAGGACAGCGGCGGCCTCCCGATCGCCGCACGCGAGGTCGTTCCAGATGAGCACCATGGCGATGCAGCGCGCGAGTCCGACGATGATGAGCCCAGTGCGATATTCCGGCAAATCGGGCAGGAAGGCCCACGCCAGACCGAACATCAGCGCGGGTCCCACCACCCAATTGAGCACCAGCGAGAGCCCCATCAGCCGGTGGTCGCGGGTCACACGGTGGGTCTCGGCATAGCGCACCTTGGCCAGCACCGGATACATCATCACGAGCAGCCCGATGGCGATCGGCAGCGAGACCTGCCCGATCTTCACGGCATCCAGCGCAGCATTGAGGCCCGGCACGAGCCGCCCGAGCAGCAGCCCCGCGACCATCGCGAGGAGGATCCACGCCGGCAGGTAGCGGTCCAGGGTCGACAGCCGCGCGGCGACCGCTGTGGTCGGTGCCGTGGATGTGGCACGCGATTCGTTCAGCAACACGAACCCCCAGCCGGTATGCCGTGCGCCGGCAACCCGAGGTAACTCACCGCTCGAGCCACCGCCTCGGGCCGCACCGTCCAGTGCACCCACCGCCCGCGCTTCTCCCGCGTGACCAGGCCCGCGTCGTGCAGCTTCTTCATGTGGAAGGAGAGCGTCGGCTGGCTGATCCCGAGCGCGTCCGGCAGGTGGCATGCGCACGCCGTGCCGCTCACGCTGCGAGATAGGTAGTCCAACAGCCGGACGCGGGTCGGGTCGGCCAGCGCCTTGAAGATGTCGGCCAACCCGGCTGCGTCGGTGTCGGGGATGAGCGCGCAGTCGGCACCCTCGCAGCAGATGTCACCGTCGGCGCCCAGGGCGGTCAGCGTGCTCGATGCGGTCGTCACTGCAGCGATGCTAGTCGTCACATTGACAAGTGTCCATATGTCGAGTTGGATTGGCATAGACAAGCGTCGATGTATGCCGTGTCGCTCACCACCCAGCGAAGGACCCGCCTCATGACCACCACCTCAGCCCCCGTCATCCGGGTCTACGAACCGGCGCTGTGCTGCGCCACCGGGGTGTGCGGGCCCGACCTGGACCAGACCCTCGTGCAGTTCACGGCCGACTTGGACTATCTCAAGGGACAGGGCGTCGACATCGCGCGTTTCAACCTGGCGATCGACCCGAGTGAGTTCGCAGCCAGCCCGGTCGTGCGCGACTACCTCAAGGTCGCGGGCTCGGCCGGTCTTCCGCTCACCCTCGTCGACGGGGTGACCGTCGGCACCGGCAGTTACCTGTCGCGGGCGACGCTCTCCCGGTATGCCGGCCTGTCGGCTGCGGCTGCCCCGGCCGCCGACGCCCCGGTCGTCAACCCCCCGGTCGTCAACGCCAACGCCAGCGACGAGAGCGTCGGCGAGTTGTGCTGCACCCCCGAGGAAGCGGCGGCTACCGGCTGCTGCGCCGACCTCGACATCGACCTCGACATGGGTCTCGACGCGGATCCGCGACCGGACTCCGACCCAGCCGCCGCCACGTCAGCCATTGCGCCAAACCTCGCGCCCGGGCTGCAGTTGCTGCCGGTCGCGTCCGCGGGCTCGTGCTGCGGGTCGACCGGCGGCTGCTGCTGAATCCCGAGTTGCTCACCCCTGACGATCGAGCCGTCATGATCCCTCGCTTCCTGGCCGACCCGCCGCGCTTCCTCTTCTTCACCGGCAAAGGCGGCGTCGGCAAGACCTCGCTGGCCTGCGCCGCCGCCGTGCACCTGGCCGCAGCCGGCCGTCGCGTGCTGCTGGTGAGCACCGACCCGGCCTCCAACGTCGGCCAGGTCTTCGGGCTCACCATCGGTGACCGAGTCACCCCGATCCCAGAGGTCGCCGGCCTGGAAGCCCTGGAGATCGACCCGGAAGAGGCGGCCACGGCATACCGGGAGCGGATCATTGCACCCGTCCGTGATCTGCTTCCTGCCCCCGAGATCGCTTCGATCACCGAGCAGCTTTCGGGGTCGTGCACGACCGAGATCGCATCGTTCAACGAGTTCACCGGGCTGCTGGCCGACGACGAACGCATCGGCCGCTACGACCATGTCGTCTTCGACACGGCGCCCACCGGGCACACGATCCGGCTGCTGCAACTGCCCGGCGACTGGACCGCGTTCCTCGACGAGGGAAAGGGCGATGCGTCGTGCCTCGGTCCGATGGCCGGGCTCAACCGCGCACGGACCATGTATGCCGTTGCGCTGCAACGACTCTGCGACCCAGCGCAGACCAAACTGATCCTCGTCGCACGCGCTCAGCCCAGCTCTCTCTATGAAGCGGCCCGCACCGCAACCGAATTGCAGCAGATCGGCTTCCACAACCAGGTCCTGGTTGTCAATGCACTTCTCCCAGAACCGGATCCGCGTGACCCGGTAGATCCGTTGCACGACAGCATCCACGCCCGTGAGCACGCTGCGCTGGTCGCCATGCCCGAGGCGCTCACGCAGCTGGCCCAGGACCAGGTGACACTCAAGGCGCAGACCGTGATGGGCGTCGAGGCCCTACGCTCGCTCTTCGAGTCAACCGAAAGCTCTGGGCCGCAAGGTGATTCACATCCGGCAGTGACCCACCCCGACGGTTTCGACCTCGGCCTGCGCGGCTTGGTCGACGACCTCCGCGCAGCCGGTCATGGCCTGGTCATGTGCATGGGCAAGGGTGGCGTCGGCAAGACGACGGTCGCGGCCGCCCTGGCGGTGGCACTGGCCGAGCACGGCATACCGGTGCATCTCACGACCACCGATCCAGCCGGACATCTCACCGACGCCCTCAACCAGCAGGGGACCGAGCAGATCGACGGTCTGACCGTGTCGCGGATCGACCCGCACGAGGCGACCGCGAACTACCGCGAGCGGGTCATGCGTACCAAAGGCGCCGCACTCGACGCCGAGGGCAAGGCCCGCCTCGCCGAAGACCTCCAGTCGCCCTGCACCGAAGAGGTGGCCGTCTTCCAGCAGTTCTCGCGGCTCGTGCACGAATCCCGCCGGCACATCGTCGTCATGGACACCGCGCCGACGGGCCACACCCTGCTGCTCATGGACGCCACCGGGTCCTACCACCGCGACGTGGTGCGGACGATGGGGGAGGGCACGGCATACACGACGCCGTTGATGCGCCTGCAGGACCCGACCCAGACCCGGGTCGTCATCGTCACCTTGCCCGACGCCACCCCGGTGCTGGAGGCGCAGGACCTGGCCGCCGAGCTGCAGCGTGCGGGGATCACGCCCTGGGCCTGGGTCGTCAACGCGTCATTGGCCGCTGCCGCGCCGACGTCCCCGCTCCTGCAGCGCCGCGCGGCAGCCGAACGCCCACATCTGGCCAGGGTGCGCGAGCTCGCGACCACCGCGGGTCGACCCACCCCGGCCGTCATCCCGATGCTGGCGGCCGACCCGGTGGGAGACGTCGCCCTCGCCCGCCTCAGCGCGCTCGACCACCCGGTGGCAACGCCGGCCTGACCCGACCCTGCCCGAACCGCCAACCCAGCCACCCGGCATACCTCGAAAGGACCCTTGATGACCGAGTCAACCGAGCCCGGCAAGCCATCGGTGCTCTTCGTCTGCATCCACAACGCGGGGCGCTCGCAGATGGGGGCCGCGTATACCCACCATCTGTCCGGCGGGAAGGTCGAGGTGCGGTCG
>Ga0116181_1003448_pt1 | contig 12347 bp, 13 predicted proteins | sample AD_UKC075_MetaG_FD_89752 | JGI IMG/M metagenome (GOLD analysis project Ga0116181, IMG submission 89752) | Active sludge microbial communities of municipal wastewater-treating anaerobic digesters from USA - AD_UKC075_MetaG | ecosystem: Engineered > Bioreactor > Anaerobic > Digestate | place: USA...
AGCCTCCTGCAGACCCCGGTCAATATAACGGGAGGTGCCAACGGTTACAGTACCCTCCACCTCCAACACATAAACCAGGGGGTTTTCTTCGGCTGCATAAACAGGTATAGAAAAGCTGCTAATCAGTATAATCAGCATGATAATAAATAAGGCTGTTTTACGATTATTAAGGCAGGGAGAACTATCAATCCTAACCACATATTTCACCTCCCTCTTTAACTTCTATTATATAAAGAATCTTTTCCATATAAAGTGGATCATATCCTAGTAACACACTAGAAGGTTCTGCGGCTGTTCTTAAAGGAAAGCATCAAAAACGCCTTGTATAATTATCTAAACCTAGCGGTTTATTAAAATGAGACCGGCAATGCAGAGAATTATTCCCAAAGCAGTCTGGGGACTTATGGCTTCTTTATAAACAGCTACACCGATAGGAATCAGCAAAACTGATACAGAGATGTTGGAAATCAAGGCGGCCAGACTGATGTTCCAGCCTAATCGGTAGGCCAGGAAGAAACCCAGTTCAAGCCCAAAGATAGCCACTCCAAGAGCAATAGGAGCCCAATTTATTTTGGCCACTTCCACTGCCAGGGATTGTCCTTTAAGATTAAAAGCCAAAATAAACACGCACAATATAGCGGCTGTTATATAGGTGACCATCAAGGCCAGCATCGGGTTTATATTCTGGGGCATGGATTTTTGGCAGATGTGATAGAATACGTTGGCAACAATAGTCAGGGCAATTGGTACATAAAAATAAACCATGATCTGCAACCTACTTTCCTTTCCTTCTTTTCGGTCAGGGCAGCTTTCAAGAGGTCTCCCAGGATTGACCATATACCACATACAAACATCATCTTATTGTATCACAGAGCAGGAATTTGTAACCAAGATTGTCGGAAAAGATACCTTCATTATGTAAAATGGCACAACCTATAACCGAAAGCACAGGTACCATAGCTTAAACTACAGACAATAAAAAAACTTGGAAGTACCCCGCCAAGTTTAGCGTTTACAACTTTTTATTATCACTTTCTTGTCTACCACAGCAGTTCGTAATGCATGGCATCACCGTAGCGGTTGCCCCAGCTGAAACCGGCTGGCTTAAAGGCCTTTTCCCAGAGAATAAGATTAGGGTCATGGGGTTCTTTGGCCGGATCAACATAGCGATAATGATCGCTGGCATTGATGTCAATGGCCGTCCCCCAAGAATGATTGCTTAAGTTACGGCTGGGATTCCAGCCTATATGACGGGGAACCCAGGTACCGTCCATAGTCCTCACCAAGCTGGTCAAAGGCACTGTTTTACCGTTAATATCGTCTGTGCCATTTTGTATATAGGTAAAGGCTTTTATAAAAGCCCCGGCTGCGTCTTTATGTACCTGCACCTGGCGATTTATACCAGGCAGGGTAATGGTTACAATGTTTTCCTTTACCCATTGCGGATCGATTTCAATCCTGCCTCCATAGGTGTCCCGGTAGCGGAACTGGCCAAAATAGCCGTTGACTTTGCTCAGTTTAGGATAATTGTTATTGTAGGCCGGTGTATAATGGGAGGTGGTCCCCCGGGAAACAGTTTCTGTGTTGGCAGCTGGCTGGGTAACCACGGGAGTGCTCTGCACCGGCTTAGGCTGAACCTCTACCATTATGATTTTTTCGGTAGTTTTATAGCCATCGGTAGCAGTGACTTTTATCTCATAGGTGCCGGGTTCAACACTGCCCGTGTCCCATTTATAATCGATGCTGGAGCTCTGAGCTTCCTGGTGAACTGACCCATTGATCTCTAGAGTAATACCAGCCACTTCCCGGTCATCTTTGCCCGTTGCCGCAAATGACACTGCTTCTCCCTGAGTCACCTTTAATCCATCTGCAGGACTAATGATGTCAATGGTAGGGGCCAGATTTTCCGGCACTACTAGACTCTTAATCTCTCCGAATCCATAACCTTTGCTATTACGGGCAAAGGCTTGATAATAGTAGGTAGTACCTTCCCTTAGAGCACCAATCTCCATTTCAAAACTTTCCGCATCCATAGGAACATCAACGGTTTCAGCGTTTTCTAGGTCCGGACTTGTCCCCCAAACAAAGCCATACTGGCTGATATCCTGCCCACCGGAGTCAATTACGGTTCCCATCAAAATTGCTTTATCCTGGTGCAGGCTAAAATCTCCGGTTTCCACCAGGGGCGGTGAGGAAGCATACGCCAACTTTAGTACTGCGATCAATACGATAGCCATAACACCCAATGTTAGTGGAACAATTATGCGATTTGATATGTATTGCATTTTCCAACTCCTTATGGCGTCTATTACTGTGAATATGTCTAATGTCTCAGTTCTTTGGTTATACAATATTCTAGCTTTGGTAATAAAAATTGGTCAAAGGTAACATAAGGTAATACGAAAGGCAGTAGGGATCACCCGCCGCAATTGTCACCTGTGGCGCAGACCACGATGGATGAAAACATAGCTGGTCGGCTTAAGCAGGAGTATTAGCCGGGCGAGTGACGTACGACGAGCCGTTGCAACACACGGCGAAACTGAGGCCTGCGAAGAGGAGCGAGAAGCAGGAGGTTTCGAGCAGCGAGGACTGAGTGCATGGATGCCGAATTCCGAGCGGTCCGCTTCGCACCGAAGTTAGCCGATGTGTTGCAGGCGAGGAGTCTTGGAGCGAGCTGGCTAAAACTCCTGCAAAGCCGTGGTTAGCATCGACAAAGGTTGCTGCGCGCTCCCGGTGTATGGTATCCAGTAGGTTTACCCTGCGCACCTGTAGAAAAGGCCACGATAAACGTTTTCACAGCCATGCCTGTCTATTACCGGCACTTCAATCATATGTATATAGGGAGATCCGGTTATGGAATGTGCAAACTTATGTTTATTGCGAGTGTTTGGGATTAAAAGGGAGGCATGGGCATTGGCAGCTATATCCACTATCCGCTTTATAGAAACCAAGGACCAAGTGGTCTTTCTGACCTTTGATGACGGCCCCGAACCGATCTTTACCCCCCTGGCTCTGGCGGCATTAAAAAGGTATCAGAGTCAGGCCACCTGGTTTATTTTAGGCCAACAGGCTGAACAAAACATGGAGATTTTAACTGATATTTGCGAGGCCGGGCACGATATCGGTGTGCATAGTTATAATCATGTGAGTTTGACCGGCTTACCACTCGGGCAAATTATCCAGCAATTAGAGAGAACAAAAGCCTTAATTAACAAGGCCACTGGGCGCTTCTGGCCCTTTTTCCGCCCTCCCAATGGGGCTTATAATAATAAAGTTTTAGAGGCGGCTGAATTAACAGGATTTTTGTGGAATGTGATGTGGTCGGTAGACCCACGGGATTACCGTTCTTCACCCCAGCAGATTATTAACCACATCTTAATGAACCTTCATCCCGGAACCATTATTGTGCTCCATGAGGTAACTCCATCCACAACCCAGGCGTTACCTATACTCCTGCAGGAAATCGGCAAGCGAGGTTACCGGGCTCGCAGTTTAAGCCAGTATTTAACCGAGGATAAGTAGACAGTCCTCTCACCTGCGCGAGTTCCTTGGCGAAGGAGTTAGGTAATATTATGGCCGGCAGGTACCACAGGGCTCATATCCGGCATCTAAGGCTTCCTTTTTAGATTCGAACCACACCTGATTGGATGTTTTGGTTCTTTGTCCTTGTGAGCAGTCAGGATAGTGAAATTTCTTGGAGTTGGCATTCCCCAAGAACTTGTTAGGTGAAGGGTTGTCTTCCTGTGAAGCCTCCGGACTTTCTTCAGTAATACCCCACAATCCCCGCCCGTTTTCACGGGCATCCCGCTGGGCAGCCTCAAAAACTTCTACATACTTTACATTAGGCGGATAGGTAGCCATCTGAGCATATCCTTCATAAAGGAGGACTTCGTTGAACATCTCTTCGTCCAGCCATACGTAAGCCAGCAGCCGGCCATATTGATCCCGTTCCTGTACATCAAACTCCAGTTGAACTATTTGATCAGCCAGCTTCTCCTTGGTAAAGTTGCTGGCTTCCCGGCCGTAAGGTTCGACCCCCACGGTTGGATGAACGGTCTCGGGGGTATCTACTCCGATCAGGCGCACTTTTTCCTTAGTTCCGTTAAAACTAACCTCTATGGTATCACCATCCACCACTCGCAGGACCCGGGCGGTGTGGGGGTCGCTTGGGCCGAATCCACAGCCGCTAACCAATAGGGGAAGCAAACAAGCCAGCAGGTAAAGTGTCCTATATAAATGACTGCGTTTTGTGTTTTGAATATTCATGGGTTACCTCTTCTTCCTATACCTATAAATATTTAGAAGCTTCACGCACACTTAAGGGAGCCAGGGTGTGGGTGTCTAAGAATTCTCGTACCCATTCTTTATCAGTTTTGGAGTATTCCCGCAAAGCCCAACCTATAGCCTTATTAATGAAAAACTGTTTACTATTGCTGTTTTTCTCTATAATTAAAGCCAATACTTGGGTATCGGTATTTTGCTTATACTTCAACTGAAAAAGAATAGCGGTCCTGGCCAGCCACATATTATCGCTGCTGGCCCAGGGAATAAGACAGTTTTGCACCAGTTCCGGGTATTTTAGGCATAGAGTTCCCACCGGGATGCTGGTCAGTTTATCCACCGTATCCCACCAGGATTTCATAATGATCAGGGTCTGTAGGTGATGTATATCGGCGGGCTGCAGGTATCCTTTTAGCTCTACCAGGTAATCAAGCGCTACGTACTGAAATTCCCTTTCCGGCAAATCCCATAGAGCATATACATCCTGCCATTCTAGCTGGCCCCTTTTCTTAGCCTGCTTTATAAAATCCTTCTGCAGCTGGGAGCGCACCGGTTTAGATATTCCCAAAAAAGGAAATTGGTTTTTCATATAAGCAGCCATTTCTTCTGCCCGTTGAGGATTGCGATTAGCATACAAAATGCCGATCAATTCATCCATAAATACCTCCTGTTGTCCCGCTCCAATGGGAACTTTCAACGTATTTTATCATGTTTGGAACACCCCACCTATGATAGTTAGGCTACCAGGGAATATGCAGCTTAAACTCCTTGCGGCAAACAGGGCAAGTAACACTGTGAGTGCCTTGCCGGCGCGGCAGGCGCAGCATTTTGTGACAGTGAGGGCAGCGGCGGTAACGATGGGTTTTAACATCCCGCAGTCTCCGCACCATAAGTGACCCCTGAGCTTGGACAGGGTTCCATATTTTTAGGAATTTTTGATTTTCCATGCTGCGGCGGGAAATGTTACGGGAAAAAGCCCGGTATAGAGTCAAAATTATCACTGCCCACAGTAGGAGCTCCAAGAAGGGAGAGCGAACAAATAGATTTATAAACAGCAAAACAAATGCCAGAGCGATTAAGGCGTAATAGAGCTGATCCTGGCCATATCTGCCTCGCATGAAACGCGCCAGCTTCTCTTGAAAATTCTCCATTAAATCACTTCCTATTATGACGGTCGTCCACGGCACTTGCAGAAGAAATTGCAGCATAAATCACCCAGATTGCAGGTGGGCATCCTGAGTACGTCTTTGCAACATGCTTTGCACCCTGCTTACTGTAACTTCTCTTGTCGCGAATCATCCCCTGAGTGGTCGTATATTATAGCATTATCTTCTGTCACTAAATTATCAGCAGGAAGTACTTTTTTATGTCCGGTATTGGGTTAGGCTAATCGAACCTGCTCCTGTTTAGGCCTGTCCAGGGGCTGATGAAGCTATGCTGGTGGGTGTAATTTGAACTCATAGTGAACTTCATTCCAGACATCAGGGCTCGCCTTGATAAATGTCCTTTCCCAAAAACGTACCTGCTGGCAGCGTTCGATCAATATAACGGTGGAGGTTTTAGTCCCATAATTGGGCATGGTAACAAAAGCGGGAGCCAGCATCCTTTCCATTTCCAGGCTTACCCCAGTATGGGGCAAATCCTCATCATCGGGCTGCTCTTGGTCAGCCAGGATGGCAAATAACCATTCTACATTCACCTGGCCTTCATGCAAAGCTGCCTGTAGTTCCTGTTTCCCTTTAATTGCTTTGGGCCAGGGATCATTCAGCAAAGCATTGCTCAGTGCATGTATTCCAGCCGGCACCTCCTGAAGTTGCTGCTGGCGGTTGGAATAGTAATACAGGGATTCACCATCACCCATCAGCAAGTTAAAGCCATTATAAGCTTCGCCTCCGTCCGGAATCTGTTCCACATAAGCGGATGGAGTCATGGTGTCTATCAGGTATTTATGAACCAAATGGCCCCGGGAAGGAGCGTCTTTTTTGTGGCGGGACGGGTCCCGGTAATTAGTCAAAGCGGCAAAACGCCCGGTGGTGGTAATGCCCATCCAGGTGCCACCCTCTTTCAAGTCCTTCCCCGCCAGAAGATAGGGATTATCCTGCCAAAAGGCCGCCGGTTGGGTAGGCCGGCTATAAAACTCATCCCGGTTGGCAGCTACCACTAATTTATACTTGGGATGATAATCGCAAGCAAATAGTATAAGACACATATTTTCTCCTTTATAATATAAATAAGATAAATCTGCTAACTGCAGAATAGCACCTATATCCCCACAAGTAAATAGGTGACACGGGTAGGTGACACGGGGACGGGGTTGTTGTCACCTTTTCCCTCTGGCCTCAAATAAGAAGGTGACAACAACCCCGTCCCCGTGTCACCCGGTACCCGTGTCACCCGGTAAAGGAGTGATAATACGAATACTCAGAATGAAGGCATCAACACCCGAAAAATACTGGTGTTTTTAATCATCACTTTTGTCTTTGCTGTTATAATCGGGTTAATTCCAGTTTGGTTGGACCTGGAGTGGCAAGGCAACACAGCGGTAATCATCGGCGTAATATATATGCTGTTCCCAGCTTTGTCAGCCATTTTTGTCCAAAAAGTCCTGTACCATGAGCCGGTAATTGTTCCCCTTAAAGTGTCATTCAAATTAAATAAATGGTTTGCCTTTGCCTGGCTGTTGCCGGTAATCATAGCTCTAGGAGCGATAGCCGTAGGAATGCTGTTTCCGGGAGTCTCCTATTCGCCTGAAATGGCCGGAATGATTGAACGTTACCGGGACATTATGACCCCTGAACAAATAGCTGAGATGGAAAGGTCTATTGAACAAATGCCTGTACACCCGCTATTTCTTGTTATTATTCAGGGTATGATAGCGGGGATCACCATCAACGCTTTGGCTGCTTTTGGTGAGGAACTGGGCTGGCGGGGCTTTTTGCTGCGAGAATTCAAGGCATGGGGCTTTGCCCGGGCATCACTGTTCATCGGTATCATCTGGGGAGTATGGCATGCACCCCTGATACTGCAGGGACATAATTATCCCCAGCATCCGGTAGCCGGGGTCTTTCTAATGACACTGTTTTGCCGCTGGTCACTCCGCTTATAAACTTCGCTACTCTCAAAGCTAATTCAGTAATTGCGGCGGCTATTATGCACGGTACCCTTAACGGTACCGGAGGCATTGCCATCGTCATGTTAAAAGGTGGAAACGATCTGACCATCGGTATGACCGGTGCTGCGGGGCTGGTCACCCTCTTGCTGGCTAATATCATTCTCTACATGGCAACACGAGGATACCGGGAAATTGAATACAGGTGAAAAAGGCCATGAGCACTACAGGGATTCCCACACCTGGTTCACCAAACTGCGATTATCCAACAGGCTGGCGACCAAGTAGTTGTTCAGTTCTCCCTGCTGGACAAGGTTTTTTAATGTAGAAGCAATTTTATCCCAGCTCATGCTGGGCCGGTACGGCCTATCCTCATGCAAAGCCGCAAAAATATCGGCCACAGTTACGATTCGGGATTGCAGGTCCAGTTCATCATCGCACTTTCCGAACGGGTAACCATTGCCACTGGGCCGCTCATGGTGAAATGCCGCCCAGTCAGCCAGAGGAAAAACCTGAGTCACTGGCTTCAGCAGCCAATAGGTGTAGTAAGGATGCTGTTTAATAATATTGAACTCGGTGGCACTTAATCGATCTGGTTTTTCTAATATTTCCGTGGGTACTGAAAGTTTACCCAAATCGTGCAACAGGCCGGCAATTTCCAACTGTTCCAGCTCCTCAGGGGAAAGTCCCAATTGTTCCCCCACAAAACGGGACAATAGCGCTACTCCTTGAGAATGTTGATTAGTAAAAGGGCTTTGGGCATCAACTACTTGGGCGAACAATTGAGCTATATCTGATAAAAACTCTAACTGCAGGGGTATGTGGGAAATAGGAGCCATGGACCTCAATATATAAGCTTCCCAGGGCGAAACTAAGTCAAACCAAAATTCATCATGCATAGCTAAGTCATCCAGAGTATCCATCAGATCCGGATCAAAGATTATACCCCGCAGACCATGCAGGGTCTTCATTATCCATGCTTTCTGTTCGAGAATATTTATTTCATCATTAATTAGAATATCCATGCGGTCAGCCAGGTGTATGATACGGCTGTGCAGGGGAATGTGGGCACCCTTTATTCCCGACGGGTTATTCCCTGACCAACGATCATGGTGACTAGCTATGACTCCAGCCAAGTGTTGCAAGGACCTGTTTGCCCTTAGAAGCTTTTCACCCCGCAAGCAGTGCTCCCAGGGAGATTTTATATCTAAGTCAAATAACTCCAATTTTTCCTGCCAGGTAATAACTCCTATATCATGAATAAGTGCCGCCTGCATCAGTGCCAATAGCTCACCTGAGTCCATACCAATGGCACGGCCTAGCTTAGCGGCAATCAAAGCGGTTCGGCGGTGATGGTGCATGAGCCCTTGGTGGCTAAAGTCCAGACTCCGGGAGAGACTTAAGAAGCATTCAACAATTCTCATTTCCTCATCCTTAACATTTCATTTGTCACTGTTAATATGGTATAAATCACCATGGTTGAGCATTAGGATAAATTGTAGAAATTTGGCCATGCCCTTGTTAAATAATTTACTATTAGTGATCCTGGTGGTCAATGAAAATTACTTAATGTTGGCTGGACTCACCTCTTATCTCTGCTAAAATTGATTTAACACCTGAAAAGGAGGAGGAACATGGATACTTTAAACTGCATTAAAACCCGGCGCAGTATTAGACGATTTACCGATCAGCCCATTTCTGATGAAACTCTCCAACAACTCTTGGAGGCTGTTCGCTGGGCACCTTCCTGGGCCAATAGCCAATGCTGGCGTCTAATAGTAGTAAAAGATCCCGAGATTAAGAACAGTTTAAGTAATCTATTATCGCCGCATAATCCGGCTACTAAAGGCGTGCAACAAGCACCCATTGTAATTGTTTTATGTGCTCAATTGGGAATTTCCGGCTACACAATGGAAAAAGGCCGGGCGGGAAGAAAAGATGATTGGTTCATGTTTGATCTGGGCATCGCTGCGCAAAACCTTTGCTTAGCTGCTCATGCTCTGGGCTTAGGAACCGTACATGTAGGCAGTATAAAACATGAAGAAGTGGACCAACTGCTGGGACTACCGGAAGGAGTGGTAGCGGTAGAGATTATTCCGGTGGGCTATCCTGCCAAAGTAGGCAATCCTCCGCCTCGAAAAGACATAACTGAATTCGTTTTTCAGGACCGTTACGGACAGAGCCTAACTCTGGGTTGACAAGAGGTGGTTGGCAACCCCTTGTCAACCCCAACAGCCATTCTTTGATAACTCAGTGCATGAACTTTTCATACACCAGGTGTATGGATTGAACCTGGTCATCACCGGCAATAGGCTGGTTGACCATAGTATTCGCATCCTGAAAGCTAAAGACCAACCACTCCCCTTCTTTCACCACAAACCAGCCGGGAAGCTCATCGCCTTCAAAGTGGTCTTTAGCCAGTGCATACTTTTCTTCGTAACCAGGCAGAACCTTGTCGGCCCTGTCTCCTACCTTATCTCCCCGCGAGGTTGCATAGCCCTGGCCATAAAGGTTTATCTGCAAAACTGTATCGCTGTCCTCACCTATAACTAACTCCAGATCGTCACCGTAAAACCAGAGTGAAGTGGGTTCTCCAAACCAGCTTCCATCTGGATGCAGGGGTTCGCTAATGTAGTCCTCTCCTAATATTTGCCGCACATCAGCGGTGCTGTCCCCTAGGTTGATTCCTGCTATAGTGATTTCTTCCTCAGCAGGCTGTTGATTGTGCTCCCATTGACCTTCTTGCTTGGGCGATGCCTGGCATCCGGCCACTAGCACAGTTACGAGCACTAGTATAGCCATTGCTGCTAAACGCTTTCCCACTACCAGTTAATCCTCCAATCTTTACTAGTCACTAAATAATACTACCGGCAGTCTATATTCTTGCAGATTGCCAGGGGGCAAAAAGGATATTGATGAAGAATGCAGAAAGAAAGTCCAATCAAATCTTTTTAGCAGGCTTTTCACACAATTGAATGTCCTTTTTTTAGCCCTTTGAGCAGCTAGTACACAAAATTGTCAGATATTCATATATTATGGTATGTTGTTAGTAATTAGGCAGTAAAGGAGATGGTGCGGACTCGATGAGAAACACACTGAAATGGCTTGGACTCCTTATTGTAGCTGGATTTGCCATGATGTTGACGGTCAAAATACCGGCGCTGGGATTAGCTGAAGCTAGCTTTTGTGGCAGGTGCCACGCCATGGATTTCCAGGTTTCTACTTATCTCCACTCTCCTCATGCTAACGCTGCCAATTGTGGTGACTGTCATGACCCCCATGGTCTGGTTACCGGAAGCCTGTTTGCTGCCTACACAGGAGCACGGGACGTTTATCGGGTAGTTACCGACACCACCCCCAAGGAAATTCGTGCCACCAATCTCAGCAAGAAAGTGCTGCAAAACAACTGCTTGCGCTGCCACGGGGATATCATGGGAGACATTGGCGATACCAGCCACAATAGCGGGAGCTTTTGCTTCCATTGTCATCATGAAATCGTTCATGAAAGATGAAGGGTAAGGAGGGCGATATTTTGAGTTCTAACCAGATTAAGAAATTGCTGTTGATTACCGTACCTTTTTTATTGGTGATACTGGCAGTAACCATATTCTTTTTCAACCGCCATAATGATATCACCTTGGAGGGACCACAGGGAGAAATAGCTGCCAATGAAACTGACTCGTCTGCCTGGGCCAGCTTTTACCCGGCTCACTGGGACAGCTACCAGGCCAACTATGATAATACTGACAAGCCTTCCCATTTTGATACCAAGCCTTATCTGCAAGTCATGTATGCCGGAACCGGGTTTGCCGCAGAGTATAATGAGCCCCGGGGACATGTTTACACCATAGAAGATATATTAGCTATTGACCCGGCTCGTAAAAAAGCGGGGGCTTCTTGCATTACCTGCAAATCCACCCAGGCTCCGGAATTAATAGATAAATATGCTGAACAATACTATCTAATGTCCTTTGATGAAATCAAAGACCAGGTAACCCACCCCATCGGATGTTTGGATTGCCATGACCCCAAAACCATGGACCTGAGGCTGTCCCGTCCGGCATTAATCAATGCATTGCAGAGACAGGGAAAAGACCTAGACAGCCTTACCAACCAGGAAATGCGCAGTCTGGTTTGCGCCCAGTGTCATGTTACTTATTATTTTGAACCGGACACTAAGGAGATTACCTTCCCCTGGGATAATGGATTAAAGGCCGATGAAATTCTGGCGTATTTCGACGAGGAGGGCTTCAGTGAGTGGGTGCACCCCGATGCCGGCAGCGGTTTAGTCAAACCACGCCATGCTGAATATGAAACTTTTATGAACAGTACTCATGAATCAGCATCAGTAGCCTGTGCTGACTGCCATATGCCCTACACCCGTGTGGGTAATAAGAAGATAAGCTCCCACACCTGGCAGAGTCCTTTAAATAATATCGAAGAAAGTTGTACCACCTGCCACCGCAATGGCACTGACTGGCTGACCCAACGGGTGAAAACTATTCAGGGCCAAGTGAAACAGACTCAGGATATAGCCGGCAATGCAGTGGTGGAAGCCATCAATGAACTAAAGATCAGCCGCGAAGCTCCGGGAGTTGATCAGGCTAAACTGGAGGAGGCTATGTACCTGCACCGCAAGGCGCAATGGTACTTGGATTTCGTAGCCGTTACCAATGGCTATGGTTTCCATAATCCCACGGAAACCTTAAACAACCTCAGTATTGCCATTGACTCAGCTCATAAATCAGTACAGCTGGCCCGGGAAGCTCGTGGAGTTCAATAGGTATAGCTGTGAAAACGCCTTTCACCTGAGTATTAGCGGGGCGATGTGGGCATCGCCCCTTTACGGGTGTGACACGGGGACGTCAGACTGTGTGAGAATTCCACATGAATCGCAAGCTAAAACCGAGTAAATATGGTTTGTTTATAAGATTAGTTTAAGGGTTAATAAAAATAT
>Ga0116181_1003449_pt1 | contig 12347 bp, 9 predicted proteins | sample AD_UKC075_MetaG_FD_89752 | JGI IMG/M metagenome (GOLD analysis project Ga0116181, IMG submission 89752) | Active sludge microbial communities of municipal wastewater-treating anaerobic digesters from USA - AD_UKC075_MetaG | ecosystem: Engineered > Bioreactor > Anaerobic > Digestate | place: USA...
ACCGGTGGGCGCCGAGAGGAACGCGTCGCCAAGGGCGACGCACGCCGAGAGGGTTCCGGGGATGCCTACCGCCGCGAGGACTGCGGCCGTCGTGGGATAGATGGCCAGCGCCGCCAGCCCACCCAGGGCGGCCGCGCAGTTGTCCAGGAGCCCCTCGACCAACCGGGCCGAGCAGGTGGGATGACGACCGTGTCACCCGCCGACCCGACGAGCGCCATGGGGGCGGCGGGATGGCCGGCCACGGCCATGGTCGTCTTGTAGATGCTCGGGAACGCCCGGCCCATCAGGTCTCCGTCCACGAGGGGGAGGCCCAACTCGTATGCCGCCAAGACGGCAGCCAACGCGTTCAGCCCGCCGATTTCCAGGGCACTGACGGCCGCGAGTTCGCCGCCGACCTGTTCGGTCACGGCTCGGGCGGCGGCAGCCATGTCGGCGGGGGCGATGAGCCGTTCAGCGAGAACATCCGGGGCCCCGAAGACGCCCACATGGACGACTCGGGCATTCGGCGGCAGGTCGCTGGCGGGTCGGACCACCACGCCGCGGTTCGGCAACGCCCGGCGGAGCAGCAGTTCACCCAACGCGACTTGTCCGCCACCGCCGGATCCAAGCAGGGTGGCTCCGGCCGCCAGTGCGCCGACCCGGTCGGCGGTGATCGTGCGCAAGCGGTCACTCACCAGTGTCCCCGCTGAGGCCGAGCTGCCCGATGGCCTTGACCCGCACGCGAGTGGCGTAACCGGGTAGGTATGCCAGGGGCACTTCCTCAAGGTCGACGACGCGCACCGACCCGGGCCGGGCTCCTGCGGCTACCGCGCGATCGACGGCCTCCTGTCGGGCGCTGTCCAGGACCCGGTCGCGCCGGCCGGGCGACACGGAGTAGACCCGGTCGACCTCGCCGCCCACGTCTGCGATGGCGGCCCCGATGGCATTGGCCACCGCGAAATGTTCGGGGCGGGTGACGCTCGAGGCTCCCGCGAGATGATCGGGCACGAGGATGCTCCCGCCGCCGACCGCCACGACGGGAACCGGGTCGATCGAGATTCGCATCCGGTCGACCAGCTCAGCCAAGGTCAGCGCCACCTGATCGAGGGCGGCACGGACGAAGGTCGGGTCCAGATGGGCCACCCGGTGTCGCTCGCCGATGTCGGCCAGGCCCGCAGCCACGGCCAGGTCGGTGGCGGTGAGTTGGTCGCCGCCATAAACGAGTGCTCGCTCGCTCAGGTGGTAGTCGACGTTGTCCGGCCCCACTCGTGGGGCGTGGTCACCGCTGACGTGACTGCCGCCGCCGATGCCCACGGACACGACGTCCGGCATACGGAAGTTCGTCTGGACCCCGGCGACCCGAACGTCGGTGGAAGCCCCGCGCGGGAAGCCGTTCTGCAGGATGCCGACGTAGCTAGTGGTTCCGCCGACGTCGATGACGGCACAGTCAAGTTGGCGAGAGAGAAAGGCGGCGCCACGCATCGAGTTGGTCGGACCCGAGGCGAACGTCGCCACCGGGTAACGCCGGGCATAGTCGACATCCATGAGGGTGCCGTCGTTCTGGCTGAGGAACACCGGCGCCGAGATGCCCGCTTCAGCAACGGTCCGGATCAGCGCGGTCGTGACGGTCTCGGCGAACTCGCGCAGCGCCGCGTTGATGATCGTGGCGTTCTCGCGACCGAGTAGTCCCATCCGACCGATCTCATGGGACAGGCTGATCGGCGTCCCGGGGGCGACCTCCGACAGGATCGAGGCGGCCCTTACCTCGAACTCGGCGTTGACCGGGGAGAAGACCGAGGAAATGGCGAAGGACTTAGCCCCGGCTTCGAGGGCGCGGTCGACGACCTCGCGGAACTCCCGTTCGTCGAAGTCGTCGATCTGGGTGCCGTCGAATTCGTGTCCGCCGTGGCAGAGGTAACTGTGCCCGCCGATCGCTCGGCGCAACCCGTCGGGCCAGTCGACCAGCGGCGGGAAGGCACTGGTCGCCGGCAGGCCGAAGCGGATCGCCGCCGTTTCGGCCAGTGGGTCGCCGCTGCTGAGCGCCTTACTGAAGTGGGTCGTCCCGATCATGACGGCCGCGACCCGGGCCCGGTCGAAGCCGGGACTGATGGTGAGGCCGGTGACGGCCTGGCGGATCCCACCGGTGATATCCGCCGTTGTGGTAGCGCTCGTCGCCGCCACAACGCAGTCCCCGTCCAGCAGAACAGCGTCGGTATTGGTGTCCCCGACGTCGATCCCTATCCGCCACATGGCGACCGTGCCGCAGACCAGTGCGGGGTGCTGGTTCCCATCCGGCCCTCCACTGGGTTGGGGTTCTGCCCACGCTAAGGGGAGCCGTGATCGGCGTCACTATGCGCCCAGCCCAGTTTACGTGTGAATTATGGGCTAAGCGCCCTCTGTGGGCCGCTCGGGGTGTGGGGTGGGCCGAAACCTCGGGGAGACCCTCTGTCGGGCCTGGGCGGCAGGCCGCCCAGTCAGGACCAACTTCCTGTGCCTTTCGCACAGTGACCGTGGCCACGCTGTGCTGCTCTGATTCGCCTCATGCAATGCCCGCTCGGGCGGCCGATCCACTCTTCCTCCTTATGGAACACGGAGAACAGCAGATGAAGCGACACCTGATCCCAAGCCTGATCGTCGGGCTGTCTGCCCTGGCGATGACCGCATGCAGCACGGGCTCGACCGGGTCCACCGGCGCCACGGCGCCGGCGCCGGCCGCCAGCGCCGCCCCGGCGAACACCGGGGGCGCGCTCGCGGGCAAGAAGGTGCTCTACGTCGATGCGCTCCCGGGCAACGCCTTGCTCGACGGGCTGGCCCAGGGGCTGGCGGCAGAGCTCACCAAGCAGGGCGCCAAGATGGCCCGGGTCTTCCAGCTCAACGCCCAGAACCAGATCGACCTCGCCGCAGCCAACCAGCGGATCAATGAGGGGATCGCTCAGGGCGTTGACGCGATCGTCACTTTCCCATTGGACGCCAACGCGATTCGCCCGGGCGTCGACGCGGCCAACAAGGCCGGCATACCGATCTTCACTTTCCAGGCCCTCGGCGGTCTGGACGTCACCGGCAAGGTCCGCTTCCCGGACGAGGCGCGCGGTGAGGCGACCGGCAAGGGCGTGGCCGCGTTGGCCGGTGGCACCGGCGAGGCGACTGTCATGTCCGGCCAGCCGACCGACAACGTCGAAGCAGCCGTCCGGGGAGCCGTCAAGGGTCTGACCGGTGGCGGCATGACGATGGTCGGAGACCCCAACAACCAGCGCAACCTCAAGGACGACGCGCCCGAGGCTCAGCGCATCGCCGCGACGATCTTCCAGAAGAACCCCAACCTGCGCGTCCTGGTCGTCTACAACTCGGCTTCCGCCACCGGGGCCATCGCAGCTGCCCAACAGGCCGGTGTTGCCGACAAGGTGCTCATCGCCACGATGGCCGGCGAGGACACCAACGTCGAGCAGGTGAAGAAGGGGACGCTGGCGCTGACCTACGACCTCAATGGCCTGGACTACGGCAAGGTGATGGGTCAGATGGTCGCCAAGTCTCTCTCCGGGACGAAGCTGACCAACGAAGTTGTCGATGCTCCGACGGGAACGATCTACACCAAGGACAACGTCGGCACCTACATCCCGTGGAGCCAGCGCCTTACTTACGCCGACCTCCCGTCCAAGTTCTGACGCCTTGAACGTCTCACCTCGCCCCGAGTTGCCGGAGTCCGCCGTCACGGTTACTTCGGTGACCAAGCACTACGGCGTGACCCAGGCCTTGGCCGGGGTGGACATCGCCTTCCGTCGAGGCGCGATCACGGCGGTCGTCGGAGCCAATGGCTCCGGCAAGACCACCTTGCTCAAGGTCATCGCCGGTCTCCTGCACCCGACCTCTGGTCGGGTGCAGGGGCCCGACGGCCGCGCGTTGCACGGGCTGTCTTCGGCCCAGCAGTCCGGCGTTGTCCTGGTTCCTCAGGAACCGACTCTTGCCGGGCACCTCGCCGTCTGGCAGAACGTCAGCCTCGGGCGCCCAGAAGCCGCCCGAGGCCTGTTCCTCAACGACCGGGCAGCTCGCGCCCTGGCCGCCCGCCACGTCGGGGGGCTGCTGCCCGCGGAGTCCCTGGACCGCACGACGTCGTCGCTGAGCAAGTCCTCCCGCCAATTGGTCCAACTCGCCGCGGCCATGGCCAAAGAGCCGCTGGTGCTCATGCTTGACGAGCCCACCGCGGTCCTGGACGAGGACGGCGTCCTCGCCCTGCACGCCCTCATCCGGGGTTTCGTCGGTAAGGGCAGAACCGTGATCATCGTGTCGCACCGGCTGCGCGATGTTCTCGAGTTGGCCGACGAGGTCGTCGTCCTGCGCAACGGCCTGGTCAGCCATGCCGGGCCAGTCACGGCCGACACCGAGCACCATGTCGTGCGGCTGTTGTCGGCGGAAGAGCGGGCCAGCCGACCGCAGCATCGACCCGATCGTGGACATGTCGTGCTGGAAGCCCGCGCCCTGCGCGGTTGGCGTGGTCTGTCAGTCGACGAATTCGCGGTCCATGCCGGCGAGATCGTCGGGATCGCCGGCCAAAGCGGAAGCGGGCGTTCCCGCCTGGCGGCCGTGCTCTCCGGGGCCTTTGAGGCTGGCGGCGAGGTCAGGGTCGAGGGTCGGCCGATTCGACTGGGCAGTATCCGTTCTGCCCAGGCGGCGGGAATCTGTTACATCCCCGAGGACCGACAAGTCAACGCGATCCTCGGCAATCAATCGGTTTCGGCGAACTTGTTGGTCGGACGCGACGACCCTGAACTGCACCACGGACCCTTCCGGCGGCGCGCGGCTGAGAAGGCCGAGAGCCAGATCCTCATGGAGCGCTTCGAGGTCCGGCCAGCAGACCCGGATCGTCTGGCGGCGCTGTTGTCCGGAGGTAACCAGCAGAAGCTCGTCGTGGGCCGGGCTCTCTCCCGGCCGGCCAAGGTCGTTGTAGCCGATGAGCCCACCCAAGGAGTCGACGCCTCAGCCCGCGGCGCGATCCACGCGGCGCTCGCGTCTGCGGCCGCGGATGGCCGAGCAGTGGTCGCCGTGTGCAGCGACTTCGAGGAGTTGTTCGAGATCTCCGATCGGATCGTCGTCCTGCGAGACGGCCAGATCGTCCTTGACCAGCCCCGCAAGAACGTCACCCAGGACGAGGTTCTCGCAGCTTCTCTAGGGTCCCATCTGCCCGTCGCCGATCCCGGCCACCATGTCTCGGAGGCGCAATCGTCATGACCGTTCCCAGCCCGGCCCACGACGTCGCTCAGCAGCAGGCCACCTCGGCGTCCTCAGCGACGGGGCCCGCCGACCCGAGCTCCCGGCGCATCTCTAGCGCCACCCGCCAGCAGGGCTTCTTCCTGGCCATCATCGTGGCGATGTTCCTCGTCGCAATGCCGTTCCTGCCGCAGTTCCACAACGGCCAGTACCTCATGATCCAACTCTCGTCGTACGCCGCGATTCTCATCATGGCGTTGGGTCAGACCTTCGTCGTCATCCAGGTCGGCTTCGACCTCTCGACCGGGGCGATGCAGGGCTTCATGGGCGGTTTGGTGTTCGTTCTGGTCGGTTGGCAGGTCCCCGACGGTCTGGTGATCCTCGCGGGGCTCGGGGTGGCGCTCGCCGTCGGTGTCCTCGTCCATGGGCTACTCATCGCCAAGGCGAAGATCAACTTCTTCATCGTCACTCTCGCGAGTTTCACCATCCTGCCCAGCCTCCTGCGGGTGCTCCTCAACGGCTCAAGCAAGCCGGTCTTCAGCCCGACACTCGACGCCATGGCGAACGGCTCTATCGCGGGCATCCGCACCCCTGTCCTCGTCGGCGGTGTGGTCTTCGGCGTGATGTGGGTCCTGCTCAACCGCACGGTGTTCGGGCGAAACGTGTATGCCATCGGGAGCAACCCCGAGGCCGCCCGGCTCGCCGGAGTCAACGTCGACCGCGTGACGATGATCTGCTACGGCCTCTGCGCTCTCTGCGCCGGCATCGCCGGTCTGTTGTTGGTCGGCAGCCTCGGCGCGGCCGACCCGAGCGCCGGCTTAGGTAACGAGTTCTTCGCGCTCACTGCGGTGCTGCTCGGCGGCACCCGGTTCTCCGGCGGCGCGGGCACCTTGCTCGGCACCTTGCTCGGTCTGCTCTTCCTCATCGTGCTCTCGAACATCCTGCTGCTCAGCGGCCTTCCGCAGTTCTGGATCGGCGCCGTTCAAGGTGTCGTGCTTCTGGTCGCCGTCGGAATCGACCGTGCCCGACGCGACTCCTGAGTGAGGTCCCACCCTCCTCAGCCCGGACTTCGGCCGCGACGCCTCTCCGACGTCGATCCCTTCACCTCACCCGCTTCATCCCCCTTGCCCGACTGGCGCTCGCGCCTGAACCAAAAGGAGTAGCTCCCCATGGCCCTTCGTATCGGCATCGACGTCGGTGGCACCAACACCGACGCCGTCGTGCTCGACGGTCGGCGGGTGGTCGCCGCCACTAAGTCGCCAACGACCGAGGACGTCACCAGCGGCATCCTCAGCGCCCTTACCGAGGTGCTCCGGGAGGTCGAGCCCTCGCAGGTGTCGGCCGTCTTCATCGGCACGACGCACTTCATCAACGCGATCGCCCAAGCCCGTGGCCTCGAGCCGGTGGCAGCGGTGCGTCTGGCGACCCCGCCGCAGAGCCTCCTGCCGATGATCGACTGGCCCGACCATCTGCGCGACATCGTCGGGGACCATTTCTACGTGTGCCCGGGCGGCGCGCAGTTCGACGGCACGCCGCTCAACGTCGTGGACGAGACAGCGTTGCGCGACGTGGCAGAGCGCATCCGCGAGTCCGGTCGGCGCCATATCGCCCTGAGCTCGGTCTTTTCGACGGTCAACCCGGAGTCCGAGCTGCTGGCCGAGCGGATCCTCCTCGAGGAATTGCCGGGGGTCACCGTCACCCGGTCCGCGTTGGTCGGGCGGGTCGGGCTGCTCGAGCGGGAGAACGCCACCATCCTTAACGCGGCCCTGCTCGAACTCGCCGGCCGGGTGATCGACGGCCTTGAGCAGGCGGTTGCCTCCTCGGGCATCCACGCGCCAATTCTGCTCTCGCAGAACGATGGAACGGTGATGACGCTCGAACGGGCGCGGCTCTTTCCGATCTTCACGATTGCCTCTGGGCCGACCAACTCGATGCGCGGCGCGGCCCTGCTCACCGGGATCGACGACGCGGTCGTCGTCGACGTCGGCGGAACCACCTGTGACGTCGGGCTGTTGCAGCGTGGTTTCCCACGAGAGTCGACCGTGGCGATGAGCCTGGCCGGTGTGCGGAGCAACTTCCGGATTCCGGACGTGCTGTCCTTTGCCCTCGGCGGCGGCACGATGATCTCCGGGGACGGCGGCACCGTGGGCCCCGAGAGTGTCGGCTTCCGGATCACCGAGAAGGCGCTCGTGTTCGGCGGCGACACGCTGACTTTCAGTGACATCGCCGTTGCGGCGGGTGCCACCCCCATGGGCGACCCCACGCTGGTGGCCGATCTGTCCCCCGAGACTGTGAAGGCCGCCTTGGCCGTCGTCGGAGCCCGCGTCGTACACGCGGTTGAGAAGGCCAAACTGCGAGCCGACGACACCCCCGTCATCGTGGTCGGCGGCGGCGGGCCGCTGCTCGCCGTCGTGCCAGGTCTGGAGGCTCTGGTCATCCCAGAGAACGCCGGGGTAGCCAACGCCGTCGGTGCCGCCTTCGCGGAGGCCGGAGGTGAGGTCGACCGGGTCTTCAACCTCGAAGGGCGCACCAGGGTCGAGGTGCTCGACCTAGCCAAGGCCGAGGCGATCGCCAAGGCAGTCGAGGCAGGCGCGGCTCCTGACACTGTGCGCATCGTTGATGCCGAGGACGTCCCGTTGACCCACCTCGGTGGCGGGTCCGCGGTGCATGTGCGCGTCAAGGCCGCCGGCCCCTTCGCTCGCCCTGCCGCCACGACTTCTGCCGCCACGACTTCTGCCGCCACGACTTCGGAAGGAAACTGACGTGCGCATCATCGACGAGGCAGCACTCAACGACATCACGCTCGGCTCCACGGTCCTGGGGGCCGGCGGCGGTGGTGATCCCTATGTCGGCATGCTGTTGGCCCGCGACGCCATCCGCCGTTTTGGCCCCGTTCCGGTCGTCAGCCTCGACGAGGTCCCTGACGACGCCAACGTGGCGTTCATCGCTGGCATCGGAGCACCCGGTGTCCTCATCGAGAAGCTGCCTCGAGCAGCCGAATACGAGCGCGTTCTGCAAACCCTCGAGCGCTTCACGGGAGTGACTTACGACTTTGTCTGCCCGGCCGAGGCGGGTGGGCTCAACGCAGTGACGCCGTTCGCGACTGCTGCGCCGCGCGGCATACCGGTCATTGACGCAGACGGCATGGGGCGCGCCTTCCCTCACTTGGAGATGGTGACGCCGACGCTCTACGGCGGGACGGCCACCCCCTGCGTCTTCATCGACGAGCACGGGAACACCATGTATCTCGAGACAGCGACCAACTCCTGGGCCGAGGCGTTCGCCCGAGCGGCCGTGCTGGCCAGCGGCGCCAACGCGGCGATGGCGCTCTATCCCATGACCGGCGAGCAGGCGAAGAAGTGGCTCGTGCGCGGCGCGCTGACCATGGCGCAAGACATCGGCAGGACCATCCGGGAGGCGCGGGTCGCCAAGACGTCGCCCGTCCACGCCGTGCTCGAATCGCAGAGTGGAGTCCTGCTTTTCGCAGGCAAGGTAGAGGAGGTCGATCGTCGCAACGAGCGAGGGTGGACGATGGGCACGGCGACGTTGAGCGGCCTGGATGCCTACCACGGACGGACGATGACGCTGCACTTCCAGAACGAGAACCTGGCTGCTGAGCGTGATGGTGTCGTCATCGCCACCAGCCCGGACCTCATCATGGCCATGGAGATCGACTCAGGCGAGCCGATCCCCGCGGAGGAGATCCGCTACGGATATCGGGTCGCGGTCATCGGGCTACCGGCCGACCCGCACTGGCGCACCGAGGCGGGCATCGCGCTGTCCGGTCCGCGCCGGTTCGGCTACGACATGGACTATCGGCCCATCGAGGAGCCGGTGGCATGACCCGGATCGTCCTGCGTGGTGGGCGAGTCTTCGACGGAACCGGAGCAGACGCGTTCGACGCGGACGTCGTCGTTGACGGCGACCGGATCGTCTCGGTCGCCGCCCCCGGGGAACCTTCGGACGGCGATGAGGACATCGACGTCCGCGGCATGCTCGTCGCGCCCGGGCTCATCGACTGCCACGTCCACACGATCTTCGATGGCATGGATCTGCTCCGCGTCGAGGGTCGGCCGTTCTCGATGGAGTTCTTCGAGGCGGCGATAGTGCTCAAACGCCTCCTCGACGCCGGAGTGACAACCGTCCGCGACGCCGGCGGGGCCGACCTCGGCGTCAAGACCGCGGTCGAGAGCGGGCTCATCCCCGGTCCGCGGATGGTGATCGCCATCTCGGTCCTCAGCCAGACCGGCGGCCACGTGGACGGCTGGAACGTCCACGGCGACGACCTTCGTCTCATGGTGCCGCACCCCGGGCGCCCAGCCTGCGTGGTCGACGGCGTCGAGGAGATGCGCAAGCGGGTCCGCGAGGTGATCCGGGCTGGCGCCGACGTCATCAAGGTCTGTGCTTCCGGCGGGGTCATGTCCACTCGCGATGACCCGCGGCATGCGCAGTTCTCGTATGCCGAGCTGGCCGTCTGCGTCGAAGAGGCCGCGGCCACCGGGCGTTCGGTGATGGCGCACGCCCACGGTGCGGCGGGCGTCAAGCAGGCGCTGCGAGCCGGGGTTCGCTCGATCGAGCACGGCGTCTTCATCGATGATGAGTGCATCGAGTTGTTCCTGCAGACACGAGCCTGGTTCGTGCCGACCCTCCTGGCTCCGGTGTCGTTGGTCGAGGCCATCGATGCGGGCATGAGGGTCACGTCCGAGATCGAAGCCAAGGCGCGTTCGATCTCGGACGTTCACGTGCAGGCGGTCACCCGGGCGCACGCCGCCGGCGTGAAGATCGCGATGGGCACCGACAGCGGCGTCTTCGCCCACGGTGCCAACCACAAGGAGTTGGCCTGGTTGGTCCGCGCCGGGATGTCGCCTCAAGAGTCGCTCCGGGCGGCCACCGGGTCGGCTGCCGAGTTGCTCGAGCGCTCCGACATCGGTGGGGTCGCGCCCGGCAAGCTCGCGGACCTCATCGTCGTGGGCGGCGATCCGTGGGACTTCGACCGCTTCGACCAGAACCTGCGGCTTGTCATGAAGGGCGGCCAGATCGTCCGAGACGCGCGCTGAGGCCAACGCGGGGCGGCCCGGCCTGCACACCGAAGGCCAATGGTCGCCGCCCACTCGCCTTCCCACGCTCAGGTATGCCGCCCGCGCCCGACCATTGGTATGCGCTGTGCTCCGGCCACGTTGGGAAGGGTGGTGCAGCGCTAAAGCCCCGAAGCCGCCGCCCGCCTGTCATGGTTGGAGATAGGTCCCGGCCGGGGAAGCGGTGGCCGGGCCGCTCGTCGGTCAACGCGCGCCTCGCGCGAGGTCCGGCCGGCCGCGGGGTATGCCGCGCGAGCTGCGACCCTTCCGGCTCACGCGGCATACCCATGTGGTGGGTCTGGTGATCAGGCCTCGGGGATCTCCCGGCCGAAGGTCTCCAGGGTGATGACCTCCGGCTCCGGGCCGCCGCGGACACCGGTGTCCAGCGCGTCGATCGCCTCCAGCTCGCTTGCGCTGAGCTCGAATCCGGCGATGTCGAGGTTCTCGCGGATCCGGGACGGGGTCACCGACTTCGGGATGGCCTGGCGGCCTTCCTGCAGGTGCCAGCGCAGCATGACCTGGGCGGGGCTGCGGTCGTGCGCGGCCGCGATGCTCGTGATGACGGGGTCGGCGAGGGTCGAGCCGTGGGAGCCGTCGCGGTAGAACGTGATCCCGCCGATCGGCGACCAGGCCTGGGTGAGGATCCCGTGCTCCGCGTCGGCGGCGAGGACCGCAGGCTGGCGGAAGTAGGGGTGCACCTCCACCTGGTTGACGGCGGGGACGACCTGGCTGGCCGTGAGCAGGTCGGCGAGATGGCCTGGCATGAAGTTGCTGACGCCGATCGCGCGGACGCGGCCGTCGGCCAGGAGGGTCTCCAGCGCGCGGTAGGCCTCGAGGGTGAGGTCGAAACGCGACGGCAGCGCCTGGTGGAGGATGAACAGGTCGAGCGTGTCGAGCCCGAGTTTGCCGGCGCTCTTGTCGAAGGCATGCAGCGTCTGGTCGTAGCCGAAGTCGGTGATCCAGACCTTGGTCTCGACGAACACCTCGTCACGGGGGATGCTCGAGCGCCGGATCGCTTCGCCCACCTCGCGTTCGTTCCCGTATGCCGCGGCCGTGTCGATGTGGCGGTAGCCGGCCTCGAGCGCGGTCTGGACGGCGGTGATGGTCTCGTCCGGCGGGGTCTGGAAGACGCCGAACCCGAGCGCGGGCATCGTGACGCCGTTGTTGAGGGTGAGCGTGGGGATGGTCATGAGGTCCTCCTGGCGGTGGGAACGGTCGTGGCGGTCGTGGTGGGAACGGTGGTCGCCGCAGCGATGGCGGTGGTGGTCACGGGCGGATCATCGCCTTGAGCACCTCACGGGCGTCCATCGCGGCATACGCCGCCGGGATGTCGTCGAGATCGAAGGTGCGGTCGAAGACGCGACCCGGGCTGACGCTGCCGTCGAGCACTCCTGGCAGCAGCGTCTCGAGGTAGGCCCGCACGGGGGCCGGGCCGCCGGTGAGCGTGACGTTGGGGCCGAACAGACTGCCGAAACCGACGGGGGCCTGGTCGTATTGGGGCACCCCGACCCGGCTGATGACGCCGCCGGCGCGCACGATCCCGATCGCCTGCTCGTAGGCGGGGTAGTGGCCGACCGCCTCGAGGACGATCTGGCTGCCGCCGTCGGTCAGGTCGCGGACCGCGGCGATCCCCTCGGCGCCGCGCTCGGCCACGACCGCGGTCGCGCCGAACTCGACACCGAGGTCGGTGCGCGCCCGGTGGCGACCCATGAGGACGATCTGTTCGGCGCCGAGCAGGCGGGCGGACAGGACGGCGAGCAGCCCGACGGCTCCGTCGCCGATGACGGTCACCGTGCTGCCGGGGGTCACCTGGCCGCGCACCGCCGCGTGCCACCCCGTGCCGTAGACGTCCGAGAGGGTGAGCAGCGAGGCGAGCAGCGCTTCGTCGGCCGAGTCGTCGACGCCGGGTGCCACGACGAGGGTGCCGTCGGCGAGCGGCACCCGCACCGCCTGCGCCTGACCGCCGCCCGTGGCGAGGCGGGCGTCGTTCCAGAAACCGCCGTTGGTGCAGGACGTCTGAAGCCCGGCCCGGCAGAACTCGCAGGTCCCGCACGAGACCGCGAAGGGGGCGATGACGAAGTCCCCGACCGT
>Ga0116181_1003463_pt1 | contig 12326 bp, 4 predicted proteins | sample AD_UKC075_MetaG_FD_89752 | JGI IMG/M metagenome (GOLD analysis project Ga0116181, IMG submission 89752) | Active sludge microbial communities of municipal wastewater-treating anaerobic digesters from USA - AD_UKC075_MetaG | ecosystem: Engineered > Bioreactor > Anaerobic > Digestate | place: USA...
AAAAAAGAGAGTGGATTTTATATTTCCACTCTCTTTAATATATATAATAATATAATCAGAATTTCAGTTTTTTAATTTCTTATGAAAAACTACCGTCACCGTTAGTAAAGAATCTAAAATTAAGTTCAAGATACGATTAGTCTGTTTATCTAATTATCATAGTTGTAGTTACTTGTGTACCTTATTTAAGTATAGACCAGTCAAATATAACTTTAACATCTTTTTTCTAATTAATTTTTTATTCTACTTGTTCTGTAATTTCTGATACATTTACAAATTCACCTTTTTAATTTATCATATAAAGTGGTATTATATAAGATAAGATACCACGAGATTAAGTTAAAATGTTAGAAAATAATTAGAATATAATGTTAGTATAAATATCTGATATAGATTATTCCTTTAATTATTCCAATTCGTTAACAATAGTTTCTTATTAACGTATAACAGTAACATTAAAAATTCGTTATCTTTTTTATTCTTATGATTTTTCTTTTTATTAGTCGTTTACGTTTGTAACTGACTAAGAATTTTATTTTTATTTTTATTATTATATTATATTATTAAATTGTTGAATACTTTAACTAAATGTTTCATTAATAATGTTAAGTATTTAGTTTTATTTATCTGTTTTAATTTTATTATTATTTTAATCTGTATCATTATTTTAATCTGTATTATTTTAATTTGTAATATTTTAATCTGTTGGTAATTATAATAATACTTAGTAAAATTAAACGGTAACAAGTAATTAGTTTAACTAATATATTTATGATCTTTACTAACTTAATAATTACCTAAATATTTCTTATAATGTATTAACTATTTTTAATTAACTTTTTAACATAATATCAAAAATTAATTCAGTTAATTCTGTTTTTAGTATATTAATTTATTCTTTTATATCATCTTTATTTTCAAATGATTCAAATTATTATAATAAAGTCTTATTTTTAGAAATATCTTTAATAATACTAATATATTGTAGTACTAATTCTTCATCACTTTATTTTTTTTAGTAGTTTTATAAATCTGATATAAAATCATTTAACAATGATTAATTTTTTTGTATAGATACATAATTATTTAATTCTAATATAAATTTATAATTTTTTTCAATATCAAGAATTAAATTTTTACTTGGATTAATCATTTTAACCTTTATGTTACTAATTGTATCTAATTAATCTTGATTTTAATCTTACAATTATTATTACTATTAATTTTATTTTTTACTTTTAATATTTAATTCGGAATATATTTTACTTGTATATGTTTCAAGTTGTGTTAATATCTTGTTAAATATATTAACACTTTCTGATATATTAATATTATTATCATCATCATCATTATATAATTACTAAAATAAACTTTCCATATCAGACAATAATTATTAGTATTCAATGTCAATGTTTTATTTGTTAATATTGACATTAGTATTATTTAATTATTATTATATTTTAGTTACTTATTATGTTGTCTACAATGAAATTTATAACATTGTTGTTAATTCATACATAAAACTATTTAATCTATTATTAGTATTTTCTTAATTCAAAATATTAAAAACGTCATGGTTACCAATTTAGTTTTTCATAATATTATATTATATTTATAATGTTTATACTTTTTATTATTTCTAATCTGATTATTATGTTTATTTTTCTTCTTAGTTTTTATTATTTTAATTATCAGTTTGTTAATATTAATTATAAAATTCAATTAGTTTATCTAACAATGTTTTATTGGTATCCATTTATGTTTCAAATTAATCTTTGTTATTTGAAGATTCTTAAATTTGTTTGTTAAAAAATTCAGTTTCTTATCTTATTCTTTCTGTTATTTGAGAATTAAATTCATTTTATGTTTATGTAAATTAATTATATTGTTCATTGATATTTTTAAATTATTCAATATCTATTTCATTATCACTGTAATATTTTATCTTGTTTAATTAATATAAAAGTTATTAACTTAGATTAGAATTATTTACTTTACCATATCTTTATTGTGAAATAAGTTGTGTTTTATCTTTAGAAATTTATACTTTTTTGAGGTCCTATTATACAATTTTATATATTTCTTTTCCTACGTCTGTTAACTCATCTTTTTTATTTCCATCTTCATCATGTTCATACATTAGTAATTGTTATTCATATTTAAGTATATCACCAATATTTCTTGTTTTTTATAACAATTGTCTTATTTATTTTTGTTTATTCTTATTATTCTTTATATCTTAAATTTAAGATTTTATATGTTATATTAAATTGTCAAAATATTACTGTTATTATTCGGTTTAGTCTTTACCTTATTAATGTTTTTCACCAAAAATGAATATAAAATCTTATTAATTAATTTTATCTTTTTTCAAATTTTTCAATTCATCAAAATCATACTTTGATTTCTATATATCATTAAGTTCTTTTTAAACATTAGTAATGAAATCAATCCATACTTTATCAGAACCATATATTTATATGAAATCTTCTTTATTAAAATCTGAACCAATTTTTCGTTATATTTTTTCACGTGTTTTTATTAGTTATTAACAATTATATTATTAACCCCATTCATTTATTTGTTATTCAAGTTATCCTAATAATAACATAAGATTTTTACCAATGTATCTATTTATTGTTGATTAATATTCATTCTATATTTTCTCACTGACATTCAATTCGTTCTTTATTATCTCTTATTATTTCGTTCTATCAAATATATCATTAGTAATTTTATTATAAAGATTAATTTAATAATTTGTTTTCTCATCAACATTAATGTTTTTTATATCTATTTTTCTAATATTTTTTACTAAATCAGAAAAATTAATATTTTAGAACAAACTGTCTTTAAATATTAAATATATTGTATATAATGGTTATTATATTTATAATTTATCAATATTATCAACTAAATATTCCATATGTTTTTTTACAACATCTTTAAAATTATTTATGTTTTCTATATCAACATCAACATTACTCTTAAGTATTCCACTTGTATTTTGTTACAATTCATTTATATTAATATTAACTTATTTTGTATCATATAATCTTAGTTATTACTACATCATAGTTATCGTTAATGTTTCGTATTATAATGTTTCATATGTTTATTACATTTTATTTTATTTACCATCTTATTATTATAGTTAAATATCTTGTTTAAATTGTATTTTTACTACATCAAAATCAATTTTTATGTCAATTGTATTATCTTCATTTGTTGTAAATTCAATAGTAATCATAAACGGTTTTAATGTACCAATTGAACCAGGTCCCATACTATTTATTTTACTGATAAATAATTCTTAACTAATATTCATATATGATTATGATTCTTCTTCTTCTTATTGATTTACAAGATTGTATTCGTTTTATTTTATAATTGACCGTTATTAAATATGTCTATTAATAATTTAATATATTTATGAATATACTATTTCTTTATTATTTTCATTTTCTAAATCTTTAACAATCGATTTAATTTAATTATTTAAATTATAATCTACAATGATAATTTTTTTAGTGTTTTTATCAAATGTATGTTTAATATTTTTATTAAATTATTCTGTAAATTAATTGAATATATCTTTTCTACCATTACTTGTATCAGAAGATTATAACTACACATACTTATTATAATTGACTGTAATATTAACTTGTTTACTTTTTACATCATTTTTTATTTTTACACTCTTTGATATTGTTTCAGAACCACTTACTTATTTTGTTATTCTAAATCCATTCATTCTAACTTCTTTGTTTTTTAATTATGATTCAACTTAACCTAATATATAACTTCTAAATTCTTCGTTGTCTATTATATCATTTAAATTTATTTCTGTTTGTTGTTATGTACTATATATGTAGTCTTAGTTTTGAACTTTTTCATAAGATGATGATTTAATTTTTAAATTATCAAAACTACCTAAATATAAATTGGTATCTTTAGTCAATTCTGATTTTGATGATTATTCTAACAATTAAAATGTTCTTTCAAGTATTTCATCTATTTCTTATATTTTTTATTCATGTAAATAATTTCCACGTTTTTTCATAAACATAATTTTCACTCCTCTTCATCATTGTTATAATCACCGATTTGTTCCAAAGTTTACAATAGTAAAACTTGTTATAACTACAAGATTATATATTATTTTTTATTATCTTGTTTATCCAACGTATCATATTATTCATTTAGAATTTCTAATATCTTTTTTACTAATTAGATATATCCTATTATACTTAATTCTATTTTATTTTTAATATGTTCTTAGTTATACTCATGTTGTTGTCCATACTTAGTAATGACAAATTTGTACGGGTCTTACTTAAATTTGTCATATATTTTTAGAATTGTGTCTTATAAATCAGAAAAATACTCCAGTTATTTCTTTAGTATTTATTCTAATTCATCAGATGACAAGTCTTTTTATTTTTCATTTATTAAATCTATTTATAATTCTAATTATTGATTGATATTATTTTTAGTACGTTTAATATGATACGTAATTTTATTCAAATCACTTTCATTTTATCCGATTAATTCAAACAATTCTGTTTTTTATTGTTTTAATAGATACGGTATATTTACACTTTCCGTACCTTATAATTTGAGTCTTTAGTCTATGTATTTCCATTACTATTTATTTATTTACGTAAAATAATTTCGGTCTATTATTTTAAGAAAATCATCAAGTTTATTTTATTTCTTTAAGACAACACCTTCAATTTCATTTCCAACTTCTTATTCTTATACTTTATTAATTTCAAATAACAATTCTTTTATTTATTGTTTCGGTGTTCTCAACAGTTCTTCAAATTGTTCTCTTAAACTACGTACTATATCACGATATTCTTTAGGTATTTTGTTCAATTTAACAACTAATATTTCATATATTGTCATATTACTAATTTCTTCAGGTATATTTTCTGATTATTCTTTGAAATCAGATACCTTTGATTGTAATATTTGTTTTATTTCATTATATTTTTCTTCTACTTCATCTTTAACTTTATCTATTTATTTATTCAAATCAATTCTACGTACGTAATTGAATTTCCAAGTTTCTTCTTATTCATATTAAACATTATTTATTTCTACATTTCCATCATCAGAAATTTTGTATTCATAATCAATCTTGGTATATTTTATTGTTTCTTATGGAAATTTCACTAAGAATTGTACAAATTCATCAAACAATTCTTTCTTTATTTCTGATTGTACTGGATTTAATAATACTAAATTATTTGTTTCTGATAAATTGAATTTTATTACGTTTGTATATATATTTGAAATTATCTCGCAAGAAATAGTTAACGGTAAATATTGTTAAATATTCTTAGATAAAAATTCACATAATTGTTTTTGATTATTTTCAACAAATTGATTTACAAATTAAATTTATGACCTAAATGGATTATATATTTAGACTTTAGGTAAATCATCAGGTGTATACCATCGTTTCGATTTATTTCCCTTTGATTCACGTCCATAATATACAATTTATTCATTAGTCTTTTTATCAATATCAAATGTAACAGATAGATTTTATACACCATCATATTTTACTTCTTAAACAACCTAATCTGAATTGTATAATATATCTTCTACAAAGTCTAAGAATGTGTCAATGTCTTAATCGTCAAAGTGTGTCATTTCAGTTAGTTATATTGATTTATTATTTTAATTACGTAGTTTAATATACTATTCTTCTATCTGTTATTGATAAATATACTTTTATATTTCATCTATTCTTTCATATATTTAATTCGGAATCATTCGTTTTAGTTCTTGTTTTATAATATCTTGTTTTTGCCCATCATTATTTAATATTTATTTATACAATTCAACACATTATTGTCGTACCTTTGTTTATCTAACATCTTGTTCATCCATTGTTATAACTTTAACATCATTCATTTCTTATCTTTCCAACTGTTATTTATAAGATACTTATCTATCTTGTCCTTAGTATACTTATGTAATTTGTATATTATCTATTGACAACTCTTGTTCTATTGTATTTATAATATCAGGTATGTATCCTCTGTTATATGTTAAAATAAATACTTTATCTTAAATGTTTTGTTCTTCTATTACTTATTCTATAAGTTCCTTTCTCAATTCTACAGGTAGAGGATTTCTCTATATATAGTCTTTTTTCTGTTGTGATTTTTCACCGTATATAATAACTAAAAAAATATAATCAAAATTTGTTAATTATTTTTTGATTAATTATAAATGTGAATTTGTCATAGGTTGAAATCTACCAATGATAATTTATTATTTTTTTGTATTATTATCCATGTTACATACCACCTCACTATTATAATGAATACATAAAATAAGTTTTCAGAAAATATAATTAAATATTAATATTTTTACTATATTATAAATAAAGTAAAAACCACTCATGAAATTAATCATGAGTGGTTGAAAATAATAATCAAAATATAAGTTTAAACAGTTAAATTATTCCACCTACACCTTAAAATATCAACATATAAATACCAGTATACATTAACATATTAAGTTATGTTTATATAAGTACTCTAATTATAGATTCAAATATGTATAACGATAGTATTTTATTTTTTTATTTCCTACTTTCTTTTTATATTACTTCTTCAAATAAATTTTTCAGATAGTTTTAGATAGTTACACTTTATTGACGTTCATTTTTTACTTCGTTTTCATCACCTATAGTATCATCAATTTATTCACCTTCAATGTTAAATTCATCAATATACTAATATTATGATTCTTTTAGTTCATCCAAATGTTTAGGTGTTCTTTCAAATATACTGTATTTAATTAATTTAAATGACATTTTTTCTAACCGTACTAAATATACTATTTCGCCAATAATATGTTATAGAACAAATAAAAGAAATATATATTTAATTATATAAAAACGATTTCTAATTTACATGTTACTATCCATATAACTTTGAAAGTCTTATTTGAATGAAATTGAGTAAATAGTTTCAACAATAAATTTTGACATTGTTTCTTATTATATAATGGATAATTTTTACTATAACAAAAATCCTTAGATACATAATTAAATAAAAAATCCGAGTATGATATATGTAAAAATTATACCATGTTTATTTGAAAAATCAAAAATACTCATTGATGATTTAACACTATCACTAATATATTTTTTCTGTTACTTGTCTAACTGTTTAAATGTTTCAACAATTTCTGGTTTATTTTCGTTATCATCCATAAAAATCACCTCTATTTTTTATCAAAATTTTTCATCATTTTTTGTTTCAAACATATCGTCTTTTTCTTATTATTCACTTTGATCTAATTCTTTATCTATTTCATCAACCGTTTATTCAGACATTGGTTGAGAATAAAAATCTTCTTATACATAAATTGGTTCTATTTCAGGATCAAATATATAATTATTATCTTACTACATATATAATCTTCTAATAATAGTGATTTATAAAATATTAATTTAGTCTCTAAATTTTAAATCTGTTTAATACTTGTATTAAAATTCTTTTTATGTAAATGAAAATTCTTCATTCGTTTTAAGATTATATGTTTTCCAAAATCTACCTTATTATTTAAACATATTTGGATCAAGTTTTTATTCAGACCATTCTTGTTTTGTTAAGTTACTTAAAAATACAAAAATTGATAATTAGTTAGAAAATCCACGTGATTTTGGTGAATAATCTAATACCATAGGTATTTCTATTAGTGGTGGTTATACTCTATTCTTACTTTATTTTAGTCTAACAATTCTACCGTTTATATCAAATTTTCCAAGTTCTTTTTATCCACCTTATACCATTCTTATATCTTGTGTCTAATAATATTTAATTTATAATCCACCCGTTATATCTTCATCTTGACCTGTAAAGAATGATGTATTCATTGTCTTTCTAAGTTGATTTATTATTATTAATGATTAGTTCTACAATGACAATGATTTTAATATTACAGGTATTTATTTAGAATTGACTCTTTATTTAACCTACATTTTCTTTACTACACTTTCAATATTTTCTTCTTACAATTCTTCTCTTTATAAAGTTTAACTAAGACTATCAAACAAATATACAAGTGAAACATCAGATTTTGTTTCATAATGTTGTTTTAGTGTCTTTAATATTATTCCATACGTACTTTCCAAATCTTGTGGTTGTAAATAAATTACATTTGACTATGATTCTTGATTGTTAATATTCAATCCTAATTGTTACATTCTTCTATATGACATTTATTGTTCTGTATCAAAATAGATCAACATTTACTTTTTATTACTTTTGTTTTACACTTGTAGTAATGATTACTATAAATTAATTTACAACGTTGTTTTTCCAACACCAGGTAATGATTATATTGAAACAATTTATCCTAACGGAATACCACCAATAACTTCATCGTACAAAACGTATCCAGTTCTCAATATGTTATCACGTGTTTTTGTGATTAATTATTCAGGTGATAATTGTTTAACTGAATTTTCAATTTCTTACCTAATTTACAAAATCTCATCTGATTGTTGTAATGTTACTTCTTCATTCGTTTATGATTATTTCTTTCTACCCATCATAATCATCTCCTTCTTATTTTCTTTATGAATTTTCAATCAAGTTAAAGAAATAAAATTATGTAATATAATTAAATAATAAATTTTAAGATGTGTTAATTTTAGGTTGTTAATTATCTTTTGATGATAACGAATTTATATAACTCATTGAATTAATTGAAAAATAATCTTATATTTATTACTAAAATTGATTCATTTATACTTATCCTTTTCTTTATGTTAATATATTACTTTTTTACTTTTTAGACATTATAATTTAATTTACAAATTTAATTTGTTTTAATTCATTTGTATTTACATCTATAGTTTATTGTATAATATCACTAATAAAATTTACATAATATTCTATCTAATATTATAATTAAATATCGTAGAATATATGGTTAAAATAATTTAGTTATATATTAATGTTTGTGTGTTAATCATATTATGAATCTTACTGTAAAATAGATAAATTACTATATTGATTAATAAACCTTTCATAACTATTTTACTATTTTATTTTGATATATCCGTAATTGTTTTTATTTTCATTCTCTGATAAATTATTATCACGTTATATAGTTATAATAGTTAAAACATTGACACTTGATGACTTTTCCTTTTGTTATTTTTATATTATTTTATCAATCAACATATTTGTTTCTTATGTAAATTATGTCTAAGAATCGGTAAACATATTTATTAATCTATTATATAATTCGTTATAATATATTGATGTGTCTTCTATAATATTATTTTTTTGTTACATATATTGTGTAAAATTAATATTATCCTATTATAATATATACAATTCTCTTTGTTGTTCAGGTGAATGATTTTATAATATTTCAATTTGTTATATATATTTACTCATTTATTTTGATATTTCTAATATATCGTTATAAAATTTTATTTAGTTATCATAAACTTGTTTTTGTTTCTATTTGTCTAATGTAGAAAGAATTGTTTTAATTTTATACGTACTTTTGTTTTTCCATTTATTATTTTATTTTAGAATATTATAAATCACCTTCTTTTCTATTTGTTTTGTGTTTGTAGTAACACTATCATACTAAAGTGAAGTAATTATTTCTACAATTTGATTCATTGTTTCTGATTACTTTTATACAACACTTGTAAATTATTCATACAAATTAATATCAATATCTTTCAATGAATCAATAAATTTATTACATATATTAACAATGTTTTGACGATTGTGTTCACTTATTTTATTATAGAAAAACACGTATTCATATGATCGTTATATTTACTTAATTTGTTATGTATATTTTAATTTAGACTTCAATTCGTTCTAATAGTTTTATAAAAAGAAAACATCTGATGGATATATTATAAAGTACTATTATTAATTATTAAACATCTTACCACCCCCCTTCACAAAGTTTCAGAAATTGTATACGATTGTTCTTGTTTCTAAATTAATTACATAAAATCTTCATAGAATTTGATTATATTATCAATTATCTAAATTTTATCTTTAATGTTATTATTCTATGTATTATCTTATTTCTATTCTAATATTAAATCTAACAATTCTTTCTGTATTTCGTTATTAGTTACTTATTCTGTATTTATATCTTGTTATTTCAATAGTTCATTTTTTAATTATTGTAAACTTTTAATCAAAAATTCAATCGGTGGTTATAATTGTACGTTATCATCAATTTCTTACTCTTATTGTTAATTATCGTCAACAAGTTACATATTATCATTGTCTATTGTAGGTGACTTAATACTGAAGTTAAATATCGGTGTAATATTCAATTCCAAGATCTTATTATTTTTTCTCTATTATTCAATTAAATTAGATTGAATCTTTTTAATTTCATCATATTCATTCAATGATTGTACTATTATTCTTATTTTTATTTTAACATTTGGATTTTCACTTTTATTACAAACTGATATAATATTTTATTAATCATTCTTAAAATCGTTTATAGATTCATATTTCAAATAAAACGTTTTATATAACCACGGGTAAAAAGTATATACAATTTCATTATTTTAATTATATAAATGGTCTGTATCAAAAATAATATAACCATACCTTTCATCAAATTAATCAATTTTACTAACTTATTCCTTGAAACTTGTAGGATATTAACCAACAATCACTTAATTATACTACGGTAATTCTAAATGTTAATGATAATGTCCTAATATAATTTTAAATCTACTTTTAGATAAAATTTTCTGATAAATTTACGTATATATTCTTTCAAGACTAATCGAATTGTTTGAACCTATAATACCAAATCTTTAATCCATCTCAACGAAATTATGATGAAAGAAAAATAAATGTATTTGTTCTTTTGTCTAATATATTTTATCTATATACGATAATATCTGTTCTTCAACTTTGTCTTATGGTTATTTCATATAATTAAATACATGAAAAATAATATTCTATACTTGATATGTCTGAACATTTGATAATACTGAATTAATTTTCTCTTATTTAGGTTACGTTGAAATTAATTGAATAGATTTAATAAAGGACTGAAAACTATAATTCTTATTTTCCTATTGTTTTGTTAATGAAATATCATGGTTACCTTGATTGTATATTACTGTATTAAACAATTATTTTATAAACTAAACAAAATTTAATGATGATATAGATAATGACTTTGTGTCATCAATAACATCACCATTAACAATCTAAAGTACAGAATCGTTTGGTGATTTGTTCTATTATTACTACTTTACACTTTTTACTAATTAACTTTCATCTATTTTCCTATGGTGTAAATCTGATAGTACAAATATTTTCATCTATAACATCCCCCTTTCTATTTCAGATGTAAGTTTTTTTCCAAATATTTTGTTTTTGTTAACTTTAATATCATAGTAATATAAATTAATACGTTTGTAATATCTAACCATATAACTTAATAATAGAATATAAAATTTATAATATGAACATATAATTATAATATAAAAAATACTGTGTTATTAATAATATCATATAAATAATATTCTGTCAAGTATCTTTTTAGAAAATTTACATATAAAATATATTAATTTTACAGTATACATTAAACTTATATTATATAAACGTGTAATGTTAATATTTAGAAGGGGGTTTATAAAAAATGACAAAAACAATAATTCAAGAAAATTAAATCGTACAAGAATAATTCAAAATCGTTGAAAATAAACAAATCGGTGATGTTGAAAGTGTTATGTAATATTAAAAATTTCAAGAATGTGATGTTAGAAATAGAAACAATAGAGTATATCCTAAAGAATAGGTTGTAAGAGAAATAAATAAATTGAAACCAAAAATAGAAAAAAGATAACTGTTAGGTGAACTTGACCATCCAGAGGGTAACGATGTCGATAGAATATAAACGGTTAAGTTAACTAATGTTTCACACGTAATTACAAATCTTGAAATAAAAGGTAATGATGTATATGGTACAATTGAAACATTATAAACACCAAATGGAATTATACTCAAAAATTTATTAAAGTCAAATGTTGAACTTGGAGTATCGTTAAGATAGTTAGGTTCTGTTGAAGAACGATATACTGGTGATGAGTATTATTATTATGTGAAACCAGAAGATTTTGAACTTATTACTTATGATATTGTATACGAACCAGGATTTTAATCATAAAAGGTAAAAATTATAAAAGAAAGTCTTGAAGAAATGTTTGATTATAACAATTTCTTCAATTCATCATTTGAAAGGGACGTATATACAAAATTCTATATGTAACTAAAAAA
>Ga0116181_1003467_pt1 | contig 12318 bp, 10 predicted proteins | sample AD_UKC075_MetaG_FD_89752 | JGI IMG/M metagenome (GOLD analysis project Ga0116181, IMG submission 89752) | Active sludge microbial communities of municipal wastewater-treating anaerobic digesters from USA - AD_UKC075_MetaG | ecosystem: Engineered > Bioreactor > Anaerobic > Digestate | place: USA...
TGTCAAAAGGGGCATTTCGGGAACCAATTTCTCTTTATATGGCCTTCCTCGACGGACGGGCCATTTCTGCATCATGGTGATATCGGCCAGGGTCCCGTCGTCCTTTTCAACCACGCATACCACGTCTTCCACGGTGAAGTCACCGCTCTCAATTTCCTTTACTACGCCCTCGATGCCGTAAGGCACCATGATCTTAATCTCTACGATGACCGTTTCTTTAACCGTTCCGATGACGTCTCCGGCCTGCACCCGTTGGCCCGCTTCCACGGTGGGAACGAACTTCCATCTCTTGGTCCGGGAAAGGGCCTTCAAGTCGATGCCGCGTTTAATGTTGGGACCTGAAATCTCCAACATCTCCGTCAGGGGCCGCTGAATTCCGTCATAAATATTCTCCAGCATTCCGGGGCCCAGCTCCACGGACAGGGGAACTCCGGTACTTACCACCTTCGCTCCCGGGCCCAGGCCCGCGGTCTCTTCATATACCTGAATGGAAGCTCTGTCGCCCCTCATTTCTATGATCTCGCCTATAAGTCCCTGGTCACCTACCCGGACTACGTCGAACATGTCGGCGTCCTGCATGCCTTCGGCTACCACCAACGGTCCGGATACCTTCACGATTCTACCTTCGTTCACTTTTTCAGTCACCTGCCTTTACTTTTTTAAGCGCCCGCCGCCTTACGACGCTTCTCATTATTTATTCCCGAATAGAATATCCGCGCCCACCGCCCGTTCGACAGCTTTCTTCAAATTGGCAATGCCGACACCGTAGCTTCCGTCCATTCCAGGGATGGGAATGATGGCCGGTATGCGCATATCCTTGTATTTTTCTATCTCATCGACCATGTCCTTACAGAACTTTTCCGTAATGTAGATGATTGCGTAATCTTCCTTGGCGATGCGATGCAGCGTCGCTTTGGCCTCTTCGACGCTGGCTATCGGGAAAACATCCAGCCCGACGGCCTTAAAGCCCAATACGCTGCCACGGTCGCCGATTACTCCGATTTTATGCATAAGTTTCCCTCACTCTCTGTGCTATTTCCTCTCTCGAGAGATTCTGCAGCAGACCGGTCATGATGATGCGAACAGTGCGAATCTCGGCTTCCTTTGCGATCAGGTAAGCTGCCAGAGGTTCTACGCCGAAAGTTACATGTTTTGCCGCCTTTGCAAACTCCACCAGTCGGTTGTCGCAGAGTCTCTCAAGGGCGGTAAAGCTTCCCGTTTCCCTGAGCATGGTGCCGCCTTCGGACATGGGAACAGCAAGCCCGTAGGGAATCAGTTTTTCCGCAAACTGCTCATAAGGCTCGTCGTAACTTCCTGTGAAAATTTTCTCCTGGATCCTGCCGCCGTCGATGAACACCTGGGAGAAGAAATCCCAGGATTTCCCCATCTGCCTGCACCTGACGAAGGTTTTCAGATTGATGATGTCGATCTGCAGCCTGACATAATCCACGATGAATTGGCTGCCGCCTGCCTTGGCAGATTCCAGCATTTCCTCATAACAAGCCTTATCCAGGATGAAATCGATCAGTTGGGGATCTTTGGTCCTGGAATATACGTCCACCACTTCCAGAATCCCATTGCGCATCTTGTCCGTAAGTCCTACGAAGTTGCGCTCCCTTACAAGCACCGTCATCCGTGCTGCCGGAATGGTCCCGGTATCCACGAGGAAAGGCTGTGGATCTATATTTAAAAATTCTGCTTTCAGCAATACTTTCAGGTTGTGGTAGTCATAGGGATACAGGAAAGGATACAGTTCCGCCTCATCCGGGGCAATGCCGCGAACAAAGGAATAGACCTTGCGGATTTCTTCTTTAAGCAAGGTTTCGAACTGGCTGGGAGGCAGGGTGTCGGACCCGTCGCCATATTCTATGTCATACAGGATCTTCAAGGCGTCTTCCGGTGTCTTGCTATCCATCATAGCCTCCACTTTGTCCCGGGAAAGCAAATATTTCTCCACGCTGCGCACACGTGAGGAAGCGAAGACATAGTCTTTTTTGCCAAAGTCTACTTCCACTAGCTCCTTCCTCCTTTCGAACCGGCTGAACAGAGTGTTTTATAAGAGTGTTTCTGTAACAGAAAGGGAATGACCCTACCCTGTCAGCCAAATAATGCATTCACTACATCCGGCGTGGCAGATTCCCGGATGCCGTTTATCATAGTCTCCAATGTGGAGTTTATCTCTACCGATCCTTGTCTGAGTACGAATCCGCCTTTGGCGTTGACGGTTTCTTCCGCTAAAGTCAGCTTAACCGGCTTCCCGGCGCCATTGACTTTTTTAACGAGCTTCTCTCCGATAGCCTTTTTGTCCCTTGCGTTGAGGATGAGCTCTCCTTCTACGGCACCCGTCGCCAAAACGGCGGAGGTCAAAAACTCCAGATATTCGGATTCTTCCATGTTGGCCAATTTGTCCAATGCCTCATCGAAGCACCGGGAAACGAGGGATTGCTTGGCGCCCAATTTCATTTTACGGACTTCAAGTTCGGCAACGGAAGTCCTCCTGCTCTTCAGAAGGCAGGCGTCTTCTTCGGCCTTTTCCTCGTGCTCCTTTCGGATCTTCTCTGCTTGGACTTTGGCCTTTTCTATTATAGCGCGGCTCTTTTCGCCGGCTTCTGTTAGAACCTGCTCGCTTTGTTCACGAGCTTCGGCCAATATTTTGCCTGTTATATTTTCAATGCTCATTGTTACTCCATCCTCATTCAATGCTCATTACCAAATGTGCATTATTTTCCGTTTTCGCCCCAATCCTCTCTCACGGCGATACATGGTCACGTTCTCTCGGTAGACCATCATCGCGATCTACTCGCAACGACCCGTCTTTATTATACCTGAATTCCGTTGAGCATCAGGAAGGAAATCAGAAGTGCCAAAACGGCGTAGGTCTCTACCATGGCAGGGTATACCATACCCTTTGCCAGTTCTTCCGGTCTCTTGGAAATAAGCATGATACTGGCTGCGGAGGATTTCCCCTGAGCGATTCCGGAGAAAATACCCACAAGCCCGACTGGAATACCAGATGCAAAGATATATGCACCTTGCGCCATAGTTATATCTAGCAATCCATCGCCGCCCAGCAGGCCGATTTTCGTCATGATCAGGAATGCGATCAACAGACCGTAGATACCCTGGGTACCCGGGAGGGCCTGCAAGATCAAGGTCTGGCCGAACTTCTTCGGATCCTCAGAGATGACGCCTGCGGCCGCCTGGCCGGCAATACCGATACCGATTGCGCTTCCGATTCCTGCAAGTGCTGCTACAGCTGCTCCTGCCATAGCGAGAAAAACACCGTTAAATAATAGGTTTTCAAATACAATGTTCATTTAGTTTTCCTCCCTTAGAATATCTACATATTTTGTATTTTCTCCAAACGGTTGAAAGGCTTCTCCACCGCTCACGTAGAATTTTCCAAAAAACTCCACGTATTGCAATCTGCATGAGTGGACAAAGGAGCCGAGACCGTTAATCGCAAAGTTGTAGGTATGGCCGATGATGAAGGCAACAGCCATCAATATAACGCCTTTTATGCCGGGGCCGCCAAAGGATCCCATGTTGTTGACCACAGAGGCGATGACGCTGGATGCCAGACCCAATGCCAGAAGCCTGGAATATGACAGAACGTCGGACAGGTAGCCGGTAATGCCGTACAGGCTGCCAAATCCTCCGATGACTTTACCGAGACCTCTTTTGTGCCTGCCTCCGGTCAGCACGATGCCCACGGCGCCGATAATAGCCATCCATTTTGCTACGGTGGGGACTATTCCCACCAAGAGCAGGGTGACGCTGATTAGAAGCAGGTACCAAAGTCCCACGTCAAACAGGGCATCCAGGGGCCTTCCGTCCTTGATGGACAGCCAGCCGTTCAATCCCATGCCGATGAAAAGGTGAATGCCGCCTAAAAGGAAACAGAACAACAGCAATTTCATGGGATCGTCCAGAGGGCTGAACCAGATGGGAGGAATCGATACATCGGCGTTGAAGAAGGTCTTTCCTACGACGGCAACCAGGTCGCCAAACCATCCTCCGAACATGGCGCCCCAGAAGGCGGTGGATATGCCGCAGAAGAAGAACATCTTTATGAGTTGATATTTCATGCCTTCAAGCTTGTATTTCTTCAGAACCAATCCCGTAATAACCGCCAGGACGACTCCGTAAGCCGCATCCCCCAACATCATGCCGAAGAATATGGCATAGGACAGGGAGAAGAACGGGGTTGCGTCGATGGACCTGGAATCCGGCAGCGCATAGAGCTTTGTGATGGCTTCGAAAGGAGTGGAGAATCCGCCGTTTAACAGCAGCACCGGCGTTTCTTCTCCTTTTTCCGGATCCTCTATTTGATAATAGCAGCCCACTTCCTCCAGGAGGCTGCTTACCTTGTCCGCAGCCTTGGCAGGAAGCCAGCCGCTCATGTAGAAAGTCTTCTTTGTTACCAGCAGGTTTTGCCGGATAGCTGCTTTGTCGCGCAGGATGACCAGTTTGTCGTAGAGCAGCTCCAGATCTTCGCTGTCGCCTTCACGGCCGCGGATGGATTCCTCGATTTGCACCTTTTCGGCTGTAAGCTCTTCCACTTTCTTTTCCAGGGCGCTGATATTTTCTTTTACGGTGCCCTTCATGTCTCCGAAGTGGACCTTTGAAAAGCCGTAGGTCCTGAAGACGTCATCCGCATCATCCCGTTTTTCTTTGAGGCACACCACGTAGATGTAATGCTGCTCCGCATCGCTCTTAAGCAGCTTGGCCATGCTTTCCGGCACTTTTTCTTCCAGTTCGTTTATGAATTGAAGGGCGTCCACGGTAGAAGGAACCACGCCCAGAATGATGTCTGCGGTCGAGGTTTCTTTTTCCTCCAGCGGAACGTCGTATTCGATCCATGGTTCCAAGGAAAGCTTCAAGGACTGGGTTTTGTTTATGGAGTTGGTCAGCTCGGCATGACGAGCCGAAAGAGAGTTGATGTGAGCGACTTTTTCTTCGATTTGCTGTTTTCGCTCCAGCGCTTTTTGAAACTCTCGCAAGGTGATCGGTTTTTTAGTATGTAGAAGAGGCTTTTTACCGGTTCCATACTTTTCAAGAACGCTTAAAGCCTGACTTACTCTTGAGATTTGGCTCTCGAATTCTGCTACGGTTTGCTCGTCCGAATCGCGGGCGACCATTTCGTGCCATTGACTGTCGCTGAGCTTATCTTCCTGATCAGTGATCTCGACAACTCCTAATGTCATAAGCTTTTCCATCAATTCTTCCCGATTGGAGACCAGGCCGATGACGGAAAGCTTTTTCATTTTAGCAATAGACACTTACTTCACGACCTTTCCGATAATAATGGAAACAGCTTGATCCATGTTTTTCTCTGCGATCTTGATGTGATTATCGCATTCTTCTCTGGCTCGCTCGATGATGGTTTCGAAGTTTTGCTGCGCTTCCTCCTGGGCTTTTTGGAGGGCTTTCTTGTAGTCCTCTTCAGCCTGGCGTTGCGCTTCTTCGACAATCTGCGCGGCTTGCCTTTCCGCATCCGCTATCATCTGCTTAGCCTCGGCCATGCTCTTCCTGCGAATCTGCTCGGCTTGCTCTTCGGCCTCTTTGATTTGTCTGATATGCTCGATAGCCACAGTCTCGCCCCCTGTTCCTCAGAATATATTATCGGCGGAAATTGCCTAAATAACTAAACATTTTAGATTACATTTTAGATTGCTCAGACTTTGATTGCTACATGCAAGTTGAAAATTCATCGTGCCGGGTAATCGCGTCGGGCAATCGTTCTTGATGGCCGCACCGGATAATTGTGCCAGATAATCGCGCCGACCAATCGTACTTGATGGCTGCGCCGGCCAGTTGTATGGTGCCCCCGCGGTCTGGATTATACTTCAATTTAAGTTGTATAGTTGTATAAAGGTTCCTGGCGCAAGTTCTACTTCTTTACGGTTTGTGTCGTTGAAGGTTCTTACATCAAACGAAAGTTACTGTGCAAAATTTTAGGCATCTAATATGCCTATTATAAAGTATTGAAATCTTAATAAAGTCAATCGAATGTCACTCGCGAGCTTTCAGTATTGCATAACTATTCGTGAAATTTTTGATTAGTTTTATTATACGCCTTTTTTAATCTTAAGTAAAGGCTTTGGGGGAATTTGTTTTGTTAAATATTCCTTAAATTTATTGAAAAAATTAAAATATACATATATATATACCCCTTATTTTGCACAAAAAATTTTGTGTTTAAAAATAGGGCTCCCTCGAATTCCCTTCCATCTGAGCAAAAAGACTGTCTGTAATTAAACAATCTTTCTTAAATATTTTTGCCCCGGAGCCAGCATGTATGGCCGGTTGACTCTGTGCATTTGGTGTCTGACACTTTTTACAAGTTTTGTAAACATTGAAAAATAGTCAATTTAAGGATCTTTGCGTTGCAACTGCAACTAATTAAGGTCAAATCAACTAAAAAAATCAAAAGGAAAAAAATTTAGCTGATTCTTGCCCTAAAAAACGATAATTGAAGCAAAAATCGGCGTAAATCAACTAAAAAAACCAATGTAAAAAAATTTTAGTTGACATTTTAGTAAAAAAGTCAACTAAAAAATTCAAACTTCATGAAAATTAGTTGATGATCGGCCTCAAAGAGCTGTTATTTGTAAATATATGGAAATAAAATCAGCTAAAAATTATGCTTTCAACGATTATTAGTTGCTTTTTGGAATTAAATGTCATGAATCAAATTATTGAGCCATCTCTTGGAGTAAAACCGGTAGCGGCAGAATAAACTCTTTCCAAACTCTTCTGCCTGAGCCATCATTACAATTAAATAGACGGGCAAATTCGTAAAGAATACCCCGAAAAATACCAACGGCACGCCAATCCCCCACACACAGCCTACCTCCAAAAGCATAGCGAACTTAGTATCGCCGCCGCAGCGGAAGGTTCCGACAATATTCAGGCCGTTGTATATTTTGAGCCACATCATGCAGCCGTAAATAGCCAGAATCCAGAGCATGTAATAGCGGCCCTCATCCGTGAAATTGAAAAGATATACGATGAAGCGGGAAGTGATAAACAGAAGGCCTCCGGAGAGTAAACCTATTCTGATACCGATCCCAAGCAGCCGCTTTGCCAGCGCGAAGGCATAGTCCATCTCCCCCCTGCCGATCCTTTGGCCTACCAGAATCAACAGCGCATCGCCCAAACTGAAGATCGCCAGAATGAACAGCTGGTTAATGGTGTTGCTTGCCTGTATGGCAGCGTATTCCGTAACGCCCATCCTGCCGTAGAAAGCATTGTATGTGGCCATTCCCAGGCTCCACATGGTCTCGTTCACTGTGACGGGGAGGGCGCTGGCCAGCACTCTGGCTACCAGAACCCTGCGCCAAGCGAAGAACTCCTTTATCGGGCCCGCAAGGATGTTCTTCCGGCCGAAGATCACGAAAAGAACCAGCGTCAGCTCCAGACTTCTCGCCGTAAGGATTGCCGTTGCCGCGCCCATGACGCCCATTGCCGGCAAACCGAACTTTCCGAAGATCAGGAGGTACGCCAGCAGCGTATTTGTGGAAAAGACCACCATGCTTATGTATAGCGGAATCTTGGTCTGTTGCGTCGAGCGCAGGGCTGCGGTGCAAGGTACGGTAATGGAAACGGTGAGGAAACAGGGGGCAAATCGGCGGAGGAACCTGCTTCCCAGTTCCACGGCTTCGGGAATATCGGTAAACAAACGCAGGACCATTTCAGGAAAGAATGTTGCCGCAATAAAGAAGACCATGCCGATTCCGAGACAGAATGTGACGGCAAATCCGAGAACCTTCCTTATATTCTTAAGATCCTCTACTCCCCAAAATTGAGACATGAAGGCGGAGGCGCCGCTGGAAAATCCGAAAAGCACGCCCCAATGAATAAAGAAAAGCTGGGTAGACAACCCAACCGAAGCCAATTGCACCTCTCCCAAACTTCCAACCATTAAGGTGTCAATCAAGTTGAGGGAAGAGGCGATAAGGCTTTGTAAGGCGATGGGTAACGCTACCCGTCTTAGTGTTCTATATAATGGTTTTGTTTCTATAACTACCGGCGGCTCCGCCGGTTTCTGCGCAGGATCTACTGTTTTCTGCTTATTATTCCGTTTGGTGTCCAATCACGTATCTTCCTATCATGTAAATATAGTGTATATGTGGTGATCAGGTGTTTTTAAGTTATTTTTGGCGTCAATTGTATTTGGCGTCTCGTATTTGGTGCCTGGTGTATTCGGTGTTTGACACTTTTTACAACTAGTTGCATCTGGTCAGGCACTTTTGGTAATAGTTGCATTTGTTGCCAAGTGCTTTTGGCAATAGTTGCATTTGTTGCCAGGTGCTTTTGGCAATAGTTGCATTTGTTGCCAGGTGCTTTTGGCAATAGTTGCATTTGTTGCCAGGTGCTTTTTACAAATAAAAATTTGTGCTTTCGTTGTTAGGAGATTGAGCTGTGCAAAATTTCCGATTGTACGTAGATTTATAGAGATTTTCTCTTTCTTACATACGTACAATCTGAAATTCTGCACACCCAAGACTCCCAGGGGCGGAGTTTTATAGCGATTTACGTACAACCTAGTTTTTGCACACTCGTATCAAGGATGCGGCAGAGAGATGTTTTTCAGCACGTTTACGATTCTTTTGCAGGCCTTGCCGTCGCCGTAAGGATTCACGGCTTTGGCCATGGCATCGTAGGCGTTTTGATTCGTCAGCAGCTCTTTTGCGAGGGCGTAAATGTTCTCCCGTTCCACGTCTGCAAGCTTGACGGTGCCTGCTTCTACCGCTTCAGGCCGTTCCGTTTCCTTTCTCACAACCAGGACGGGTTTTCCCAGTGAGGGCGCCTCTTCCTGCATGCCGCCGGAATCGGTTATAATGAAATGGGATTTTGCCATCAGGTTGACGAAGGGTTGGTATTGGAGCGGCTCAATCAGATGGACTCGCTCCGTATTGCCCAGGATTTCCCCGGCCGCCACCCGGACCTTGGGGTTCAAATGGACCGGGTAGACGATTTCCACATCGTCAAATTCCCGGGCAATGTCCCTAATCGCACTGAAAATGTTCGCCATGTGCTCACCCAGATTTTCCCGGCGATGGCAGGTCACGGTTATGACTCTGCGGCGGCCGAAATCAATTTTCGAAAGGACCTCATCCTCAAATTCATAAGGTTTTTCTGCAACGGTGAGCAAAGCGTCGATGACGGTGTTGCCCGTAACAAATATCTTCTCCTCAGGTATGCCTTCCGCCAACAGGTTCCGGCGGTTGCGTTCCGTCGGGGCGAAGTGAAGTTCGGCAATATGCCCTGTAAGCACCCGGTTCATCTCTTCCGGGTAAGGCGAATATTTATTGTATGTCCTAAGGCCCGCTTCCACATGGCCCACTGGAATTTTCTGGTAAAACGCCGCCAGGGCTGAGGAAAATGTGGTGGTCGTGTCGCCGTGAACCAGGACTATGTCCGGCTGAACCTCGGAAAGCACTTTCTCCATTCCGAGGAGCACATTAGTGGTGATCTGGCTGACGCTCTGGTTCGGTTTCATGACATTGAGATCATAGTCAGGCACAATCTCAAAAAGCTCCAGCACCTGATCCAGCATTTCCCTGTGCTGGGCGGTGACACAGACCACGGACTCCAGCCCGGGCTCTTTTTCCAACTGTTGGACCAACGGAGCTATTTTGATGGCTTCCGGCCTGGTCCCAAAAACGGTTAATATCTTCATTTCCAGCCTCTTCTATTCTTTCATTTGAACTATTAGCTTTTTAGTAATTTGTATTTATTCTGATTCAGGCTTGTCCCTGCGCTCTCCATTGAAAGGCTTCCCGAACCCCTGATCCTTCATAAACACGTAAATCAGGGTAGCGGCAGTAGCCATGAGAAACAGCGCATCCTTGAAGAGATCCCGGCTGATGAGAATAGCCGCCACGCCCATAATCCCGCTAATGCTGTAGAGGGTCAGCACCGTCCGCTTTTGCCCCATGCCCACGTTCATAATCTTGTGGTGCAGGTGGCCTTTGTCCGCCTCCATGATAGGTCTGCCGTTCTTCACTCGCCGCACAATTGCCAGAGCCGTATCCAAAATGGGCAGGGCCAACACGAAAATCGGCAGTATCGTAGCAATAACCGTAGCGCTCTTCATAGGGCTCATTACGGAAATGGACGCAATCATGAATCCCAAATACAAGGCGCCCCCGTCACCCATGAAGATCTTCGCGGGATGGAAGTTCCAGGGCAAAAAGCCCAGACAACTTCCTGCCAGGGCCATAAAAGCCATGCAAACTTCGTATCGCCCGTGTATATAGGCAATGTAGGCAATGGCAATGGTAGCGATAAAGGAAACCCCCGCCGCCAGGCCGTCCAGGCCGTCGATGAGGTTGATGGTATTGGTGATGCCTACTATCCAAAGAATCGTTACTAAAAGGCTGACAATCCACGGAAATTCGATAATACCATTCCCGAAAGGATCGCTGACGAAAGAGATTCTTACGTTGGTTGCAAACAGAATACAGGCGCAAGCAATCTGCCCCACGAGCTTTACTTTCGCAGACAAGCCGTGAATATCGTCGATGATGCCCATGATGAGGATCAGAGTGGCGCCCACGGCAATGCCGGTCATCCGATGGTCGGTTGTCCCGGGCAAAAGCAAAGCAGAAGCAACCATGCTGCCCATATAAATGGCAAAGCCGCCAAACCGGGGCATGGTCACCGTATGCATCCTTCTGTCGTCTTTGGGAATGTCAAGGGCTCCGATTTTCGGGGCAATTTTTATCGCCAAAGGCGTAAGGCCAAAAGTAATGATAAATGCAACGAGGAAAATTAAAAAAATTGCGGATATCATTTGTTCTCTCTTTCTATCACTTTTTCATTTGCTCCTTATTCCGGAATTGCTTATTACTTTTGTCCAGAATACTTGTTACTTCTCCCAGAATCGAATATTCCTTCTGCAAGGAATCATTTGTTCCCTATCTCCCGGAACCGCTCATTTCTGCTGTCCGAAACCGCTGATTCCTTCTGTCCGGACCACTTGTTCCATCTGCATGGAGTCACTTATTCCTGTTCCTGCCCTCCGGAATCACTTGTTTTTTCTGTCCAACACTTCGACTTTTAACCCGGCTTCTTCCAACATTTCCCGGGCCAGTTCGTCGGGATATCCCTCTTTGATGACAATGCGCTTGATGCCGGCGTTGATGAGCATTTTGGCGCAGATCACGCAGGGCTGAGTTGTACAGTAAAGGGTTCCTCCGTCGATGCTTTGGCCCAAATAGGCGGCCTGTATAATGGCATTCTGCTCTGCGTGGAGACCGCGGCAAAGCTCGTGACGCTGGCCGGAGGGAACTTGCAGCTGTTCCCGCAGACAGCCTCTCTTTTCGCAATGTTGAATACCCGTGGGCACGCCGTTATAGCCTGTGGCCATGATCCGCTTGTCCTTTACTATGACGGCTCCCACCTTGCGGCGGGTACAGGTTGAGCGCTGTTCGGCCACCTCGGCCATCTGCATGAAATACTCATCCCAATCGGGTCGGTTCATTTCTTTGTTTCCTCCTTGGATCTTTAGAATAAACTCTGCTGCGTATGTGTAAGTATGCTTATTTAGTACAAGTCTAATTTAGTATCAGTATTAGTAAATGTCTATTATATCGCTGACATGTTGATCGGTAAGTACGCTTATAACTTTGCTGCCAAACCCAAACCGCCTTCCTTATTGTCAACCGCTGGTTGTCAAACTATGTCTCTTTTTATGAGTCAAACTATGTCCCTTTTTATGGTTTGAACATCCTATTATTAGACTTTTCGTCACCGTTTTTGTTTCAGGGTTCGCGAAATTTATCATTATATTAGATTGTTGCGCATTTCGTTCTATATTGTGCTACTAACCCTCTGCAGCCCTCTCTGCCAATCCTTCATCGACGCATCAATCTATCTTCTTTCGACACATTTACTCAGCTTTTCTAAAAATCCTGTTAGCGACCCGGACCCCGTCCATGGCGTACTTGCAGTAGAAATCCGCGCCGATAGATGTAGCATAATCCTCGGTGAGCACTGCTCCTCCCACAGCCACTTTACAGGGAAGCCCCGCCTCCCGCAAGGCGCGAATCGTGGACTCCATGTTTACTACGGTGGTTGTCATCAGAGCCGATAAGCCTACCAGCTGTATTTTTTCTCGTTTTACCGTGTCGACAATGAGCTGTATATCTGTATCCTTGCCAAGATCCAGCACTTCATAACCGTAGTTCTCCAGAAGCACTTTCACTATGTTCTTGCCAATGTCGTGGATATCGCCCTTTACCGTGGCCAAAAGTATCCTGCCGTAACTGATGGTCTCTCCGCCTGCTGACATCTGCTCCTTGAGAA
>Ga0116181_1003468_pt1 | contig 12317 bp, 8 predicted proteins | sample AD_UKC075_MetaG_FD_89752 | JGI IMG/M metagenome (GOLD analysis project Ga0116181, IMG submission 89752) | Active sludge microbial communities of municipal wastewater-treating anaerobic digesters from USA - AD_UKC075_MetaG | ecosystem: Engineered > Bioreactor > Anaerobic > Digestate | place: USA...
GGACCTGCTGGACGCTGTGCCCATGGACAACCGCGACACCAAGGGCGACCTCTACGAATACATGCTGGGCAAGATCGCCAGCGCCGGGCAAAACGGCCAGTTCCGCACCCCGCGCCACATCATCCAGCTGATGGTGGAAATGACTGCCCCCACCCCCACCGACACCATTTGCGACCCCGCATCGGGCACCTGTGGCTTCTTGGTGGCAGCAGGCGAATACCTGCGCGAGCAACACGCCAGCCTGTTCCACGACGCCAAGCTCAACAAACACTTCAACCATGGCATGTTCCATGGCTACGACTTTGACAACACCATGCTGCGCATCGGCAGCATGAACATGATGCTGCACGGCGTGGACAACCCCGCCATCACCTACCGCGACTCGCTGGGCCAGGAGCACGGCGCGGAGGAAGGCCGCTACAGCCTGGTGCTGGCCAACCCGCCCTTTGCGGGCAGCCTGGACTATGAGAACGTCGCCAAAGACCTGCTGCAAACCGTCAAAACCAAAAAGACCGAACTGCTCTTTCTGGCCCTGTTCCTGCGCCTGCTCAAACCCGGTGGCCGCGCCGCGGTCATCGTGCCCGACGGCGTGCTCTTTGGTAGCAGCACCGCACACAAAGCCCTGCGAAAAATGCTGGTGGAAGACCAAAAGTTGGACGGCATCGTCAGCCTGCCCGGCGGCGTGTTCAAGCCCTACGCGGGTGTGAGCACCGCCATCCTGTTCTTCACCAAGACCAACAGCGGCGGCACAGACCAGGTGTGGTTCTACGACATGCAGGCCGACGGCTACAGCCTGGACGACAAGCGCCAGCCACTCTTGCCTGAAGACAAAATTGGCCTCTCACGCCCGTCCGCTGTGCGCGAGCAGCTATCAAAAGAGGAGCATCTAAAGAACAACCTGCCCGATGTGCTGGAGCGCTGGGCACAGCGGGAAGGTACAGAACGCGACCGCAGCCGCACCGCGCAGAGTTTTTGCGTGCCCAAGGCCGACATTGCCGCCAACGGCTACGACCTGAGCATCAATCGCTACAAGGAGGTGGTGCATGCGCAAGTGCAGCACCGAGCGCCACAGGAGATATTGGCCGAGCTGGCGAAGTTGGAGGAAGAGATTGCGGCGGGGATGAAGGTGTTGGAGGGGATGTTGAAGTGAGCGCGTGGAAAACAGCCTCGCTCGGCGAAATCTTCGACATTGCACGCGGTGGTTCGCCACGGCCCATCCAGGACTACATCACGGATGATCCTGATGGCGTGAACTGGATTTCGATTTCCGACGCGTCTGCCAGTGACAAATTCATCAACGAAACGAAGAAGCGCATTCGCCCAGAAGGCGTCAGTCGCTCGCGAATGGTCAAGCCGGGTGACTTCCTACTAACCAACTCAATGAGCTTTGGGCGCCCCTACATCATGGGAACGTCCGGCTGCATTCACGACGGATGGTTGGTACTGAGCAGCAAGCACGGTGACGTTGATCAAGATTACTTCTTTCACCTGCTGGGGTCAGACTTCATTTACGCAAAGTTCACCAAGCTCGCGGCTGGAGCAACCGTCAAAAATTTGAACATTGATTTGGTCTCTGGTGTTGAGGTGAACTTCCCCCCGCTGGAAGAGCAACGCCGCATCGCCGCCATCCTGGACCAGGCCGAAACCCTCCGAACCCAACGCCGCCAAGCCCTGGCCCACCTCGACAGCCTCACCCAGTCCCTCTTTCTCGATATGTTTGGCGATCCGGCGAGGAACACATTAGGTTTGCCAATGCAACAGTTGGGCGATTTGGGTGATTGGCACAGTGGCGGGACACCACCGCGTGGTTCTGGGCACTACTTTGAAGGAGGCATACCTTGGTTTTCTTCTGGTGAATTGGAGTCAATGTACGTATCGGACAGCTCGGAACACATATCTGACCGCGCCATTCATGAAACCTCCGCGAAGCTTGTTCCAGCTGGCTCATTGATGCTCGGTATGTATGACACTGCTGCGCTCAAGTCGAGCATTGCGGTTAATCCCTGCTCTTGTAATCAAGCCATTGCGTTTGCTTCGATACTTCCTGACCGTGCTCTCACCGTGTACGTCTACTTCGCAGTCCAGGTTGGACGCGAAGATTTCCGCCGTTTGCAGCGTGGGGTTCGTCAAAAGAATCTGAATCTTTCTATGGTCCGAGAGATACGAATTCCAGGCCCCCCACTCCCCCTCCAACAAACCTTCGCCACCCGCATCCAAGCCATCGAAGCCCTCAAAGCCACCCACCGCACCGCCTTGGCCCAGCTGGACGCCCTGTTCGCGGCGCTGCAGCAGCGGGCGTTTGCGGGGGAGTTGTGAATTCATGATGTATTCATGGGAGGAGTCAGACGATGTATCTGATGTATGTGGACGAAAGCGGCGATGTGGGTCTGAATGGCTCTCCCACGCGTTACTTTGTTTTGACTGGCTTGGTGGTGCATGAGCTGCGCTGGCAGCAGACGCTGGATGAACTGATTGCGTTCCGGCGTGAGTTGAAGGCAGCCTTCGGCCTGAAGTTGCGCGAGGAAATCCACGCCAGCCCCATGCTGACCCGGCCTGGTGACTTGGTTCGCATCCCCAAACACCATCGCTTGGAAATTTTGCGCCGCTACGCAGACAAGCTTGCCAGCATGCCGGACCTGAGTTTGATTTGCGTGGTGGTGGACAAGCATGGCAAGCCACCTGCGTATGACGTTTTTGAAGCGGCCTGGAAAGCGCTGATTCAGCGGTTTGAGAACACTCTGGCCCATCGCAACTTTCCTGGGCCTCGCAACCCGGATGACAAGGGCATGTTGTTCCCGGATCGATCAGACGAAAAGAAGTTGAATGCTTTGCTGCGCCGCATGCGGGCTTACAACCCGGTGCCGAATCAGGCGGGTGGTGGGTTCCGCAACCTGCAGATTCGTACGGTGGTCGAGGACGCCAGTTTTCGGGATTCGGCCCAGTCCTACTTCATTCAGTCGGTAGACGTTTCGGCCTATCTGTTGTATCAGCACTTGGCTCCATCCGCCTATGTGAAGAAGAAGTCTGGGCAGAACTATTTTGGACGTCTTGCGCCCATCGTCTGCAAGCACGCTGCGCCGCGTGACCCCTTAAACGTGGTGCGCTTGTAGTGATTGGCAAATGCGCAGCACAAAAAATGAGGGGCCCTTTCGGGCCCCGGGTGAATCCTACTGCCCAGACTAGCCGGGGTTCAGATTCGAGTTCGAGTTTACGCGTCTGGGCATGTTTTGACCAGCTTTGATTTCATAAGTCCATATACATAGGGAATTTTGACCCCATGAGATCAATTTTGCGTAATTATTCAGCAATACGTTGATTTTTGATCTTATGAGGTCAAAAACTTGCACATATGTCAGATGTCTGATTGAATTGACCCCATAAGGTCAAACCCATGCAGCTCCTAGCCCCATCACTTGCCGAACTCGCGCAGCGCCTGCTGCAAGAGCGCCAGCGCCAAGGGCTTTCGCGTGAGCAGTTGGCAGCCGTCTGCAATGTGAGCCAGTCCTTCATTCGCGATGCCGAGAGCAACCCTGGCCGCTGTTCACTGGAAAAGCTGTTGCAGCTCACCCAGGGCCTGGGACTGGTGCTGACGCTGGAAGACCCCGCCGCATGATCCGCCTGCGCGTGTGGGCCAATGTCCGCCCCATGGGGTGGTTTGGCCATGCGGCAGGTGAATTCTTTTTTGAGTACGACGTGCAGTGGCTGGCCCAGCCCGGCGGCTACCCGCTGGCGCCACAGTTTGCGTTGCAGGCGGGGGCGTTCACTGGTCATCTGGTACGCAGTTTTTTTGAGAACTTGCTACCCGAAGGCACTGCGCTGGAAGATGTGCTGGCTGCACTGGCGCTGCGCGATGCGTCCACACTGGAGCTGCTGGGCCGCTTGGGGCAAGAGTTGCCCGGCGTGTTGAGCCTGCTGCCCGAAGACGCGCAGCCCGAATTTTTGCAAACCTACCGGCCGTTGCCGTTCGACACATTGAGCCAGCGCCTGCGCAGCCAGCAGCCGCTGCTGGTGTCCAACGACCAGACCACCATGTCGCTGGCCGGTGCGCAGGAGAAGATGGGGCTGCGCTGGGACGCCAGACAAGGCACCTTGTCCGAGAGCGTGGGTCTGTCGCCCACCACGCACATCCTCAAGCCCGACACGCGCCAGCCGCGCTACCAGCCCAGTGCCATCAACGAATACGCCTGCATGCAGCTGGCCCGCGCGCTCAAGCTGCCGGTGCCCGATGTGTGGTTGCTGCGTGTGCCCGAAGCGGCCTACGTGGTGCAGCGCTACGACCGTATCAACGTGGCGGGCAACATCGTGGGCCTGCACCAGATCGACGGCTGCCAGCTGCTGGGCCACGGCGCGGGCTGGAAGTACCAGCGCCAGGGCGGTCTGGCTAGCATCCCGAAACTGGTGGAAGCCCTGCGCGCCTTGCCAGTGCGCGGCGCAGACCTGCTGCAACTGCAGCGCTGGGTGATGTTCAATTACCTCATCGGCAATGCCGATGCGCATGCCAAAAACATCTCGGTGCTGGTGGATGGCAAGGGCTACCGACTGGCCCCGTTTTACGACCTGCTGTGCGTGAAGGCCTATGGCGACGAAGGCCTTGCCCTGTACATTGGTGACGAAGATACCTTTAACGCAGTAGGCCAACATTCGTGGGAGGCACTGTGCAAAGACTGCGGCTTCCGGTTGCCCGAAACGCTGAAGGGTTTTCGCAAGCTGGCGCAAGACCTGCTGCCCGCGTGGCACAAGGTGTTGAGCCGCCTGCAACAAGACACACAGCCCACCGAGGCTGAACGCGCGCTGCTGGAGCGCATGACCCAAGTATTTGAAGCGCACACAAAGAATGCGCTGTCCATGACGGAGGGTGGGGGGAATGGCAAGTAATTTCGTATTTCTGCAGGCCGAATGGCCAGCGCTCTTTACCGAAGCCACCAAGGCCGAGCAGGCCGCGCTGACCGACCCGCGCACCGCCTGCTTCTATGCCCGGCGCACGCTGGAGCTGGCGGTGGTGTGGCTGTTCCAGGCCGAGGGCGGGCGGGGCGGCAAGCTGCAAATGCCCTACAAGCCCGACTTGTCGGCGTTCTTGTTTGAGCCCAGCTTCAAGGTGCTGGTGGGCCCCGCGTTGCACGCCAAGATGGACGTGCTGCGCAAGCAGGGCAATAACGCGGTACACAGCGCGCGGCCCATCACCGCCGCAGACGCCACCGCGGTGCTGCGCGAGCTGTTTCAGGTGGCCTTTTGGCTGGCGCGCAACTACGGGCGTAACGTCGCAGCACGGCCCGACCCGGCATTGCAGTTCCGCGCCGAGCTGTTGCCCCGCCCCACCAATGCGGCAGCAGAGCAAGCCGCCGCCCAGGCCAGCGCGCAAGCCACACAGGCCGCGTTGCAAAAGCTGGCAACCTTGGCCGACGAACTCGCCGCGCGCGATGCGGCGCTGGCCACCGCCCAGCAAAGGACCGCCGCGCTGGATGCCGAGCTGGCCCAGCTGCGCGCCGAAGTAGCCGCCGCCAAAGCGGCCAACACGGCCACGCCCGACACGCACGACTACAACGAAGCCGAAACCCGCGACCTCTACATCGACCTGCTGCTCAAGGAGGCCGGCTGGAAGCTGGACCAGGCCCGCGACCGTGAATACGAAGTGCAGGGCATGTCCAACAACCAGGGTGTGGGCTATGTGGACTATGTGCTGTGGGGCGATGATGGCAAGCCGCTGGCCGTGGTGGAGGCGAAAAGACGGAGCAAAGACCCCAATGTAGGTTTGCAGCAGGCCAAGCTGTATGCCGATTGCCTGCAAACGCAGTTTGGCCAGCGCCCGCTGATCTACACCACCAACGGCTACGAGCACTGGTTTTGGGACGACACCACCTATCCGCCGCGCCCGGTGCAGGGTTTCCACAAGAAGGATGAACTGCAACTGTTGATACAGCGCCGCACATCAGCCAAACCACTGGCGGGCGTGAGCATCAATGCCGAAATCGTGGAGCGGCACTACCAACTGCGCGCCATTCGCCGCATTGGCGAAACCTTTGAGCGCGACCGCCAGCGCAAAGCCCTGGTGGTGATGGCCACGGGCGCAGGCAAGACCCGCACCGTGATTGCGCTGGTAGACCTGCTGCAGCGCGCCAACTGGGCCAAGCGCATCCTCTTTCTGGCCGACCGCGTGGCGCTGGTGAACCAGGCGGCCAATGCCTTCAAGGCGCACCTGCCGGATGCGGCGGCGGTGAATCTGGTGACGGAGAAAGCCACTGAAGGGCGTGTGTATGTGAGCACGTACCCGACGATGATGGGCTTGATCAACGAGACCGATGAAGGCCTGCGCCGTTTTGGTGTGGGGCATTTCGATTTGATCATCGTGGACGAGGCGCACCGCTCCATTTACCAAAAGTACCGCGCCATCTTTGCCTACTTCGATGCGCTGCTGGTGGGCCTGACGGCCACGCCCAAGGACGAGATCGACCGCAACACCTACGGCCTGTTTGGCCTGGAAGACGGTGTGCCCACCGATGCCTATGGGCTGGAAGACGCCATTGCAGAAGGCTACCTGGTGCCGCCGCGCGCGGTGTCAGTGCCGCTGAAGTTCCAGCGCGAGGGCATCAAATACGCCGAGCTGAGCGATGACGAGCGCGCGCAGTGGGACGCGCTGGACTGGGACGATGAAGGCCACACGCCCGACGAGGTGGGGGCCGAGGCGGTGAACAAATGGCTGTTCAACCTTGATACGGTAGACAAGGTGCTGGAGCTGCTGATGACACGAGGCCACACCGTGGCAGGCGGCGACCGGCTGGGCAAGACCATTGTGTTTGCCAAGAACAATGCGCATGCCAACTTCATTGCAGACCGCTTCAACGCCAACTACCCGCACTACGCGGGGCAGTTTGCCCGCGTGATCACCTACCAGACCGAATACGCGCAGAGCCTGATTGACGATTTCAGCGTCAAGGAAAAAGCGCCGCACATTGCCATTTCGGTCGACATGCTGGACACCGGCATCGACGTGCCCGAGGTGGTGAATCTGGTGTTCTTCAAGATCGTGCGCTCCAAGGCCAAGTTCTGGCAGATGGTGGGGCGTGGCACGCGCTTGTGCAAAGACCTGTTTGGCCCGGAGCAGGACAAGCAGGAGTTTTTGATTTTTGACTTTTGCCAGAACCTGGAGTTCTTCAGCCAGAACCTGGAAGGCAGCAAGGGCGCTGTGGCTGAGCCCTTGAGCCAGCGCACTTTCAAGGCGCGGCTTGAACTGCTGGCGGTGCTGGACGAACTGCTGGTGCGGGAGCCCGATGCAGACGCTACGGGCATGGCGGATGCCCGCCCGGGTTATGGGCTCACTACGGCAGTGATGCGCGCGGACACCGTGGGCCATTTGCACGCCGTGGTGGCGGGCATGCGATTGGACAACTTTGTGGTGCGCCCGCAGCGCCGCTGGGTGGAGCTGTGGAGCGATGCCAAGGCTTGGCACCGCATCTCAGCAGACCAACTGGTGGAATTGGCCGAGCATGTATCGGGCTTGCCCAGCAGCGTGCGCGATGACGATGAGGAAGCCAAGCGCTTCGACCTGTTGATGCTGCGCACCCAGCTCGGCAGCGCACGCGGCGATGTCGGTTTTGCCCGCCTGCGCGAGCAGGTGCGCGTGCTGGCCGAGGCCTTAAGCGACCTCGGCAGTATTCCCGATGTGAAGAAGCACATGGTGCTGATTGAGGCGGTGGCGGGCGAGGAGTGGTGGCAGGACGTGACCCTGCCCATGCTGGAGCAGGCGCGCAGGCAACTGCGCGGGCTGATCAAGCTGCTGGAAAAGACCCGGCGCAAGGTGGTCTATACCGACTTCGAAGATGCTGTGGGCGAGACTTCCGAAGTGGTCTTGCCGCTGGGTGGCAGCGCGGGCGACTTTGAACGCTTTCGCCTCAAGGTGCGCGCTTTCCTGCGTGCGCATGAGAGCCATATCACCCTGCACAAACTGCGTCGCAACCAGCCGCTGACCGCCACCGACCTGGCCGAGCTGGAGCGTTTGCTGATCGACAGTGGTACCGGAACTGCTGAGGACGTTGCGCGTGCGGGTCAAGAGGCGCATGGCCTGGGCCTGTTTGTGCGCTCTCTGGTGGGGCTGGATCGCGAAGCCGCCACACAGGCGCTGAACGGCTTTGTGGCGGGCAAGACGTTGAGTGCAAACCAACTGGAGTTTGTGAACCTCATCGTCACCCACCTGACCGAGCGTGGAGTGATGGATCTGGATTTGTTGTACAGGCCACCGTTCACCGGCTACGCGCCGCAGGGGCCGGACGCCTTGTTCACTTCAGCCCAGGTGGATATGTTATTTGGGGTGCTGGCACAGGTCAGGGCCACTGCGCTGGCGGCCTGATGGTCTGACGCGGAGCGGTGCGCCCCGCTCGTGTATTACGGCCGCGACGGAACGAGGCGCGGCCGGCCATTCTCGTCAATGGCCACATAGGTCAGCAGGGCCTGCGTGACTTTCATGTACTGGCCCTGGCGCTCGAAGTGCTCGGCATATACCTCCACCTGCACCGTGACCGAGGTGCGCCCGATGCGGGTGATGCCTGCAAAGAACGACAGGATGTCGCCCACGCGCACTGGCTGCTTGAAGACGAATTCATTCACCGCCACCGTGGCCATGCGGCCTTGGATGTAGCGCGCTGGCAGCACCGAGCCCGCCAGATCCACCTGGGCCATGACCCAGCCGCCGAAGATGTCGCCGTTGCCGTTGGTGTCGCCGGGCATGGGAATCACCTTGAGCACCAGCTCCTTGTCGGTGGGCAGGGTCACCGGTTCGCTGCTTGAAGGGGCGGATATGGGCACAATCTCTTTCAGAATTACAACTCTTCCGATTGTCCCGTATGCGCCGCAGTGGCGAATCCATTCCAATTTCCGCCAGCGCTGCCCCGGCTGCCCACCCACCTGAACGCCGCTCCGACTGGGCCACCCTGCAGCGCCTGTTTCCTTACCTGTGGCGCTACAAGTGGCGGGTGATGGCTGCGCTGGCCTTCATGGTGGGCGCCAAGCTGGCCAACGTGGGGGTGCCGGTGCTACTCAAGAGCCTGGTGGACAGCCTGACGCTGAAGCCGGGCAGTGCACAGGCTTTGCTGGTGGTGCCGGTGGCGCTGCTGCTGGCCTACGGCATGCTGCGGCTGATGACCTCGCTGTTTGCTGAGGCACGCGAGCTGATCTTTGCCAAGGCCACCGAAGGCGCTTCGCGCTCTATTGCGCTGGAGGTGTTCCGCCACCTGCACAGCTTGAGCCTGCGCTTCCACCTGGAGCGCCAGACCGGTGGCATGACCCGCGACATCGAGCGCGGCACCCGCGGGGTGCATTCACTCATCTCCTATTCGCTCTACAGCATCATCCCCACCCTGATCGAGGTGGTGCTGGTGCTGACCCTGCTGGCGGTGAAGTACGACGTCTGGTTTGCCGTCATCACCGGCACGGCGCTGGTGTTGTACATCGTGTTCACCGTCACCGTGACCGAGTGGCGCACCCAGTTTCGCAAGGAGATGAACGCGCTGGACTCCAGCGCCCACAGCCGGGCGGTGGACTCGCTGCTGAACTTCGAGACGGTGAAGTACTTCAACAACGAAGACTTCGAGGCGCGCCGCTACGACGACCACCTGGAGCGCTACCGCAAGGCCGCCATCAAGAGCCAGCGCACGTTGAGCCTGCTCAACACCGGCCAGCAGACCATCATCGCGGTGGGCCTGGTGGCCATGCTGTGGCGCGCCACCCAGGGCGTGGTGGACGGGCGCATGACGCTGGGCGACCTGGTGATGGTGAACGCTTTCATGATCCAGCTCTACATCCCCTTGGGATTCCTGGGCGTGCTCTACCGCGAGATCAAACAAAGCCTGACCGACCTGGAGAAAATGTTCACCTTGCTGGAGCGTGAACGCGAGGTGGCCGACGCCCCCGACGCCCAGCCGCTGGTGCTGCAGGGGGCGCCGACCGTGCGGTTCGACAATGTGCGCTTCTCCTACGAGCCGGCGCGGCCCATCCTGCACGGCATCAGTTTCGAGATCCCGGCTGGCAAGACGGTGGCGGTGGTGGGGCCTTCCGGGGCCGGCAAGTCCACGCTGGCGCGGCTGCTGTTCCGCTTTTATGACGTGGACATGCCGCCCCCACGCTCCCCCGCTGCGCGAGGTCCGCTGCCCCCCGAGGGGGTGCCCGCCGACTTGGGGCGGCCCGGCGTCGTCGGCGGCGCCGGCGGCATCCGCATCGACGGCCAGGACATCCGCAGCGTGACGCAATCCAGCCTGCGCCAGGCCATCGGCATCGTGCCGCAGGACACGGTGCTGTTCAATGACACGGTGGAATACAACATCGCCTACGGCCGCCCCGGTGCCACCCGTGAGGAGGTGGAGGCGGCCGCACGGGCGGCGCGCATCCACGACTTCATCGTGTCCACGCCCGGCGGCTACAACACCATGGTGGGCGAGCGGGGCCTGAAGCTGTCGGGGGGTGAGAAGCAGCGCGTGGCCATTGCCCGCACCCTGCTGAAGAACCCGCCCATCCTGATTTTCGACGAGGCCACCTCGGCGCTGGACTCGGCCAACGAGCGTGCCATCCAGGCCGAACTGACCAGCGTGGCGCAGGACAAGACCACGCTGGTGGTGGCGCACCGCCTGTCCACCGTGGTGGACGCCCACGAAATCCTGGTGATAGAGCAGGGCCAGATTGTGGAGCGCGGCACCCATCCGCAGCTGCTGGCCCAAGGCGGGCGCTATGCCCGCATGTGGGCCTTGCAGCAAGGGGAATAAACCCAGCGGCATACACCGGCTAGGGAGGCGGGGGACAATGGGTTTTTTGAAGACTGCACCCTTGCCGACATGAAGCCCCTGCTGCTCGCCATCACCTTTATCTCCGAAGCCCACCGCGCACGCATCGCGGAGCATTTTGATCTGCTGTATGTGCCTGCGGCGCAGGACCGGCCTGCCATCCTGGCGGAGCGCGGCCAGGAGGTGCGCTTGGTGCTCACCGTGGGCCCCGTGGGGCTGACGGCGCAGGAGATGGATGCCATGCCCCGGCTGGAGCTGGTGTGTGCGCTGGGGGCGGGTTACGAGAACATCGACGTCGCCCATGCGCGTACGCGCGGCATCACCGTGGCCAATGGCGCCGGCACCAACGAGGACAGTGTGGCCGACCACGCCATCGGCCTGCTGCTGGCCGCGGTGCGGGCCATTCCGGTCAACGACAAGGCCTGCCGGGCCGGGGTCTGGCGCACCGCCCTGCCGCTGCCGGGCCAGGTGGCACATGGCCGCCTGGGCATTCTGGGCATGGGTGCCATCGGCTTGAAGATCGCGCGGCGTGCGCTGGGTTTCGACATGGAGGTGGGTTACCACAACCGCTCGCCACGCGACGGTGTGCCGTACACCTATTTCGACAGCGCACTGGCGCTGGCCACCTGGGCTGACTTCCTGGTGGTGGCCGCGCCTGGCGGCCCGCAGACCCGGCATCTGGTAGGGGCCGAGGTGCTGACCGCGCTCGGGCCTGGTGGGTTCCTGGTGAACATCGGACGGGGCAGCACGGTGGACACCGCTGCGCTGGCGGCAGCCCTGGGTGAGGGGCGCATCGCTGGCGCGGGGCTGGACGTCTACGAGAGCGAGCCGGAGCCGCCCCGGGAGTTGCTGGGGTTCAGCCAGGTGGTGCTGGCGCCGCATGTGGGGGGCTGGTCGCCGCAGGCGCTGGATGCGTCGCTGCAGCGCTTCCTCGACAACGCCCTGGGCCATTGCGCCGGGCGGGGTGTGGTGTCGCCGGTGGTTTGACCGGCATGTACCAGGCCGTAAGAACGCCAGGAAGATCGCCACGAGCATCAGGGTGAAAGAGACCAGGGTGAACGAGGCCGGGACAGGCCGTCGGGCACTGTGGCCAGGGTTTGGACCCGCCAGGCTCGGGGTGGTGTTGCATGGTGGGACGGGGGTGTCGGGCGGGTTCTAACGCTGGAAAGGCGGGAAACGCAGGGACATAATCCGCCCCATGGAAACCAAGTGGCTTGAAGATTTTGTCAGTCTGGCGGAAACGCGCAGTTTCAGCCGTTCGGCGCAGTTGCGCCATGTCACCCAACCCGCTTTCTCCCGGCGGATCCAGGCGCTGGAGACCTGGGCCGGCACCGATCTGGTGGACCGCAGCTCCTACCCGACCCGGCTGACCCCGGCGGGGGAGACGCTGTATGCCCAGTCGCTGGAAATGCTGCAATCGCTGCAGAGCACCCGCGCCATGCTGCGCGGCCACGCCAGCGCGGGCAAGGACGTGATCGAGTTCGCGGTGCCGCACACCCTGGCGTTCACCTTCTTCCCGGCCTGGGTGACCACCCTGCGCGAAAAGTTCGGCCC
>Ga0116181_1003469_pt1 | contig 12307 bp, 9 predicted proteins | sample AD_UKC075_MetaG_FD_89752 | JGI IMG/M metagenome (GOLD analysis project Ga0116181, IMG submission 89752) | Active sludge microbial communities of municipal wastewater-treating anaerobic digesters from USA - AD_UKC075_MetaG | ecosystem: Engineered > Bioreactor > Anaerobic > Digestate | place: USA...
AAAAAGTATAAATAATTTCATCGGGATAAAGATGGCGTAAAGCATCTGTCCAACCTTGCTTCAATAAATTATCAAAGGCTGTGCGTACTTCCGGAAGAAAAAGAGCGTCCTCTTTAAATTTTTCAGGTTTATAAACATCTTTTTCAGTAGGCATTACATTGAAATCTCCTACAAGCATCACTTTTTTACCCGAAGTTATGAGCATTTCAGCGTGGGCATCAAGTCTTTCAAACCATTTCATTTTGTAATCGAATTTGGGACCGGGAACCGGATTCCCGTTGGGAAGATATATACAGCCAATAATCAAATCTTCTATTTTTACTTCCAAATAGCGGCTTTGGTCATCTTCGTCATCACCAGGAAGTGCAGTTCTGGAAATCACCGGTTTTGCAATTTTTGACAGTATGGCAACACCATTCCAACTTTTTTGTCCAAGCCACACAGCATGATAACCTGCTTCCAATATCTCAGTTTCAGGAAATTTATCTTGCGGTGCTTTCAGTTCCTGTAAACATACAGTATCAGGTTGAGCTTCCGCCAACCATCTTAAGAGTACAGGAAGCCGGCCATTCACTCCATTAACATTATAAGTGGCGATTTTCATTTTTATGGTTTCATCAAAGTTAAAGAGAATATCCTAGTTCCAACAAATTTTTCTGATATCCAAGAAAAAATTAGAAGGGATGGAACAATATATGCTTTTACAAAAATTGTATGAATTTCAATTCAATTTAAAACCATCATCCCAAAAATTTTAAATATGAGTACCAAAACGTTAAAGGGTAAAACCGTTGTTATTACTGGAGCATCAAGCGGCGCAGGAAGAGCTGCCGCAGAAGCTTTTGCATTAGAAGGATGCAATGTCGTTCTCGCCGCTCGCGGAAAAGAAGGATTGGAAGAAACACTTTCATTGTGTAGAGATTTGGAAGTGGTTGCTTTAGCTGTTCCTACGGATGTTTCTGTGTGGGAAGAGGTTGAAAATCTTGCGCAACAGGCTTTACAATTTAATGGCAGAATCGACATCTGGATCAATAACGCCGGAGTAATGGCTACCGGAAAATTCGATGATATGCCACCACAAATTATCCAACAAATAATTAACACCAATCTTACAGGATACCTTTTTGGGGCACGAGCTGTTTTACCGATTTTCAAAAACCAGGGAGACGGAATCTTAATCAATAATGTGTCGGTTGGAGGATGGATGCCTGTTCCGTATGGAACCGCCTACTCTGCCTCTAAATTTGGGTTACGTGGAATGGTGGAAGCTTTGCAGGGAGAAGTATCAGAATTTCCCGACATACACATTTCGGCGCTATATCCTGGAATGTTGCGTTCCACAGGAAATATGCACTCTGCAAAATACTCTGGTTTTAATGCGAAAATTCCGCCTATGGCACTGGATCCAAGAGAATTGGCAGACATGATGGTGAAAGTCGCTAAAAGACCCAAAAAAGAAAATTATCCGGACTGGACTGCATTTGCAATGAAATATGCTTACGGACTTTTTCCAAAAACCGTCATTAATACTGGTTCAGCCGCAATGCGTATGATGATGAAATCTGGTAATCAATCGGAGACGAACGGAAACATTTTAGTACCTTCTTCTGAACCACATCGAATTTATGGTGAAACCATGTTGCCTGTTCCGTCAAAAAAGACCAAAAAGTTGATGTTTGCTGCAACATTGGGAGCGGCAGCGTATGTTCTGTTTAAAAATTCAGGCGGCAAAAAGTTGAAAAATATTCAATAACATTAACAAAAAAAATATGAGAGCAATTTGGAACGGAGCCATCGGTTTCGGTTTGGTAAATATCCCTATAAAACTCTACGCTGCAACCGAAGAAAGTAATCTTGATTTGGATATGTTAGATAAAGAGGATCTTTCCAATATTCAGTTTAAAAGAATCAATGCAAAAACAGGAAAGGAAGTGAAATACGAGAACATTGTAAAAGGTTACAAGTTGGAAGACCAATATATCGTATTAACGGAAGAAGATTTTAATGAAGTAAGTCCGGAAAAATCAAAAATTTTGAATATTAAACAGTTTGTAAATATTCAGGAAATCGACAGTGCATATTTCGAAACCTCCTACTTTCTGGAACCGCAAAAAAATGGTGAAGACGCTTATCGACTTTTGCTGAACGCCTTGATCAAAACCAAAATGGCAGGAATAGGAACTTTTATTTTACGCGAAAAAGAGATTCTTTGTTTGGTTCGTCCCTACGAAGACAAAATATTGATGGTTAACCGAATGCGCTATCCGGAAGAATTACGCAGTTTCGAGGATTTAAAACTTCCATCCGCAAAAAAGCCGCAGACAGAAGAATTAAAGATGGCAGAATCGCTTATCAAACAGTTGCAAACTACATTCGATCCAGACAAATTTAAAAATACCTATAACGAGGATTTGATGAAAATTATTGAAGCTAAAGCCAAAGGCAAAACCAAAAAGACAGAGGCGAAAGAAGAAGTTTCAACCACAGCGACTGATCTAATGGCTCAGCTTAAAGCAAGTTTGGAAGCAGGAAAAATGAAGGCTGGTTAATTAGAGTAACATTAATCTTTTAAACCCGCAACAAAATTCAAATACCGAAAATACACCAGAAATGAACTCCCTTGATCAGTACAACGCTAAGCGCGATTTCAATAAAACTTCTGAACCGGAAGGAAAATCAGAAAGCTCGAATGGGAAGTTAAAATTTGTGGTTCAGCGTCATGCAGCAAGTCGCCTTCACTATGATTTCAGGTTGGAGATGGATGGTGTTTTGAAAAGTTGGGCCGTTCCCAAAGGTCCTTCTCTAAATCCTGATGACAAAAGATTGGCGATGATGGTGGAAGATCATCCTTACGCTTACCGGACTTTTGAGGGAACTATTCCGAAAGGAAATTATGGCGCCGGTGAAGTGGAAATTTGGGACGAAGGAACCTATGAGCCGTTAGAAAAACTCAAGGGAAAAAGCGATGATTTGGTGATGAGAAGCGAGCTTCACCGGGAATCAATGAAATTTATTCTTCATGGTAAAAAACTTAAAGGGGAATTTGCTTTGGTAAAAATTAAAAACTCGCAGGATGAAAATGCGTGGTTGCTTATCAAACATAGAGACAAATTCGCTTTAGAATATTACGATGCAGAAGAAAACACCGATCCCAACTCCAAAGTTACCGCAGCTTTAGAAATCAAGAAAAACAAAAAAGCACAATTTCAAAACGAATCCATAAAATCATATAAAAACTACGCACCCGCTCTTTCAGGAGATAAAAAACTTAAAAATTTTATTACTCCCATGCTTGCCGAAAGCTCCGAAAAACCTTTTACAAAAAAAGGTTGGGCGTTCGAAATAAAATGGGACGGTTATCGTGCCATCGCCGATTTGCGTAATGAACTTCAACTCTACTCCCGCAACGGACTTTCCTATCTTGAAAAATTCAAAAAAGTTGCCAATTCCTTAAAACTTCAGCAGCATCAGATGATTCTCGACGGGGAATTGGTAGCCTATGACGACACGGGGAAACCAAATTTCCAATGGTTACAAAAAATTGGCGACAATCCCAATATTATGGTTATTTATCAAGTATTTGATTTACTTTGGCTCAACGGACATTCTACCGAGAACCTCACTTACCTTCAAAGAAAAGAACTGTTGAAAGAAGCTTTGGTAGAAACAGAATTGGTGAAGTATCACGACCATATTTTGGAAGATGGCGAAAAGTTTTTCACCCTTATCGAGAAAATGGAGTTAGAAGGAATGATGGCCAAACAGACCGAAAGTACCTATCGGGAAGGAATGAGAAGCAGCGACTGGCTAAAAATCAAAAGCCAAAAAACTGAAGAAGTACTCATTTGTGGATTTACAGCACCAAAAGGAAGTAGAAAAAAATTTGGCTCGCTTATTTTAGGAAGATACAACGGACAAGAACTGATATTTTGCGGGCACACCGGAACCGGATTCAGTGATAAAACTTTGGTGGACCTTTATGAAAAAATGAAACCACTCATCACCGAAAAATCACCATTTAAAACCATTCCTAAAACGAATGATAAACCTACCTGGCTGAAACCCGAACTGGTTGCAGAAATTAAGTTTACCGAGTTAACGAATGACCACATTTTTCGACATCCAGTTTTTCTCGGTTTACGCGAAGATATTAATGCGCATGAACTGAATTTTGAGAGTAAAAAAAAAGCAAATGAAGCGTTCGCACCCCTAAAAAAATCAGTGACCGAAAGAGAAAATGAACAACTACAGAAAATTGATCAACAGCAAGTAAAACTCACCAACCAAAACAAACTTTATTTTCCAAAAGATCAGGTAACAAAAGGTGATGTTATTGATTTTTATCAAAAAATTTCAAAGTATATTCTTCCTTATTTAAAAAACCGTCCACAATCTATGAACCGGTTTCCCAATGGAATTGATGGAATGAGTTTTTACCAAAAAGATGCTGCAGAAGAAACTCCGGACTGGATTGAAACCCAAAAAATTTTTTCAGAATCTACCGAGAAATATATCAATTATATTATTTGCAACGACAAAGCAGCAATGGCTTATCTGAATAATTTGGGCTGCATCGAATTCAATACCTGGACAAGTCAAGTTAATACCCTTGATCAACCGGATTATTTGGTGTTGGATTTAGATCCATCCGAAAACAATACGTTTGATGAAGTAATCGAAACCGCAAAAATGGTAAAAAAGGTATTAGACAGGGGAAAAATTGACGGCTATTGTAAAACTTCAGGAAGTTCGGGAATTCACATTTATATTCCGATGGGTGCAAAATATTCGTTTGAGCAGGTAAAAGATTTCGGGCATATTCTGATGCAGCTGGTTCAGAAGGAACTTCCGCAACTCACTACTTTGGAGCGTGCGCTGCAAAAAAGAGATAAAAATAAAATCTACCTGGATTATCTTCAAAACCGGCGCGGCCAAACTTTGGCAAGTGTTTATTCTCTAAGACCAAAAAACGGCGCTCCTGTTTCCATGCCCATTGATTGGGACGAACTGAAACTAGGTTTGAAACCTACCGATTTTAACATCGAAAATGCGTTATCGCGATTAGAAAAAAAAGGCGACCTTTTCAAGCCTGTTTTAGGAAAAGGAATCGATATGCTTAAAAGTATAGAAAAATTGGGTGAAGAAAGTTAAGTTTTCTAGAATGCTCAAACTTTATCAATAACCTTTATTTACAGCATCGTACACACTTCTTTTACTTTTGGTTACATTTTTGATAATCCATCTTTATGAAAGCTCAAAATTACAAAAATCACAAAAAGTATTATCCGCCCCATCATTTCATTTACCTCCCACTTTTGGGAATTTTGCAGGTGTTAGCCATTTGGAAAATTTTCACTGATGATGCCCATCAACTCACCTGGATTTTATTCGCAGTGATCATGTTTCTGCTGATTTATCTTACGTTAATGGTTCGTCAGCATTACGCTCTGGGAAATCAAAACCGGATTATAAGGCTGGAATTTAAGCAACGGTACTTTGAGCTGTTTGGCAAAAGATCAGATGAGGTAGAAGAACGGTTAAACTTTGGTCAAATTGCGGCCCTTCGTTTTGCCTATGATGAAGAATTTAAAGCATTACTGCACAAAGCTTTAACGCAAAATATTTCCGGTGATGAAATTAAAAAATCCATCAGCAGCTGGAAACCGGATCATCACAGAGTTTAGAATAACATCAAAAGAATTTTTATGAAAAGCTATCTTACAATTTTTTGTTCAATTTTTGTCATCAGTTTCTTAACCGCGTGCAGCGCTGTAGGAACCGTGTTTGAAGTTGGGAAATGGTACGGAATTCTCCTTACTGTCATCATAATCGGAATTATATTTTTCTTATTTGGTAGAACTAAAAAATAAATAACGACGATGGAAACGCAAACTGCAGAGATCATTTCATCACTTAAACCGTCTAAAATCCTTAAAATTATGAAGGATCCGGTAAAATCTGCTAAAGCTGTAAGTTTGATTTATACCACCGATCAGGAGCAAGACGGAATTTACCGAAGAAAATCAGGTAAAAAGTTCGTTTATTTTAATGGGGATGAGAAAATCAAAGACAAGGAAGAAATTGCGCGAATCAACAAACTCGCCATTCCTCCTGCTTGGGAAAATGTGTGGATTTGTGCACTTAAAAATGGTCATCTTCAAGCAACCGGAATTGATGCAAAACAGCGGAAACAACATCGCTATCATCCCCTGTGGAATGCGCTTCGGAATCATACCAAATTTTACAGAATGTTGCAATTCGGTTACGCGTTGCCGAAAATGAGACTTCAGTTGGAAAAAGATTTGGCTATAAAATCTTTGGAAAAAAGGAAAGTTCTTGCCGTGGTAGTAAGTTTAATGGAAAGAACCAACATTCGTATAGGAAACAATATTTACGAAAAATTGTACGGTTCATTTGGTTTAACAACGCTTAAAGATAAACATGTTGATATAAAAGGTCAAAAGCTAAAATTTTCTTTCAAAGGAAAGAAAGGAGTTTATCATGACATTGAACTGAAAAATGCGAAACTTGCCAAAGCTGTGCAAAACTGTAAAGACATTCCGGGAAAAGAACTGTTCCAATATTATGATGAAAACGGACAGCGACATGCCATCGAAAGCGGAATGGCGAATGAGTACATCAAAGAAATCAGCGGCGACGACTTTACAGCCAAAGATTTTAGAACCTGGAGCGGAACGGTAAATGCATTAATCGCCTTTAAAGAAATTGGTGAAGCAGAAAGTGATAAAGAATACAAATTCAAAGTAAAAGAAGCTCTGGAACAGGTTGCCGAACATTTGGGAAATACCGCGACCGTTTGCCGAAAATATTATGTGCATCCTTTGATCATCAATCTTTACGAAAATAAATCGATTAAAAAATACCTGGACGAACTTGATCAAATTGAGATTAACGATGGCAAAGCCGGTTTAACTAAGGAAGAAAGCATTGTGATGAAAATGTTGGAAAATGAAAAACTTTAGGCAGTAGATTTTTTTTGAATAAACCATTTTTAAAATGCCGGAAGGACCAACAATCGTTGTTTTCAAGAAAAAGCTTGAAAAGTTTTCGGGTAAAACCGTCACGGAAAGTGGTGGTTACAACAACCCTTATCAAGACCAGATCTCTGGAAAAAAACTAATTTCTTTGGGCACTTTTGGGAAATATCTCCTTCTTGATTTCGGAGATTTTTTAATTACCGTACATTTTGGTTTGTATGGAAGTTTTTTAATTAATGAGCAGAAAAAAGTGAATCCCAGTTTCTCCCTCTTTTTCGACGAAGATTATGTTAATTTTTATGTGGTAAAAATTAAAAAAATCGCCGATAAAAATGTTTTTAATGAGAAGTTGAATGTTTTTTCTGAGCAATACGATGTTGCAGCAACGGAAGAATTATTGTTGGGCAAAAAATTTCTTACACAGAAAGTTGGTGATGTACTGATGAACCAAGATATTTTTCCAGGCGTCGGGAATATTATTCGCAATGAAGTTCTTTTCATGAGCGACATTCATCCGGAAAGCATTGTGGCAAAAATTCCCCAAGAAAAAATACGGGAATTGCTACAAAATATCCGCAAGTTTTCTCTTGCTTCTGTACCATTGATTGAGAAATCTTCCGCAGCAGTTTATCAGAAACAACTTTATAAAGGAGCTGAAGTTACTGAATATGTTTCCCAAAAAATTAAGCGCAAAACATTTGTGAACGAAAAAACTCAGAAACTTTACCGCTAAGTGTCGATGAAAATCCACTGCCTCCCGTTCAAAAAGTCAAATAAATCCTTATCGGGATTTAATGCCAATTTTGGCTATTCACTTAAAAAATCTTTATTCTAATCAATTGAATTTGTAAGTTTTCATTTGAAGAAAATTGTGCGCAGATACTGTGAGAAGAGGACTGATTTGCATAAGCCTAATGAAAAACAAGTCACCTCTACAAAGCTTTATCAGGTCATGGTTGTATTCTTCTGAATATTCCAAATCTGATGGTTTAAAAACTGCAGTTTGCTTACTTTCTGACACCAAAATTTTAGGTCTGGCTCCTTTATATCAATCTGGAAAAATATTAAACACCTTTTGCCAACCTTCTCACCATTCCGTTAAAAATAATTCCGTGAAACGGCAAAACAGAATACCAATAAAGTCTTCCCGTTAATCCATGAGGCCGAAAAACCGCTTTTTGCCAAAGCTTCCCTTTGTAAACTTTAAACATCAACCACGCTTCTCCGGGAAGTTTCATTTCTGCAAAGAGAATGAGTTTTCCTTCTTCTTTATTAGCATACAACACCCGCCAAAAATCGAGTGCATCACCCTGATGAAGATTTTCAGGATGTGTTCTTCCGCGTCTCAGTCCTGGTCCGCCAGCAATTAAATCCATAAATCCGCGAACTTTCCAGAGACTTTGACCGTACCAACCGTTTTTGCCGCCTAAAGAAAAAATCCTGCTCATACATTTTTCGCGGTCATCATATTTTTCTGTTCTTAAATCAACAAAGCAACCGTATTTCGGAACATCAAGATAATCTTTCAGGCTGGAATCGCTTCTGCTGCTGATAAAACTGTCTTTCCAGCTTGAGGCAATTTCATTGTCCTGAATTTTAGCCAGCGTTCTTCTTAAAGCCGTATCATAAGAAAAAGGCTGAACTCCCGTTATCTGTTTGATTTCCGCAAGACTTTCCGGTCTGCAAACCACTTCAATCTTCATACTTCCAACTAAAGCAGAAGCTAAATTATACGATGTCGAGGTAATAAAATACAGCCAATATGATGACAATTTCGGAGTCATTACCGGAACGGTAAAAATCTTTCGTTTCAGTCCTCTTATTTTGGCAAACTCCAAAAGCATTTCTTTGTAGGTCAAAACGTTATCACATCCGATATCAAAACTTTTGTGATAAGCCTCTTCTTTAAATAAAGTAAAAATCAGAAAATCCAGAACATTGGCAATTCCAATCGGCTGACATTTGGTGTGAAGCCATTTCGGAGCCACCATCACCGGTAATTTTTCCACCAGATCTCTGATGATTTCGAACGATGCACTTCCTGAACCAATGATAATTCCCGCTCTCAAAACTGTTGCCGGAACTTTACATTTCATCAGGATTTTTTCAACTTCAAATCTTGAACTGAGATGTTCAGATAATTCTTTTTGATTAGCCAAACCCGAAAGATAGATGATGTGTTTGCAATCGGTTTTTTCAATATAATTGGAAAAATTAATGGCACATTGTTTTTCACTTTCCGCATAATCGTTACTGTTGCTCATCGAATGCATCAGATAATATGCTCCGGAAATATCTTTCGGAATATTTTCCAGCGTTTCGGGTTTCAGAAAATCCACTTCCACCACTTCAATCTGGGCATCATCAATATCCACACTTTTCGAAAATCGGTTTTTATCCCTGCAACAGCAGATGACCTGATAACCTTGCGCTGCGATTACGTTTATCATTCGTTTTCCGATGTATCCGGTAGCTCCGGTAAGCAGAATTTTTTTCATAAGTTTGGATTTGGTAAGTGGAAATTACTTCAATTAATGAGAAAATTATACTTTTTCTAAAAGATGCCCGAAATAATCTTTCTTTTTTGAAAGATAACTTTCGTTCACGTCATTCGATTCTATTTCCAAAGGAACTCTGTGATGTAGAATAATTCCGCTGTTTTCCAGAGATTTAAGCTTATCAGGATTGTTTGTCAGCAGATTAATTTCCTTTACGTTCAGAAGTTTAAGCATTTCCACCGCTACATCAAAATTTCTCCCGTCTGCAGGCAAACCTAATTTTAAATTCGCTTCCACCGTGTCAAAACCTTTTTCCTGAAGCGCATACGCTCTCAATTTATTGATGATTCCGATATTTCTGCCTTCCTGCCGAAGGTAAATAATCATTCCGCCATTTTCCGCCATATATTTCATTGCAGCGTCCAATTGCTGTCCGCATTCTCATTTTTTAGAATGAAAAATCTCGCCTGTGATACATTCTGAATGAAAACGCACGTTTACTGTTTTGCTGAAATCTGTATTTTCTGCCACCCAAACCAAGTGCGGATTCCAGTCTTCTTCGTATTCTGAGAATGCATAAACGGTAAACATCCCAAAATCTGTTGGTATATTCGATTGTGCCTGTATTGTCAACATAATTCAAAAATTAAATGGTTTATATAGTACAAATTTATACTTTATTTTAATTGATTGTAAAATTATTTACTAATTTTGTCAATAAATAAATTCTATTATGCAAGAACAAGCCCATATCACGCAGGAAAAAATATTTGAATTATACGGAGATTATATTCTGAATCACGGAGAAAAACCGAAAAACGTTTACCTTTTTGCGAAAGAAAATAATTTTGAGGAGAAAGAGTTTTACCACTATTTCTCAGGATTCGAGCAAATTGAAAGCGAAATATTGAATCATCTTTTCACGAAATCCCTGGAACTCGCTTCGGAAGTGAATTCTTCGAGCGAAGTGACAACAAAAGAAAAACTCCTGAATGTGTATTACATTTTCTTTGAAAATATGACGATGAACCGTTCTTTAGTTTTATCTATTTTGGGAAGCAATAAAATCCAGAATATCAAAACGGTTCAGAAACTTAGAGAAACCCATAAACAATTTGTTAACACGCTCGATTTCAACGAGTGGGAAATGATTGAAAAAGCGAAAGAAGACATCCGAAAATTCAACGAAAAATCGAGACAGGAAGTACTTTGGCTCCATTTGGTTTCCGCCATTGATTTTTGGAAAAAAGACACTTCTCCCGATTTTGAAAAAACGGATATTTTCATCGAAAAAACCGTCGATACGGGTTTTGAACTGATGCACAATGAGCCATTGAGAAAAGTTTTCGACCTTGGAAAATTTCTGTGGAAGGAAAATTTTAAATGAGTTGATGAATAGCGATTGGCAACTGCTTTTGGTTTCGAATAAGCTAATATTTATTTGGGCAGCTATTTCCGCCCTCCACTCCCGCTTTTTTGTGCCAATGCTTTTCCCAGTCTTACAAAAAGAGCTCCGTTCAGGTCGGGCTGCTAGATTTGCCGATTCAAAATTTATATTTAAAAGAATTAGGTACTTCAGTTGCGAAAATTAAAGAGAAAACAGGAGAGTGTTCCGCACCGTAGGTGCGGGATCTGCGTAGAAATTACGAATAATGGTGTTAAAGAGAACTCCGTAGGAGTTCAATCTGAAAATTAAAAGATGAATTAAAAATAGCACTCCTACGGAGTGCCGCCAAAAACAAATGCTTTAAGCTACACAGATAAAGCTCCTAAAGGAGCTTAATACAACACCCTTGCGAACTTAAAACATTTAGCTATTTAAAAAACCCTTGCGACATTGCGTTAAAAACATTTGACAAGCGAAATTTAAAAAATGAAAACACTAAATAAAATCCCCACGGGAAAAATTGAACGGACAAGCAGCCTGCTTAAAGCGGGAGCAAAAGTCGGTGTTAACTACCTGAAATATTACGGAAATAAAATCACGAAAGATGAAGATGAGGCACGCAAAATTCTGAACGAAGACAATGCTGCAGACATTTACGATTCGTTAAAAGAATTAAAAGGTTCTGCGCTGAAAGTTGCCCAAATGCTGAGTATGGAAAAAAACATTCTTCCGGTGGAATATGTAGAAAAGTTCTCACTTTCGCAGTTTTCCGTTCCGCCTTTGTCGGGTGCTTTGGTGAAGAAAACATTCAGAAAGTATTTCGGGAAAAATCCCGAAGATATTTTTGATGAATTTTCCGCCGAATCGGTAAATGCCGCGAGTATCGGACAGGTTCATACCGCAAAAAAAGACGGCAAAAAACTGGCTATTAAAATCCAATATCCCGGTGTAAGAGAAAGCATTTCGAGCGACCTGAAAATGGTAAAACCGATTGCTATGAAAATGTTCAACATCAAACAAGAAGGTTCGGAATCTTATTTTCAGGAAGTGGAAGACAAATTGTTTGAAGAAACTGACTATAATCTGGAACTGAAACGAAGTCAGCATTTTGCTGAAGAATGCAGACATCTTCCGAATGTGAAATTCCCTCACTATTATCCGGAATATTCGTGCGAGAAAATAATCACAATGGAATGGATGTCGGGAATTCATTTTTCGGAATTTACCAAAAAACAGAATTCTCAGGACGATTTGAATACAATCGGACAGACACTTTGGGATTTTTATATGTATCAGATGCATATTCTGAAAAAAGTGCACGCCGATCCGCATCCGGGAAATTTCCTGATTTCGGAAAATAATGAATTATTGGTCATCGATTTTGGCTGTATCAAAGAGATTCCGGAAGATTTCTACATTCCGTA
>Ga0116181_1003473_pt1 | contig 12299 bp, 8 predicted proteins | sample AD_UKC075_MetaG_FD_89752 | JGI IMG/M metagenome (GOLD analysis project Ga0116181, IMG submission 89752) | Active sludge microbial communities of municipal wastewater-treating anaerobic digesters from USA - AD_UKC075_MetaG | ecosystem: Engineered > Bioreactor > Anaerobic > Digestate | place: USA...
CGAAGATTCTTGTAGGTATTTTTGTAGTTCCGGAGGTGCTATTTGAGTTATGTGCGTCGGATTTTTAGAAGAACGTTTATCATCTTGTTCTTGTTCGCGAAGTGCTTTTTCTGACTCTAGAAGCCTTGTTATTATATCTTTTTGACGCAAGAGCATTTCACTATTCATCCTTCTATTGACCAAGTCCGTCTCGTTCTTATCCATTTTATCTTGTATCTCTTTTAGTTCTTTAGCATTGCCCAATCCTTGGCTGTTTAGCAAGCTTTGTAAATCTTGTAATTGCTTTCTAAGTGCTGCTTGTTGCGCCGCCATTCTTGCTACTTGTTCGGATTCTCCCATTTCACCTTCACTGCCTTGTTGTTGTTCTTTCCCTTGTTTTTGACCTTGTTTTCCTTGTCGTTTTTCTATGGCATCTTTCATTTGCTGCACTGCATTTCCTAAGTCTTGTTGTTGACTTATAATATCACCTAATTGCTTGCCGGCACCAGGTTTAGGCTGTTTGCCCAGGTTTTTTACAGCTTCCTTGCTTCTCTCCTTCTTTCATTTGTTGGCTTTGCATCTGAAGTAGGTTCGCTAGTGTTTCATTGAGCATTAAGGCTAAATTATTCGTTCGCATCATCACATATTGTTGGCGAGTAGTGGCTTCAGCTATTCTTCTTTGTTCAAGTCCTTCTTTTGAAAGCTGCATATTTTTTTCTAGCTCAGAAGTTTCTTTGTTGATGGTGGGTGCTAGTTTAAAAAGGCGTTTACTTAGAGAGAATAAGCTATCTCTTATCATGTAAGAGTTTTGATGAAGTCTATGTTGTTCTCTTACATTATCTATATACTTTTGAGTTGTAGGAGGGGTTATTCTTACATTTTCCATCAAGGTTTCTTGGTCAAACGAAAGGCGCATTAAATTGGTCAATAATTGACGTACCGCTTTTATATCTAGTTCAATCTGCTCCATACTATTGCCATCTGCAGCAGATCTTAATGCCTTAGCCATTTGTTGTAAGTTTTCAGCAGCCTTGCTTTGTTGTTGGCTTGATTTCCCAGACTGGTTTTGCTGGAGCTGTTGCTCACTCTCTTGCATGTTTTGTTGAGCTTTATTACCGGATTCTTGAATGTCGTCGAGGTCTTGTTTTTGCTGCATTTGTTTGCTTAATTCCTTCATCTCATTCATATCTTTCTTCATCATTTGGTCCAACTGCTTTTTAATTTCTTGCTGTTCTTTTTGCAAAGCAGTATTTGTTTGCTTTTGTTGATCTGTTTCTTTTTTAAGTTCGTTTTGCTTGTCCGCTAGCTTCTCTGTTTTATCTGCTAAGTCTTCCATTCTCATTTGCATTTCCAGTTTCTTCATCAGCTCTTTCATGCGCTCCATATCCATATTGAAAAGCTTATTTTGCTGTTCTATTTCTTTCATTTTTTGAAGAGAATTTTCTTTGTTGAGTTTCGTCATCATCTCTTCAATTTTTTTCATCATTTCCTGAATCTCTTTGTTTAGTAATTGATCCATTTGCTTTTTGAGGTCTTCTTGTTTTTCGTGTAGGTCTTCAGTGAATTCTTTTTGTTTGCTTTGTTGAACTTGTTCTTCAAATCGCTTTTTGCTTTGTTCTAATTGTTGCTTTAGCTCCAATTGTTTATTCATTAAGTCTTGCAACGATTGTTGTTGTTCCCAATCCATTCGGTCGCTTTGCAGTAGTTTATTTTGAAGTTCTTTTAAATCATTTTTTATCTCTTTGGCTTGTTGTGCGCTGTTGCTCAAACCGGCATTTATTTGTTGTGCATTTGCTTGTATGGCGCTATCTAGTTGTTTGGGTTGAAGCATATGATAGCTCATCAATTCACTTTTGGTGGCTTTACTGCCTTGTATTGCATCGTTGTCCCATGCTTCTATAAAGTAAGTAAGTTTTTGCCCTAGCTGAAGCTGCAAAAGGCTGATGTCAAAATAATATTGAAAGGTAGTAAGCGTACCGCTAGATATTTTTAAGGGTACAGATTTAGCAATAAGAGTTTGATTGTTGGATGCTGTTATCTGATAATGAAATAGTACTTTTTGAATGCCGTAGTCATCACCTACTGTTCCGGATAATAAGATTTGATTTCCCGTTACTGTATCTCTAAATTCTTGAAGTTGAATAACCGGATATTCATCAGGAACGACTTTTACTTGGTATTTAAATTTCTCTTTGGTTGGAGATGCATGATTGCTAAAAGTTAATTCATAAGAACTGTCTTTTGTAAATGTGGCTTGGTAGCTACAGCTATTTTGAGAAATTGGTAGAACAATAGCTGCAGAAGAGCCAAATTGAATAGTCGCTTTTTTGGTATAAGCATTTTGAATGTTCCATTTAAGTAGAGTACCGGCTGGTATAGTTAGGTCACCCAAGCTTAGTAAAGTTTCATCTTTCTTTTGTGTATAGTCAGGATAATCTATTTGGAGTTTTACCGCTTTAATTAAAGGTTTTTGCAACACGTTTAGCTTGTAACTAGAAGAATAAAATCCAGAGGCGGATAACTTAAAAGAAATGGATTCGACAAGATTCTTAAAAGTATATTGAAAGCTGTTTTTATCCATTTTCATCATGGCTATTTTTTCATCTCCTGCTATGATATACATGGCTTGAGGAGTTGCTGTACCTTCTGTTTTTACAGTAAGTATAAAATCTGAATTACGGGTAGTAGCAAGTGGTAGAGACGTGATAATAAATTGAAAGGGTGCAGGCTTTTCAAAAACTTTGGTAGGTTGGAAGAGCCGCTCAGATGCTTCAGTAAAAACACGAGGCGTAAAGACCAGTATTGTAATGGCAACTAATAGCAAGGGTAATAAGTAAGGCAAGTATTTTTTATTTTTTCTAAAATCTACTGCGGTCGATATAGGTAATAAAGAAAGTTGACTGGCTTTTTGTTGGATGCTTGCTTCTATCAAATCTTTACTAGCTGCATCATAGGGATGGTTCTTCAGTTGAAGGATATTTAAAAGCTTATCACTGATTTCTGAAAAGTGCGTGCCTATAATCTTTGCGGCTTCTTCATGTGAGAGGGTCTTCCCAAGTTTCGCCATTTTAATTAAAGGGATTACAACCCATTTCACTAAAGTATAGCCACCTGCCAAAACAAAAAAAGCAATGAGTAAAGTTCTCACCCAAACATTCCAATACATAAAATACTCACCAATGGAAATGGTGAGAAAATAGAAAAGAATACAAATTGAAAAAAGTAACGCCCCTCGTAAAAGCTGGTTGGCATAATACTTTCTTATGAAAGAGTCAATCTTTGTAATCAGCCAGTCATAATGATTCATAATGCCTAAATACCGTATAGTTGTCCTTGCAATTTAAGGTATTTTATTTCGTAAGCCTTGTTAACTTTCGTTGAAAATAACAGGTATTAATTTACTTACATCATCGGATTTATTAAGATGATTAAGTCTATACGAAATTTGAAGTTGAATTTTTAAAAGACTATAAAGGGAGTGCCAATGATATATACTTAGCGTCTTCTTGCTTTGTAGTTTTTGTTGATGTCATTTCCACAACCACAGCCTTTACCGGTTGCACAACTTTGAAATAATATACTTGAGCTTATCAATGTCATTAGGATAACAATTGTTTTCATCTTAAATACTCTGCTCATTTGGCTACATTTGCTTTGCGTTTAAAGGTACAGTTTCCTGATAAATAATACGACACATAAAACCATCTTACTAGCACCCTTAGATTGGGGGCTAGGACATACAACACGTATCACCATTTTGATACAGTATTTATTAAAGAAACAACATAAAGTTATCGTAGCAGGAAATAGTTGGCAGTTGAATTATTTAACCCAAACATTCCCAGGCATCGAAACACTTTTATTAAATGGATATGAAATTCGTTATCCTAAAGATGGGCGCTGGTTTTCATTGAATATACTTAAGCAGCTCCCTCAACTTTTAAGAAGTATAAAACAAGAAAATATTTGGCTTCGAGAACAATGTAATAAGTTAAAAGTGGATGCCGTTATTTCAGACAATCGTTATGGACTTTATCATCCATCTATTCCTACGGTTATCATGACCCACCAACTGGCACCTAAAACGGGCTTAGGTATTTGGGCAGATCGACTGTTTAAATTTTTGCACGATAAACTGCTTAAAAAATTTTCAAAATGCTGGGTGGTAGATGTGGCAGAGGAGCCTAACTTAAGCGGAGATTTAGGACATCCACGCTCTACAAATAATCAGATTGAATATTTGGGATTGCTTTCTCAATTTTCAGACAGAGATTCATTACCAAAATCAAAAGAACATTTGTTGATACTACTTTCTGGACCCGAACCACAACGAACAATTTTATCAAAGATGTTATGGCAGCAAGTAATTCAACTGAAACAGCCAATCGTTTTTGTAGAAGGTAGCCACAATGCTATAAAGCCTGATGTTATTCCCTCTCATATTGCCTATTATCAGCAGCTGATAAAAGAAGACCTATTGCCTATTTTATATAAAGCCTCTATGGTGGTTTGTAGAAGCGGCTATTCTACATTGATGGACTTAGTCGCAGTAGATAAGAAAGCCATTTTGATTCCAACACCTGGTCAGGCCGAACAAGAATATCTTGCAAAGAAACTGAATCGCGAAGGTGTTTTTTATAGTTCGATACAACAAGATTTTCAACTTGCACATCATTTAGTTTCTGTCGAAAAATTCCCTTTCAATAAAATCAACTTAAAATATGGATTGAATCAATATCAGAATGTATTGGATACTTGGCTTAATGATTTACCTTAATTAGCCCTACCTTAAAAATCCACAAACAGTTCTTACATTCGTTTGATAAAAAAGAAGTAAGAAATGAATAAAGTAGTTGCCAATGCTGAAGAAGCAATAAAAGATATTGAATCCGGTGCAACCATTATGTTTGGTGGCTTTGGCTTGTGTGGGATTCCTGAAAATTGTATTCAAGCGATTGTGAAAAAGGGAATAAATAATCTAACCTGTATTTCCAATAATGCCGGTGTAGATGATTTTGGAATAGGATTAATGTTACAAAAAAGGCAATTAAAAAAAATGATTGCCTCCTATGTTGGGGAGAATGCAGAGTTTGAAAGACAGCTATTGTCCGGTGAGTTAGAAGTAGATTTGGTGCCTCAAGGTACCTTAGCTACTAGGTGTATGATTGCAGGATATGGTATTCCTTTCGTTCCGTTATTGGCTGGTGTAGGTACCGAGGTTGCAGAAGGAAAGGAAACGGTTACTAGAAACGGCAAGCAATACCTGATAGAAGAAGCTTTTGATGCGGATTTTGCTATCGTAAAGGCTTGGAAAGGCGACAAATTAGGGAATTTGATTTTTAGAGACACCGCTAGAAACTTCAACCCACTAATGGCAATGGCTGGTAAAATAACCATTGCAGAAGTAGAAGAATTGGTAGAACCGGGAACATTAGACCCCAATACGATTCATACACCGGGTATCTATGTAAATAGAATTTTCCAAGGTGTAACTTATGAAAAACGTATTGAACAGCGAACAACTAGAAAACGCAACTAGCTATAGGGCTAGACTCAATTTTATTTATAATAACAATCAACAATAAAAAATAATGGCACTCAATAAAGAACAAATTGCACAACGAATCGCTAAGGAGTTGCAAGATGGATATTATGTGAATCTTGGTATTGGTATCCCAACGATGGTAGCCAACTATATTCCTGATGGAATTAATGTGGTGTTGCAAAGTGAAAATGGATTATTAGGTATGGGACCTTTCCCTTTTGAAGGCGATGAAGATGCAGACTTAATCAATGCAGGAAAACAAACAATCACAACCTTGCCGGGTTCTGCTATTTTTGATAGTGCGATGAGCTTTGGCATGATACGTTCCGGTAGAGTAGATTTAACGGTATTAGGAGCCATGGAAGTCGCAGAAAATGGAGACATTGCCAATTGGAAAATCCCTGGCAAAATGGTGAAAGGAATGGGCGGAGCGATGGACTTAGTGGCTGCAGCTAAGAATATCATTGTGGCTATGCAGCATACCGATAAAGCAGGAAATTCTAAATTACTACCCAAATGTTCGTTGCCTATTACAGGGCTAAGGTGTGTAAAAAAGATTGTTTCGGATCTCGGGGTTTTTGATGTTGCAGCAGGTGGTTTTGTGCTTCGCGAATATGCTCCTGGGGTAACAGTAGAGGAGATTAAAGCAAAAACGGCAGGAAAGTTGACTATTGCTGCTGATGTAAAAGAGATTAGCTTTTAAAAATAAAACTCTAAATAGTTAAATAGAACAGCTCCTTTCATGGCGGAAGGAGCTGTTTTGTATATAAATCACAATTAATAGTAAAAGCTTATTAGTAATAGTTTAACTGCAAAAGTATTTCTAAAAAATGGGCATTTTAGAATGTTGTAATTAGAAAATCCCTATCTATGCATAATATTATTTACCTTCGCATCCTTTTATTTTTCATGCGCACAGCACATACTATCATTTTTCTATCTGTATTAATACTTTTTGCCTCATGCAATGGCTATGAAAAAGTATTGAAAAGTGATGATATCAATTATAAGCTTACCAGAGCCAATAACTACTATGACAAACGCCAATATCAAAAAGCTAATGGTGTTTACCAGAGTTTATTACCGGTAATGAAAGGAACCAAAGATTTTGAGTTGCTTTACTATAAGTATGCTTACACTGCATTTTATTTAAAAGATTATTTAGCGGCTTCCTATCATTTCAAAAATTTTACCGACTATTTTCCTTCTAGTAAAGATGCGGATGAAGCGGAATATATGCATGCTTATTGTTTGTTTAAAGAATCGCCTAAGTTTTCTTTAGACCAGACTAATACCTATAAAGCAATGGAGGCAATGCAATCATACATCAATATGCATCCTGCATCAAAGCGGGTACCTGAAGCCAACAACTTGATGATGCAAATGCGTAATAAACTAGAGTTGAAAGACGCAGATGCTGCCAAACTATATTATAACATTGGTCATTTTAAAGCAGCTAGTGTAGCGTATAAATTGATGTTAGAAAACTATCCGGAATCTTCTAATGCAGATTTCTATCAGTTTATGACGATGCAGTCAAATTATAATTTTGCAACAGCAAGTATTAAAGAAAAGCAGGAAGAACGTTTAAGTAATGCAGCTGCAGATTATGATGAGTTGAAAAGTAGCTATCCGCAATCTAAATACCTGTCAGAGGCAGTAAAAATTAAAACACAAATACAAAACAATTTAAATAAACTTCGCAATGAGCACCAATAAAAGAGCCTTGGCGGCAGTGAACCCGCTAGTAGAGACCAAAGACGTGATTGCCATCAAAGACAAAACAGGTAATCTTTACGAATCTATCGTTGTAATGTCACGTAGAGCGAATCAAATAGCTGTAACAATGAAAGAAGAGTTGCACAAAAAGCTAGATGAATTCAGTAGCCACACGGATAATCTTGAAGAAATTCATGAAAATAAAGAGCAAATAGAAATCTCACGTATGTATGAGCGTATGGCAAACCCCGCGTTACAAGCTACCGCCGAGTTTTTCGACGACAAGATTTACTACAGTAAAAAGTAGTTAATATCCTTTTTTATATCACACCCAATAACTAGTGGGTGTGATTTTTTATGTGTAAGAGCTTTTATTTTCAGCCGATTCGAAAAGCAAGAAATTGCAATAGTTAGGAGATGATTTACTAGTACATACTTATCGAACTGGTTTATGTTTATTATAGAGGAATACAGCTAAATTTTAACTTTGATGTTGTTCGTATATTAGCCTTGAAACCTATTTCAGTTTATGCTAAAAGCCTTTATTCGTGAACTGCTTTTGAAAATTGACAACTTTCTTTTTGCGAGCTATAAAACAGATACTAACGCACAGCAAGTGCTTCATGAAGCGCATTATCAATTACGACAAGATCCTTATACCAATCAATATATAGATGAAAAGGTAGCCACTTTTTTTTCTGAGAATAGATGGGAGTTAAAAGAGTATGTTGTGCATTATAGCAATTGTTGCACCATCGATCCTTTGATGGGTTGGGCGTTTACCAAAAAATTTCAATTTATTGCAATTTCCAACTATAATCGATTTGTACATAGGGAAAAGTTGCGCTTACCTTCATTTTTGAAATATAAATTTGGTAAAAAGAGGGTAACTAAACTGAAGACGATAACGCCTTTGTTCTATGGGTGGAACAACTATTTTCATTTTTATAATGATATAATTGGCGTGATTCACCTTGCTAAAAAGCTAAACATTACTACTACCTTTCTTTTGCCGGATGAAATCAATACTGAAAACTATTATCATCAATATTTAAAACTAGCTCCAGAAATAGCTGGTATTGATTTTTATATTGTGGAAAGGACTGAATATATACAAGCGGATAGTGCCTATTTTATTAATACCTATTTCTCCCATATTCGAAATTTTGAAGGAGTAAGAAGCTATATCAATTGGGAATTGATACACCAAAATGAACCTCAATATTCGGAGAATGTGTATATCAGCCGCCCACAAGGAAACAGAGGTTTCGCTAATCAAGAAGCAGTAGAAGCATTATTGAGAAAGTATCATTTTACAACGTATAGTTTAGATGAAAACTTCCCAGTTGAAGCGCAGATACAACTATTTGCTAAAGCCAAAAATATTATCACGATACACGGAGCGGCACTTACAAATTTAATTTTTTCAACTCCTCAACAAACCAAAGTGATTGAGTTGTTTTCAAAGCATATTCTCAATCCTTGTTATTGGTGGATATGTGTGCAGCATGACTTAGAGTATGCCGCGATATTTTGTGATGCTACACAAAATCATCCGGTACCTTTTATGCGCGATCTTATAGTAGATATTCCTACGTTAGAAACACGCATCAAAGATTTCATGAAGTTGCCAGCCAATTAGTTTTTTGAAATAAGCTAATGGAAAAGCTACTTGACATATTTGGCTACATCACCTAGTGTGTAATGGCCATCAAAGATTTTTACGAGCTTATGTTGCGCATCATAAAAAACCAACTGAGGAAGAATTTTATTGGTGTAGATAGCGGCAATAAGCTCTCCTTTATTAGTACCTACAAGCTTGAACAAAGGGTCATTATTTATTTTAAGATGGTCGATAAAGCCTTGCATTTTGTCTTTATGTCTTTCTTCAGCTACCAATACTACTTGAGTTGTTTTAAATTGTTCTCTTATCGTTTTTAATGAATCAACAAAAAATCCACAATGGTCACATTCAGGACTGAATATCATGATCATTACCGGCTTCCCTTTCTTAAGATGTTGTGGGATTAAGTAGCCACCATCTGTTCTGTTGATATAAAAATTAGGTATGGGCGAGCCTTTCTTCGTAAAGCTTGGTGCAGCTTGTGCTGGTGTTTTTGCTGGTACCGTTGCTTGAGTTTTTACAGGAGCAGTCTTATGTTGTGCAAACCCAACCAAAGAAAAACAGATGGCAATGAAAAGGAGTAATGATTGTTTCATGATTGTTTAAAATGTTTAAATGAATTGGATTAAAATTTACTCTTTCTTTTTTAGTTCAATTTCTGATTGAAAAGTAGCAGTTTTCTTGTTATCAAAATGTTGAAAAACTACTCGTAAAAATTCAACTTTAAAGTTCTTCTTTTAAATATTTGCCGGTATAGCTTTTCCCAACTTTTGCTATTTGCTCCGGTGTACCTTTTGCTACTATTGTTCCACCTTCTGCACCACCTTCAGGTCCGATATCCACCACATAGTCTGCCACTTTTATGATGTCTAAATTGTGTTCAATAACCAAAATAGTATTTCCTCTATCCACAAGTTTATTTAATACTAGCAATAAATGCCTGATGTCTTCAAAATGAAGTCCAGTTGTAGGTTCATCTAATATGTAAATGGTTTGTCCGGTGTCGCGTTTTGAGAGCTCCGTAGCTAATTTTACACGTTGCGCTTCACCTCCACTAAGAGTAACAGCACTTTGTCCAAGTGTTACATAACCTAATCCTACATCTTGTAAAGTTTTAATTTTTCTATGTATGAACGGTACATTGATGAAAAATTCGATTGCTTCATCCACGGTCATTTGAAGTACATCTGCTATTGATTTTCCTTTGTATCGAATTTCAAGAGTTTCTCTGTTATACCTCCTGCCATTACATTTTTCACAAGCTACATATACATCCGGTAAGAAATTCATTTCAATGACGCGCATCCCGCCACCACTACACTCTTCGCAGCGACCACCCTTTACATTAAACGAAAACCTACCTGCACTATAGCCTCTAATTTTGGCTTCAGGGACCTGAGAAAATAATGTCCTTATTTCATTAAAAAATCCACAATAAGTAGCGGGGTTACTTCTAGGAGTTCTGCCAATCGGACTTTGATCTATCTCTATAACTTTATCGATATGCTCCAAACCTTCAATTTTTCTATAAGGCATTGATTGTTGTTTGAAGTTAGGATAACAGTGTTTGGCAAGGATAGGATAAAGTGTTTCGTTGATGAGACTACTTTTGCCACTACCGGAAACACCGCTTATACAAATAAATGTTCCTAGCGGAAGCTCCAAAGTCACATTCTTTAGATTATTCCCATTGGCTCCAATTAGCTTTAGGGTATTCCCATTCCCTTTTCTTCTTTCTTTAGGTGGTTCAATTTGGTTGGTGTGATTAAGATAGTTAGCCGTGATAGTATGTTGCTTTACCACTTCAGTGGGAGTCCCTTCACTAACTATTTTTCCTCCATGTATGCCGGCAGCAGGGCCAATGTCTATTAAATAGTCAGCAGCCAACATAATGTCTTTATCGTGTTCTACAACGATTACAGAATTGCCACCATCTCTTAGGTTTTTTAATGCAGTAATTAGTTTTTGGTTGTCACGTTGGTGTAGTCCTATACTAGGTTCATCAAGAATATATGTGATGCCCGAAAGCTGAGAACCTATTTGTGTTGCTAAACGGATGCGTTGGGATTCACCACCACTCAAGGTACGTGCAGCACGATCTAAAGTCAAGTAATGTAAACCTACATCTAATAAGAATTGTAACCGATCTCTAATTTCTTTGAGAATATCTTTTGCTATGATGTTTTGTTTTGAGTTCAGGAAAGATTCTAAAGTAGAAAACCACTGATAAAGTTCTTGAAGGGATAGTTGTGAAATCGCAGCAATATTTTTATTAGCAATCTTAAACCAAAGACTTTCTTTTTTAAGCCTAGAGCCTTCACAAGAAGAGCATGTGTTGAGCTGCATATATTTTTCGGCCCAATCTCTTATAGGCTCTGAAGTAGTTTCATTAAACCACCTCAAAATCATATTCACTATACCTTCATAGCCATCCGAACTATTCAGTTCATTATAGATTTCACTGTTCTTATTTTCATAAGTGATAATGCCTTCTTCGTTTCCATAAAGAATAAGATGTAGGTGATTTTTAGGGAGCTTATTGATAGGTGTTGTAAGAGAAATTTTATGTTTTTTAGCAATGATAACTGCTTGCTTATATCCCCATGCTTCACGTTCAGCACCTAAAGGAACAATAGCCCCTTCTTGAATTGATTTAGAGGTATCTGGCATTACTTCCGCCATGTTGATAGTATAAACACTTCCTAATCCATTACAAGTAGGACAAGCACCGTAAGGAGAGTTGAAAGAAAAAGAATTGGGAGATGGTTCATCATAAGAAATACCAGTGTCTGCACACATTAGTTGCTTACTGAAAGTAGTTATTGAATTAGTATCAGCATCCATAACCATTAGTAGTTCTTTACCGAGATTTAATGCTTTTTGTACGCTTTGGCTTACGCGTGTACCGGCATCATCTTGTACTATCAATCGGTCAATGACTAATTCAATTTCATGCACTTTATATCTGTCTAATTGCATGCGTTCTTTCATATCCACTATCTCGCCATCTACTCTTACTTTTATATACCCTTGTTTTCTTAGTTGTTCAAAAAGTTCTCTATAATGTCCCTTTCTTCCACGAACAATAGGCGCAAGGATGATGATACGTTTTTTAGCATATTGTTCTTTGATATGATTGATGATTTCATCTTCAGAAAACTTAGTCATCGGTTTTCCGGTGTTATATGAATAAGCTATGCCTATGCGAGCATACAGCAGTCGAATAAAATCATAAACATCAGTTACTGTACCAACAGTCGATCGCGGGTTTCTGTTGGTAGTTTTTTGTTCGATGGAAATAACAGGAGAAAGCCCCATGATTTTATCTACATCAGGCCGTTCCATATCACCTAAAAACTGACGAGCATAAGCCGCAAAGCTTTCCATATAACGGCGCTGTCCTTCTGCAAAAATGGTATCAAAAGCTAATGA
>Ga0116181_1003476_pt1 | contig 12290 bp, 11 predicted proteins | sample AD_UKC075_MetaG_FD_89752 | JGI IMG/M metagenome (GOLD analysis project Ga0116181, IMG submission 89752) | Active sludge microbial communities of municipal wastewater-treating anaerobic digesters from USA - AD_UKC075_MetaG | ecosystem: Engineered > Bioreactor > Anaerobic > Digestate | place: USA...
GATCGACAAGCCGACCATCGCGACCCAGATCTCGTCCCAGAAGGCGACAGTGGGCGACACGATCACCGACACCGCCCAGGTGATCGGGGTGGGCCGCATCCTGGCCGTCCTGCCGGACGCCAAGATCACCATGAGCGGCGCGATCTACGGCATGGTCGCTCCGATCAGTGGCTCGTGCGACACCGTCGACTGGACCGGGGCGGGCACTGTCTCGCAGATCGGCCCGATCGACCTGACCGCCGACGGCACCTTCTCGGGGCTGGGCAAGGTCATCGTGAAGGCCACCGGCTGCGCGTCCGCTGGGGAGCAGCTCGTGGTCACCTGGCAGGGCAAGACCCTCATCACGGTCGATCACAAGGTCGGCCAGGTTACCCAGACGACGCTCGTTCGTGCGGGTCAGTCTCGTGACGGTGGTGCCGTGGTGAACTCGGGCGGCTCGACCGATTCCGCAGGAATCACGACCAGCGCCAGCCTGTTCGGCCTGGCACTCATCATCGGTCTGGGCGCGGCCGTGGCGCGTCGCCGGTCGATGGTCTAACCCCTAGACGGGGGGCGGACGCCGTGAATCAACCTTTCCCCTTACACGGCGTCCGTCCCCCACCCCCAACCCCCGAGAGGAGCCCCTGGAACGATGCGTACTACGCCTCGACGGATGCTTCCGCCAGACCTCTCTATCGAGTCTGCACGTCCACGGAGGGCGCGGACGCCGCGCCGGCGTCTTGGGCCAACGGTCGCGGTTCTGACCACGATGGCGCTGGCGACCGCTGGTGGCGTCGTCGGGGCGCGGTCCTGGATGGACAGCACAGAACCGGCGCCGCTGCCCACCGTCCTGGCTACTGCCGATCCGCAGACCCCGGCCGTGGGGCCGCGGGAAGCTGTGATCGCTGACAAGACGCTCGGGCCCGCCACCATGGACGCCGCCACGCTGTTGATCCCCTCCGAGGGTGTCTACGCGCCCCTCGAGAGCCACGGCCTCACTCAGACGACATTTAGGGGCAGCTCGGTCGATGAACTGGTGCTGCCGTCCGACCCGAAACGACTGACCCTGTACGCCGATGGGGGCACCTGCGTCGGCACCCAGGGCACAGTCCTGATCAGCGGCCATGTCAAGAACAACGGTGCCCGCGGCGCGCTCTACTCGCTGTCTGCGGTCCCCGCCGGAGCGATCGCCTACGTCCGCTGTGCTGACGGCACCACGACAGCGTGGAAGCAGGTCGACGAGGAAGTCACCGACAAGTTCGCGATCCCGCAAAGCCTGTTCAGCCCAGCTGGGCCTCGCCGGCTTGCCATCGTGACGTGTGGCGGCACGGTGGGCAGCGACGGTCACTACGACGCCAACGTCATCAAATACTTTGTCCCCACCACCCTCTAGAAAGTCCCACGATTATGACGACGCAGTCCGATCCCACCACTCCCGACACCGAGCAGCCGAACCGGCGCCGCCGCACCGGCCTGATCGTTGGCCTCAGCGCGGCCGCCCTCGTCGCAGCTGGTGGCATCGCCGCTGTAGCTAGCCAGGGGCCTCCCGCGGCCCCCGCGCCTGCTCTGGCCACCCCCACCAGTGCGGCACCGACGTCCGCGACCCCTCAAACGCCCACGCTGACGTCGACCCCCGAAACGTCGACCCCCGAAACGTCGATCACGCCGACGGCGTCCGTTGCCCCGTCCGCGCCCCCACCCGCCACACCAACGACGGTGAGCAGTTCCAGCACCGCCCCGGCGTCCACCAGCACACGCTCAACCACCTCGGCCACGACCTCGGCACCGAAGACCACCGCCACAAGACCGGCGGCGACAACGACGAAACCCACGGCGACCGCGACGACGTCCACCACCAAGCCTCCGACCACGACGGCACCGCCGCCCCCCACGTTGGACGCCTGCCCCAACGGGGACTGGTCGGGCAACCGGTACGACGGAACCTGTGGAACGCCACCCAAGCCGACGGCGAGCATCACGGCGTGCGAGATGCGTACCGACAGCGCGGGCAAGACCTACGCCTACGTCGCGGCCTACGTCACCGATAAGGCGCGAGTCGGCTACGTCGCCACCCTCCACTGGAACGGCAAATCGCAGTCCTTCTCGCGCCTGGCGGGGTCAGGACCCTACAGCGCCAAGGACTACGGGCTCGCGGCCGTGAGCGGCTGCAGCGTGACTCTGTCATAGACCCGGAGAGACCCCCTATGGCTCGCCATGATCCGTTTGCTGCCGCGTCCTTGCGGGGTGGGGCTGCGCCGCGTCCGGTGAAGCGCCGTCGGCGGCGGCTGCGGCGGCTGCGGCGTCCGTTGGGGGTTGCGGCGGGGATCGTGGTGTTGGTATCTGGCGGAGCGTGGGCGGCGTCCAGGGCGCCTGTCGCTGGTCCGTCCGGCCCGTCGGTGGTGTCGTCGGTGACGGTGACAGCGCCTGCTCCGACGGTGACGCTGGTGGCGACGTCCACCTGGACGATGACGCCATCTGCGGCGACGTCTCCCGCTGCGCCAGCGACCACGTCGACGATGGCACCGCCGCCAGCCACGTCGCAAGCGCCGCCACGAACGACCACGGTCACCAAGGCGGCACCGCCGCCACCGGCTACGTCTGCACCGAAGACGACCACGGCTACGAAACCAGCTACCACGTCAGCGCCCCCGACCGGTGCTGTGTCGATCACGGGGCTGAGTTGCTCGCGTAGCGCCGACGGGATGCTGTACGCGAGCGCCAGCTACTCGACAGGAGGCTCGTCAGGCTCGGTGACCTGGGTGCTGGATGGCCTGGCGTTGGCACCACGCAGCATCGCAGCGTCCAGCTCACAGAGCAGCGCGAACGTCTCCGGGGTCAGCGGCCCCGCTACCTGCTCGGTGACGGTGTCCACGGGCGCCGGCTCCAAGTCCTCATCCACACGATCGAATTAGAGGGGAAAGCTATGACGATCAATACGCCGCGGTTGCCGCTCGATGATGACGACGTCTCTGCGGCGGATCTGGTAGGTGGCGCCAGCGCCACCTGGCAGAACGCCCAAGACAAGCCGATGCCGCGTCGCCGGCACCCGCTGTTCGTCGATGACGAGCCTGACAAGCCGATCACCAGACCGGACGCCACACCGCCGGCGGAAGACCACGAGACCACTCCTGCACCTGAGCCTGCAGTGGCGGCGTCCGGGCTCGGGGCGACCCGCTGGACGCCAGCTGACGCCGCAGATCCGGACGTCTCGGCGGCGGACGATTCCGCTGGAATCACTGAGGACGTCGTCGAGACTCAAGGGCAGGTGCTCATCGACGCTGAGGGGCTGCTGGAGCGGATGCTGCCGAAGGCCACGATCCGGCCCCGTCAGTGGTGGCGACGGCTGCTGCGGCTGGGTCCCGATGCGGCGACGGTCCGGCGTGCTCAGGTCGAGGCAGGGATGCGGACGCCCCTGGAGCGCCCGCTGACCATCGCAGTGATGCAGCCGCGTGGCGAAGCCGGCAAGACCGTGACCGTGATCGGGGTGGCGGCCGCGCTCGCCACGGCACGTGGAGGCGGCGTGATCGCCTGGGACGCGAACGAGTCCGGGATCCTCGCCGACCGTTTGGAGCGTCAGCACCTGGCCCACATCGGTGACCTGCTGTCGTCGACCGAGTGGTTCTTGCAGCCCGAGTCCACGATGATCGAGCTCGAGCGGGTGCTGCAGCACCAATCGGACGCCTTCTTCAAGGCACTGGCGTCCAACCAGGCCTCGGACGACGACGAGCTGGAGCTGAGCCTCGCCCAGTTCAACGCGCTACACCGCGTGCTGATGAAGTACTTCCCGATCACGCTGATCGACACCGGCAACTCCGAGAAGGCGCAGGTGTGGCGGGCTGCCATGTCGGTCGCGGACGTGATCATGGTGCCCCTGAAGCTGCGACCCGATCACATCGTGCCCGCGGCCCGGGCCCTGCGGAACATGCAGCGTCGAGGAGACCAACTGCAGGGCCGCGTTGTCTTGGTCATCTCGTGCGGTCCTGGCGATCGCCAACTGAGCGGACCCGACATGCGTCAACTCCTCCAAGACCACGGCCTCCTGCAATACCAACTCATCGAGGTTCCGACCGACCCGGCTATCGACACAACCGTCGTGCGCTGGGACGCGATGGCCGACGAAACGCAGGACGCCTACCGCGCCATTGGAGCCACCCTGCTCGCCATGGCCACCCAAGCCCAGCACAACACCAACTAGGAAAGAGAACCCTCATGTACAACCCGTTCGATGGCGTAACGCCCAACCTGGGCCCGTTCGACAAGTACCTCCACGGTCCGATCTCCATCATTCTCGCCCTGATCTGGGCCATCGCGTTCGTGGGCGCTGCCGCCTACCTGATCCCGGCCGCGTTCGCCTTCGTGCGGGCGCGCCGCTCCGGGCGCCCGCACCAGGCCGAGGCCGCCATGGGCGATCTGGGCGCACCCGCGATCACGCTGGTGATCCTGGCGCTGATCCCGGTGATCTACGTCACCCTGGTCAACATCGGCACCGTCAAGCCATGAGGCTGGCCCCGGCAGGCCTTGCGGCGACCTTGGCTGTGACAGCGGCGATCGTGGCCTGTCAGCAGCGGAGGAAAGACGGCCCGACGGCCAAAGAGCCCAGCGACAAGTGCCCATGGTGCTACCAGCGTCGGCGGGGGGATGAGGGCACCTGCGCGCTCTGCGGAATGCCCCTGGCCCCGCCCGTCAAACAGTCTTAAGGAGACGAAATGGCCGTACGTGTGGTCGACGGTGCCTCAACTGAGCGCCCCCCTGCAGAGGCGGCGGCGCGTCGGCGATTCCCGATCAAGACGTTCATCGGGTTAGGTGCCGCTCTCGCCGTGCTGATCGTTGCTGTAGCGCTGAGCCGACCGTCAGCTGGCCCGGCAGGGACGACACCGCAGCCGACGGCGCAAACGGGTGCCACCGCAACCGCAGGGGGCACAGCGGACGCTGTTCCGCCCCCGAACGCGACCAACACTGGCCAGATTGTGCCGGGGCTCTGGAGAGGCACGGCCACCGTCGCCAGCGGCAACAGCAGCACCCTGCTCGGCGTCCCGATCGGCTGGCCTCGGAACGTGGACGGAGCGGTCGGAGCAGCGATCAATTACCTCGCGTCGACGACCAGCCTGGACAACTTCCGCCCGGACACCAACCTGCAGCTCGACAAGCGGCTGCTCACTGATGCCGGGTACGCGACGTATCACAATGCGCCCGACACTTGGGGCAAGGTCAAGCAGATCTTCAACCTCGACGACGAGGGACGGCCGCTAGGGCCGGACGGGAAACCGGCCCCTGAACGGCGCCTCTATGCAGCTGGATACACCCGCTACGCCGTTTACCAGGTGAGTGCTGCTAGCCAAGACCTGAGCATGGTCAACGTCAAGGTCGCCATGCCCACCGTGGTAGGGGTCGGGATCGGCGATGATCTCTCTAGCCTCCGACTGCGCTGGACGACTGTTGCGGTGACCATGAAGTGGACCGGCGATGACTGGCGGATCGAAGTCATGGATCGCGAGCCCCTGCGCGAGCCCGATGTGCGCCAGACCAACCTCCCCTACAGCAAGATCCGCGAATTGGTCGGGCCTGGCTGGCTCATGCCAGCGGATGCCACCGATCAGCCCTACGCCGGGGTGGTGCTGGCCCGATGAAGCTCGCTATGGCGACCTTGTCCCGCATGGCGCTTATGTCCCTACTTGCTTTGGGCGCACTGCTGTTCACCGCATCGGCGGCCACAGCCAGTCAGGCAACTAACCCCTGCCCTGACCCCATGTTGACCATCTCCAACACCTGTCCGCAGCCGTCAGTTGGGCCAGCGGCTCCAGCGACAGGCGGGGCGTCGCCGGCTCCTGCGCCGTCTGCGTCTGCGTCGCCGACAGGGGCGAAGCCGTCGACTGCGGCGGAGGAGTGGAGCGTCGAGTCGGCCAAGTCCATTGGTGGTATCGCCGGTCAGTTGCAGCAGTCGTACATGCGGCCGGTGGGGGCGCTGTTCTCGAAGCAGACGATCGTGGCGTACGCGTTCACGTGGGGAATCGGGATGGCGATCTTTGCTATCGCGATGGTGGTGACGGTGGTGCGGGCGGCTCGTGGCGGGCCGAAGGCGCGTGCGGAGGCTCAGGTGCAGGCGGTCAAGCTGGCCGCCTATTACCCGTTGATGATGATGGTGCCGATGTTGGTGAAGTGGTTCAGCGACATCATGGGTGGGGTAGCCGAGGGCATCGTCACCCAATCTGGTGTCTCTTTCACGCAGTTTCTGGGTCAGTTTGCCGGGGTGATGACTCGGGATCCGCTTGGGGTGGTCGTGGGCGTTCTGGGCGGCGCTGTGGTCGGCTTGCTGCTGTTGTTGCCGGTGTTGGCGGCGATGCTGTTGTGGCTGATCGAGGACATCGCGTCGGCTTTCGGTGTGCAGCTGCTCATGATGCTGATCCCGATCACGGCGGCGCTGGCGTTGTTCCCGAACGGGCGCAAGTGGGTGTCGCGGGCGATCGGGCTGCTGCTGGGGTGTCTGTTGGCACCAGTGGCGACCCGTTTCGCGTTTTGGATCATGTTCGCAGTGGGTGGCGACATGCTCACCCAAACTTCGAACACCTTGTACGCCTTGTTGACGATTTTCGTGGTGGCGTCGATGGCGACCGCGTCGCCGATTGCGTTGGGCTACATCATGCCGATGCTGGTTGATCGTGCTGGGCCGGTGTACGGGGGGGCTGGTGGCAATCCGGCCAAGGGCGGCCAGGATCTAATGAATCAGATCGGTGACGGAATCAACCATCTCAAGAGCGGCGGGAAGTCTGCTGAGGGTGGCGGGTCTGCGGACGCTGCTGGGGCGGAGGCGCTGAGCCAGGTGGGCGGCAAAGCGGCTGGCGGTGCCGCCGCTGAGGGTGCGGCTGCCGGTGTGGCTGAGGGTGCTGCTGCCGGGTCCGCTGCTGGCCCGATCGGTGCCGTAGCTGGTGCGGCTTTGGGGGCGACCGTGGCTGCGGTGGGTGCCGTCGGCGACATGGTCAGCTCGGCAAGTAAGTCTGCGGCCGCGGAGCAGTTGGCTGCTGGCGGCGGTGGCACGAGCGCGGCCGGTGGCAGCGTTGGGCTGCCCCGTAGCGGCCCGGGTGGAGGCCCTGGAGGTTCTGGCGGCAGTCCCGGTGGTGGCGGTCCTGGTGGCGGTTCCGGGGGCGCTTCTGAGGGTCCGGCTGATGCTGGGTCAAGCGTGCCCGCCTTCTCTGACGGCGGCGCAAGCTGGGATGACGCTTGGGGTGGCGGAAGCGAGTTCGTGCCGGGCGACGACGTAGTCGATTTCGGCAGTGGGGACGCACCTGGTGTTGACGCACCTGGTGTGGTGGATGCGCCCGAGATGCCCGACCTGGGTGGCGAGCCCGTGGCCGTGGAGCCAGCGTCTGGGCCGAGCGCGTTGCCTGCGGAGGCTGCGGGGCGTCCTGATGGCTTCCTAGCGCCGCCTGTGGCTCCTGGGACACCGGTCATGCCGCCGACGCGTCAGGCCACCCCTGGTGCGGCCGGTCAACCTGCTGCGCCTGCGCAGCGGTCTGGGCCGCCGCCCATGCCGACGCCGACTCGGCGGCACTCGGGTGGTGGTGGGTCGTGAGCGTGATCCAGAGGGAGCGGTATTGGCTGGAGGGGGCGTCGGCGACGCCGTTCTTCACCCGCCGCAAGATCGTGACGGCTGTGACGTTGGGCACCTTGTTGGTCATCACCATGTTCGCCTTGGTGACAACGAAGAACGTTGCATTGTTGGCGGTTGCGATCGGGTTGGTGGCGGCGGTTACGGGCGTGTTGATGCGCCGTGATGCGTCGGGTGGGCGCTGGGTGACGACGGTCCTGCTGGGTGGTGTGCGGCGGGCTTTGGCCCGCCAGGGCCGTTGGGACGAGTTCGATCCGGACATCGAGGAGCAACCGTTTTGGTTGTCGTCGTTGAGGATCCTTGGCGTCTCGTCGACGCGGAATCCGTCGCGCGAACTGGCGCTGTTGGATCACACAACGCACCTGGTGGCGGTGTTGGAGGTCGACGGGGGAGGGCAGGCGATTCAGACGGCGGCCACCCACGTTCGCCGTGAGCGGGCGTTCTCTGATGTGTTGCGGAACGCTGCCCAGGCGGGAACGGCGGTGTCGCAGCTGGATTGGATCACGCGGTGTGTTCCGGCTGATCCGTCGGCGTTCGCCAACGTGAAGGTGGTCGACTGGGTGACGCAAGCGGTCGAGAACTCGATGCGGCAGTTGGCTGTGGAGGCCTCTGATCGGGCTCAGGACGTGCGGTCGTGGGTGGTGCTACGGATGCCGGTGGCGGCGCTGGCGGACAAGGCGCGGGATTTGGGCCTGCAGCCGAATGATGAGGTCATCGCGGACGCCGCCTACGAGACCGTAGGCCAGTTCCTGCGGCTCCTGGCGGATCAAGGCATCGCGATGCACCGGGGCATGTCGCCGCGGCGTCTGGCGGCGGTCATCCGCGCGTTCCTGCAGCCGCAGTACTCGGTCGATGACATGTCCGGCATCGAGCGATTCTGGGATGCGTGGCCGGCGTTCGCACCGAGCGCCCGTAACGAGGCGCTGGCCGTGTTCAACAGCGAGGAGGCCGAGTGGTTCCATGCGTCCGGGTCGATCCCGCGTAGCGGTTGGCCTGTCGAACAGGTACAGGGTCGCTGGTTGGCCGACCTGGTCCTGACGGACCGGTTGCCGCGCCGGGTCGTGATGACGTCGTTCGAGCTGATCCCACCGCATAAGGCGTTGGCGTTCGCGCGTGACCAGCTGACCACGGCGGCCGCGAAACGGATCCGGCAACGCAAGTCGGGACAGGTGTCGACGGGTGAGTTGGAGGTCGAGGAAGGCAGCGCACGCACCGTCGGCCAAGACATCACCGTGCGCCGACATGCCGGCGTCCGCACCGTGGTGCGCGTCATGGTGTCGGCCGAGACGCCGGCGAAGATCCGGCGCGCGAAAGAGGAGGCTGAGGCGGTGATGACGCGGTTCATGGGCGTCACCGAGTTCTGGTGGGACGACGACAGCCGTCACACCCTCGGGGTATTGGCCACGCTGCCGCTCGGACAGGAGTTCCGTCATGACTGATTCCACCGGAATCACGAACCCGGTTGCGCTCGACGACCTGCTCGAGGATGACGTTCCGGTCGACGTCGACCATGAGGCCACACCGCGTCAGCGACGGAGCCCGCGCCAGTGGCAGGCCAGGGCGGGGAAGAAGGCGGCTCGCTGGTGGTATCGGCGGCTTCGGTCGCGGCGGATGAAGCGGCGGCTGGCGCGGCTGATGTGGGATGCGCCCACGACGATGCCGACGTTCACGTCGACGCGGCAGGCAGCCGCTCTCGACCCGCTCCTGACCAACACCCGCGTCCCCACGTTCGGGCACCTGTACGGCACCGACCTGCTGACGCATCAGCCTCTGACGGGCAGCGTTCAGGCCCTCTACGACGCCGGGTTCATCACCGCGCCGATGGTGGCCATCATTGGTGGGATCGGCACCTGGAAGTCGTCGACCGTCAAGTCGTTCTACGGAGACCGTGCCCTGGCCACCGGGACGCGCGTTGCCGTGTTCGATCGGAAGATTCAGCGTGAAGGCGAAGCGCTCGGCGGGGAGTACACGCGCCTGGCGCGCGTCTTCGCCGACGACGCCCAGGTGGTGGCCCTGCATCGAGACCGGGCCATCGGCACACGCATCAACATCTTGGATCCGGCGATCTCCCCAGAGACGAGCGAGACCGGTGTTGGCCAGGACGAGCTGCTGCGCATGGTGGCCGTCGCGGCGATGGGCCGCGAGCTGACCCCGGAGGAGGGCTACGCGCTGGCCGCCGCCCACCGGGCCGCCATCGTGGAGGCTCAGGCGCAAGGTCGGGTGGCGATCCTGCCGGACGTCATCCGTGCCCTCTATGTGCCCCACGAGCCCTCGATCCCCGGGCCGCGCACGGACGCCAAGCCGGTGCTGAGCGAGCGGGGTGTCGTGGACGAGGCCCGCGTCACCGAGTGGGGCCTGCCGGTCGCTCTCGGCTTCGAACGCTTCATGAAGGGTGACCTGTCGGGCATCATCGACGGCGAAACGGCAGGCCCAGACGGCCAGAGCGTCGACCTGATGGCGCAACTGCTGGTGATCGACACCAGCGCACTCCCCGAGGGTTCCGAGGCGCTGGCGTTGATGATGGCGATCATCTCCACCTATCTGATGTCCCGGTGGGCGAAGGTGCCGGGGTTCAAGTACCTGGTCCTCGAGGAGGCCTACTCGGCCGACAACCTGGGCGCAGTGCCGAAGATCATCCGGGCCCTGGTGAAGCGGTCCCGTGGCGTCGGCGCGGCGGTGATCGCGGTCTTCCATCACATCTCCGACGTGACCCCAGGTTCCGCTCTCTACAGCCTCATCAAAGAGGCGGGCATCATCCACATCTTCCAGCAGGACAAGTCTGAGGACGCCGCCGAAGCTGTGGCCATGTTCGATCTACCGGCTGACATGGTCGACACCATCCAGACGCTCGCCCCTGGCATGAACGTGTGGAAACGGGGCCGGCTGCCCGCCACGATCGCGCGAGCGTTCCGGACGCCGCTGGAGGCCTGGATCACCGACACCGACGAAGCGATGAGGAGAAGCTGATGACCCCGCTGGCGTTGAACCTGGGCGACCTACTGCGCATGGTGCCGTTGTGGGTCTGGCTCCTGCTGATCGCCTTGTTTGTCGGCTGGATGGCGGTGATCTGGTTCAGCAGCGGCTACGGCCGGCTCGGACGCGGCGCCGACGCTGCAGAGCTTGCGACGAGGGAGCGCGAGACGTCGAGCGTGTGGGCCACCCGCCGCACCATCAAGGCGCTCCTCGTTCCGGGGGCGCACGTCACCGATCCGCGACAGCAGCGGTTGGGCTACTTGGGTAAGGACCTGGTGGCCTCCGAGGTGATGGCATCGGAGATGGTGGTCGCGCCGACCAGGTCCATGAAGACGGCAAGTGTCGTCGTACCTAATGTGCTCGATCACGAAGGACCGTTGTTGTGTGGGTCGGTGAAGCCTGACGTCATGAACTTGACCAGGGCATATCGCGAAACGCAGGGGCCGGTGTGGCTGTTCGACCCGTCCAGGTCGACCGGCACCACGGCGCGATGGTCACCCTTGGCGACGGTTCGCGACTGGTCTGACGCCCTGGACAGCGCCAAGTGGCTGCAGGACTCGTCCAAGGTTGAGAAGCGTGGCTTGGAGGATCGTGAGTTCTGGGATGCGAACGCCCGCAAGGTGCTGGCCCCGCTGATCATGCTGGCCGCCTCCCAAGGCGGAACGATGCGGGATGTGACCCGCTGGGCGGCCCAAGTGTCCTCGCTGGAGCAGCTGCTGGGGGAAGAGATTCAGGCGCTCGGGATCCCAGAAGCGTTCGACTACTGGACCTCCTACGCGGAGTTGGCCGACAAGACCAAGTCGTCTGTCAACGGCACGCTATTCGTGGTGTTGGAAGCGTGGGGGCATCCGAAGGTGGCCGCAGCTGTCGACGTCACCGGGGGAGACCCGTCCGACGTTCTACAGCTGCACGATCTGCTGGACCGCAACGGCACCCTGTACCTGGTGGCACCAGCCTCCCAGCAAGCGTTGTTCACCCCCATCTACGAGACGCTGGTGAACGCCGTCATCATGGACGTGGAGCGTCGATACGCGGCCACCGGCAAGCCCGTCAACCCGCCGCTGTTCTTGTGCCTGGACGAGGCGGCTAACATCGCCCCGCTCCGGAACTTGGACAAGATCGCGTCTGTCGGTGCCGGCATGGGGATCAAGGTGCTGACGGTGTGGCAGGACGGTGCGCAGATCCACGACATCTATGGCCCCGAGAAGGCCCGCACGATCGTGTCCAACCACATCAACAAGGTGTTCCTGTCGGGCATCAGCGACAGCGAGACCTTGGAGGACCTGTCAAGGTTGATCGGTGACACCACGGTTGAGCGGGTCACGAGTTCCTCAGACGGGCTCGGCCGGGTCACCCTGTCGACGCAGTACCACGACGTCCGAGTGGCACCCGCGGAGTGGCTGCGGCAACTCCCGGCCTTCACTGCGGTGGTGATCGCCCGGAACTTCCCGCCCATGCGGTTGACGACGAAGCCCTGGTTCAACGACGCCGAGATGCGTAAGCGGATCGACCCGGCTGTGGCGAAAGAGTTCGACGACTACTTCGCCCCAAAGCCCGGTGAGCGGAAGGCGAGACGGTGACGCGGGTCGACCAGGACGGCGTCATCCACGACGACGCCGACGTCTTCGCTGAACTGCTGGAGACCGTCAGTGAGATGCACAGCGACGTCGACAACCTCTCCAAGGGCATGGAGGTTCTCAACGCCGACGTCGGCACCCTGGCCCAGCGGCTCATC
>Ga0116181_1003484_pt1 | contig 12268 bp, 10 predicted proteins | sample AD_UKC075_MetaG_FD_89752 | JGI IMG/M metagenome (GOLD analysis project Ga0116181, IMG submission 89752) | Active sludge microbial communities of municipal wastewater-treating anaerobic digesters from USA - AD_UKC075_MetaG | ecosystem: Engineered > Bioreactor > Anaerobic > Digestate | place: USA...
ACCGCAAAGCCCTGCACGATCTCGCCGGCGTCCGCGCCCACCATGTGAACGCCCAGCACGCGGTCGGTAGTGGCATCGACGACCAGTTTCATCAGCGTGCGCTCGCCGCTGCCGCTCAGTGTGTGTTTCAGCGGCCGGAATTCGGAGCGGAAGATGCGCACTGCGCCCACACTACGCCGCGCCTCTGCCTCGGTCAGCCCGACCGTGCCGATGTTGGGATGGGTGAACACCGCCGTCGGGATGCCGTCGTAGCTCATGTCGCGCGTTCCACTGCCGAACAGGTGATCGACCAGCTTCATCGCCTCCCCTAGCGCGACCGGCGTCAACTGTACGCGGTCGGTTACATCGCCGATCGCGTAGATTGACGGCACCGAGCTTTGATAGTGGTCGCTGACGACGACGGCGCCGTTTTCACGCTGCGCCACCCCCACACGGTCGAGCCCGAGTCCGTGCACGTTTGGCGTCCGTCCAGTCGCGTAGAGCACGGTATCGGCTGCAAGCGTCTGGCCGTCGGCGAGCTGTACGTCCAGCCCGCTGCTGGTTCGCACGATGCTGCGTACATCCGCATTCACCCGCACATCTACACCGTGCTTGCGCATTTCACCGGCGGCGAAGTGACGGATGTCATCATCGAAGCCGCGCAGGATCTGTTCGCCGCGATAAAGCTGGATGACGTGGGCGCCGAGGCCGTTGAAGATGGACGCGAACTCGCTGGCGATGTAGCCGCCGCCTACGACCACCAACCGGGCCGGAAAGACTGGCAGGTCAAACACCTCGTTGGACGTCACCACATGCTCGCGCCCGACGATCTGCGGCACCTGCGGCCAGCCACCGGTAGCGACCAGAATGCGTTCGGCACCAAACTGCTGATCACCGACCACAACGGTGTGGGCATCAAGCAGGGTGGCCCGACCGCGCACCACATGCACCTTCGACAACAGCCCTTCGTAGATGCCATTCAGCCGCAGGATTTCCCTGGCGCGGTTGGCCTTCAGCGTCTGCCAGTCGAATCGCGTGTCGCCTACGGTCCAGCCAAAACCACGCGCCTCGACAAAGGATTCGCTGAAGTGTGCGGCATAGCTGTAAAGCTTCTTCGGAATGCAACCGAGATTGACGCAGGTGCCACCCATTGCGGCGGATTCTGCCAGCGCGACGCGGGCACCGCGCTGGGCTGCCATGCGTGCGGCGCGCACACCACCACTGCCGCCACCGATGATGAATAGGTCGAACTGTTGCTGTGTCATGTTGTTTTCCTTCGCTGGCCGCGTCTGATCGATGCAATGCTGGCCGCACCAGTGGCAGTTGTTGGCGTGGCATCAACCCGTTGGTCGCGGCGGCGATTGACGACTTACACGATGGGCGACAGGCGCAGTGCTCCGCGTACGCACGCTATGCTCCTGCCTGCAGCCAGCCATTGGGCAGTCATTATCTTGAGCAAAGCAACGCAACGCGTCAAACCGTCACCCGCCAGCACGGCTGGCACCGCGCGCCAGTCCGGCGGGACGGGCACCCAGTCACTGCCGCCAGAAATTCGGCCCGGCCAGTCGATCGAGTTGCTCAAGGCGCTGCACATCCTCACCGTCGACGGCAGGATGAATCAGGATTCGCGGCGCAAGCTCAAACAGGTTTATCACCTGACGCAGTTCATTGAGCCACTGATCGCGCAGACGGTTGCCGAACGTGGCCGCGTGAACCTCGTCGATCATGGCGCCGGCAAGTCCTACCTCGGCTTCATCCTGCATGATCTGGTGCTCAAGTCATTGCCGCAGCCGCATCACATGTACGGCATTGAGACGCGAGCGGCGCTGGTGGAAAGCTCGCGGGCGCTCGCTGCGCGCAGCGGGTTCAGCGATCTCAGCTTTCTCAATCTGAGCGTGGCCGAGGCCGTCAGTGCGCCGGACCTCGATGTGCCCATCGATATCGTGACGGCATTGCACGCCTGCGACACCGCCACTGATGACGCCATCAGTTTTGCACTGGCAAAAAAAGCCAAGTTCATCGTGCTGGTGCCCTGCTGTCAGGCCGAAGTGGCAGCTTTTCTCCGCAACGACAGGGATGAGGCACGCAGCAAGGCCACCGTCGCCGAGCTGTGGCGGCATCCCATTCAGGCGCGCGAATTCGGGGCCCAGATCACCAACGTGCTACGTGGCCTGCGTCTGGAGGCCGCCGGCTATCAGGTCACGGTGACCGAGCTGGTGGGCTGGGAGCACTCGATGAAGAACGAGCTGATCATCGCCCAGTTCAAAAATCGGCCGCGTGCAGCTGCGCAGGCAAGACTCGACGCCGTGCTCGACACCTTCGGGCTGGATTCGATGCGCGGACGTTTCGCCTAGCGAGTTACCGCCGGTCTGGCGGCTGGCAGCGGGAGCAGACCGTGCCGTGCCCGCGCCCGTTCGCACGCGTCATCTCCCTCGCGAAATTCGCGGCACGGGCCGGGGCGCCACTCGTAGATGTTGCAATGCGCGCGTTCGCCGATCTTGCCGCTAAGTGCGGCGCAACGCGGGGATGCGTAGTCGGTTCCACGCAGGCGAGCCGTGTGGTCGTTGATGACATCCGCGAGCCCATCCGGCACCGCTCCACCGTTCTCCAGCAACTCGGAGACGGAGAAATCAACGCGAAAGCTGGCGCAGCAGGCGCCGCAGGTTTGGCAGTGCGACATCATTGGGTACATGTGGCCAATCGCACATTTTCGCAGGCCGTCCAGGCATGCCAACGGCATGGTTCGCCATTCAAATTGGCCGTTGCGTCGCGTATTCGCATGGGCCCTCATCAATCTGCCGACCGACTTTGTACTGGCATACAAAGCCGGAGCGGGGAGCCCTACTTTCCGTCACACGCTGTTTGCAGTACATTGATGGAATAAATATGCGATACGGTGGTGTATATGTGGGGTTTTATTGTCCGGCCGGGTTTTGCCCGAAATATTTTTGCTGCGACCAGTGCAGCAGTGGTTGTGCTCCTGGCGGTGCCGCAGGTGGCTGTCGCTGCGCAAGGATCACCAACGTTCACGTCGCCAGCAAGTACGACATTCGTGGTCGGTGTGCCGGGTAGTTTCCAGGCGACAGCAACAGGCACGCCGCTACCGACGATTTCGCGCAAGGCCGGCGCCATCCCGTCGTCACTGACGTTCTCTGCGGCAGCAAATAGTGGCGTGGGCACGCTCAGCGGAACGCCCGTCGCAGGTAACGGCGGTGTCTATGTGTTCAAGTTTCGCGCGGTGAACGGCGTACCGCCTTCGAAGAACCAGAGCTTCACGTTGACCATCAACGAAGCCCCTCGCTTCACGAGTTTCGCCAGCCTCAGCTGCGCGTCGAATACTGCCTGCAACTTCACAATCACCACGGCAGGTTATCCGACCAATACCAACGTGGCGTTGACCAGTGGCACCTTGCCTTCAGGGATGGCCTTTACCAACAATGGCAACGGGACAGCGACGCTGTCGGGCATGCCTGCTACGGCGGTAGGCGTCGTTCCATTGGTGTTCACGGCAACCAACAGTGCCGGTTCAGCGACTCAGAATTTCACGCTGACGGTCAACAACTACCTTGCCATTACATCTGCCGCCACCGCAACCTGCACCGCAGGATCCACCTGCACCTTCAGCGTCAGCGCACGCGGCACCAACACGTTCGCGCTGAATGGCGAGGTGGTCCATGTGGCGTTGACGTCAGGCGCATTGCCATCCGGGCTGACATTCGTCGACAACAATGTCTGCAACAGCGTTGCTGATGGCCCTTGCAACGACACTGGTACGCTGTCGGGCACGGCGGCCGCAGGTACCGGGGGGGTCTATCAGCTGCAGTTCACCGCGACCGATGGGTCGAACGATGCCGACGCGGTACAGGGCTTCACGCTGACCGTAAATGAGGCACCGAGCTTTGTCAGCCCCGACAACATCACCTGTATCGAAGTCACTGCCAATTGCGATTTCGACGTCTCCGCGCGTGGTTACCCGCTACCCGTGCTAACTCAGTCGGGCACGCTGCCGTAACTGCTGGATGGTCTGGCGGGTACCAACACTACCTATTCAATATTCGGCGTCGCCGATGCCGGCACCGCAGGCAACTATCCGCTTGTGTTCACTGCAAGCAATGGTGTCGGCCCTGCTATCACCCAGAACTTTTCGCTGACGGTGGTTACTGCCGCCAACGCTGGCGTTGTCAACACTACGCTTCGTGGCGCAGGGACAGGTCGCGTCGTGAGCAATCCTTCCGGTATTGACTGCCCTGGCTCATGCAGCAAAACGGTGGCAATCGGCACGCCAGTCGCTCTGACCGCTACACCGACCAATGGCTCGGTCTTCATTGGCTGGATGGGCGCAGGCTGCAGCGGCAATGCAACAAGCTGTACTTTCAATGCTGCGGCCAGCAATGACGTGTCGGCAACCTTCGCTCCTGCCGGCACCATGGTGTCGCTCGATGTCGATGCGAGCAACACACCGACGCAGTATGACGCTGGCAGCGACGGAATGATGCTGCTTCGCTACCTGCTTGGCTATTCGGCAGGTGCGATCACTGCAGACGCTCATGTGGCGACTCAAAACGGACGCTCGCCGGGTGATACGGTTGCCTACATTGATCTGATCAAACCGATGCTCGATATTGACGGCGACGGTCGCTTCGACGCGATGAGCGACGGGCTGTTGATCTTGCGCTACCAGCTGGGTTTGCGCGCGGCCGCGCTGATCGCAGGGGCCACAAGCAGCGGCGCAACCCGATCGGATTCGCAGATTGAGGCTCTTCTGCAAAGCCTGATGCCATAGTGCGTCCGAGCGCGGCCTGGTGTGATTGCAACTGGCGCAGAAGCATTGCCGCTACGCAGACACCCAGTGTTCGAGTCGCAACTGTTCTTTCAGTCCGACAGCCTTTGCCAACGCGATGGATGGGGCGTTCGCAGCATCGACTACATAGCGCACTGCGAGCCTTCGCGCCTGGAGATCAGCCAGCGCCCAGTGAAGCAGTGCGCGTGCATGCCCAGCCCGCCTGGCGTCAGCACGGACGTGTAGCGAGCCGATTTCATGGATGCCAGGTGTGTTGGCGAACGTCAGCAGCACAGCGACCGCGTTGGCGCTGGCCAAATGACCGGCATCGAAACGGATATGGCAGCGCGCGCTGCCATCAGCGAACAGTGCGCTGAGTTCCGTGTCGGAATAGATCCCGTGGGCGCGGAGTAGCGGCAGTGCGGCATCGGGGACGTGTGCTGTTGTCCGCAGACTTTGATCGGACAACACCCCAGCCTCAAAGCGGGCATCGGGCAAACCAAATGTGCACAGGGCGCGTCGGTAGCTCAGCGGCTGCTGCAGACGCCTTTCCAGCGCGGAGACGACGGAGGTATCAATCGTCTTCAGCACAAATGGCTTGCCACCCGTTGCGTCCAGAATTGTCGTGACGCAAGCCTCAATGGTTTCGTCGCCCGCAATTGCCGGTAGCGCCGGTATGACAACCCAGTCGACATCACCGTAGTTCATCTGGTCGTACTGACTGATCGCCCGTGGCGAAACGAGCAGCAACCCGCCGGCGTTGGCCGTGCCTTGCGCCGGGCCTATTGGCAACACCCGCATCGCCGCGCCGTACAGCGCATACATCTTCAGCGGCGTGATTTGGCGCAGCGGATCAAGCCACAGCTGCGCGATCAATGATTCGTTGTCTGTTGCCATAGGTGCGATTGCGGGAGCCCAACGGCGCCTGTACCTGGTTCGGATGTGCCTCTGCCGCGCCTATTCCACGCGCAGACCGGCAAGCGCGGAGTTTGCCTGGGGCGGGGCGAGTTTCATGTTCTGCAGGGTACGCACCAGCAGTTCCGCGATCATCAGGTTTCGGTGCAGCTTGTCATTCGCCGGGATCACATACCACGGCGCAGCGGCGCTCGATGTGGCCGCCAGTGCGCGCTCGTAGGCACGCATATATTGCGGCCACTGTTTGCGGACCTCAAGATCGCCCATGCTGAACTTCCAGTGTTTGGCTGGGTCATCGACGCGGGCCTGCAGGCGCTTCTTCTGCTCGTCGGGGCTGATGTGCAGGAAGCATTTCACAATCTGGGTGCCCGTGTCGGTGAGCAAGCTTTCGAATGCATTGATCTGCTCGCAGCGGCGGGTCGTTTCGTCCTTGTCGATCCAGCCATTCACCGGCGGTACCAGCACATCTTCGTAGTGACTGCGGTTCCACACCATCAGCTCGCCCGCACGCGGCACCACCGCGTGGCAGCGCCAGAGAAAGTCACGCGCCCGTTCCTCCTCGGTAGGTGCCTTGAATGCCGCAACGCGGACGCCCAATGGCGAAGTTTTCGAGAATACCCAACGGATGGTGCCGTCCTTGCCGCTCGTATCCATGCCCTGCAGCACCAGCAGCAGCTTGCGCTCACCACCGGCATGCAGACGGTCCTGCAAGGCGTCAAGCTCGGTCGCCAGCGCGTCCAGCCGCGTCCGTTGTGCTGCCTCGTCACCCCGCGCGAAGGGCGTGGCCTCCGGGTCGAAATCGCGCAGCTTGAATTTGCCCTTGACGCGATACCCCTTGAACGGATCGTCCGACGTCGCCCTTGCTTTGCCCATTGCTGGATTTCCAATGTCGATTTGATGCAATCTGCACCGATGACCACGAATCATACGGCTCGCACCAGCGCCGCCACGACGTAGGGGAGAGTCCGTATTGACCACGTCCAATCAACCGCCGATGATCGTCCGCATGTTGATGACTGCATCTACCCGACTGGGGCTCCACGTTTATCGCGCTGCAAGCAAGCGGTGGCTGCCGCTGGTCGTCATGCTGGCATGCGCACTCAATATGACAGCGAGCGTTGCCGCTGAAAACTCCGCCAGCGAAGAGGCGCGGGTACTTCAGCACCTTCGTGATGGCGGCGTTGCCATCTTGTTGCGGCATGCGCAGACCGTGCCGGGCATTGGAGACCCACCCGGTTTCAGGCTGGGAGCATGCGATACCCAGCGCAACCTTTCTGCGCAGGGGCGTGCTGCAGCGGCCCGGTTCGGCGAGCGCATGAGTGTTGCGGGCGTGCGGTTCTCCCAGGTGTTGACCAGCCAGTGGTGCCGCTGCCGGGACACCGCAACCGCGATTGCCGGCGCCGCAGAGGATTGGTCCGCCCTCAACTCTTTCTTTGACGATCGTGGCACCGAGGCCAGACAATCCGCCGAAGTGCGCAAGCGCATCGCCGCCATCAAGCGCGGCGAGACGCTGCTTCTCGTCACCCATCAGGTGAACATCACGGCGCTCACTGGTGTTGTCCCGGCGATGGGTGAAGCGGTGGTGGTGCGGGCGGGCAAAGGCGGGGTAGTTGAGGTGGTGGGGCGGCTGGCTGGCGGATGATTGTTGTCGGCCGCGAAAGTGCCACCCGGCAGCACGCACTCGTGTAACGCGCGTCGTCCCGCCAGGTTGCCCCAAGTGTGATCGCTACTGCGGCACCAGCCCGGCAGCTTTGACCAGTTCGGCATGCAGCTTGAGGTCGCGGGCTACCATCTGCTGCAACTCTTCTGGCGTACTCGCCGAGACTTCCATGCCGTTCTCGGCGAGTTTCGCCTTCATCTCAGCATCCAGCGCGGCCTGCACGGCGCGATTGAGCTGGTCGATGATCTGGCGCGGTGTCTTCACGGGGGCAAAAAGGCCGATCCACGCCGAGAGGCTCAGGTCCGCGAAGCCGCTTTCTGCCATCGTCGGTACGTTGGGTAACGCGGGCGAGCGCTGCGGGCTCATCACCGCCAGCGCGTGCAGCTTGCCCGCCTGCACGTGCGGGATCGCCTCGGGCATCACGGCGAACATGGCATCCACACTGCCCGCCAGCGTGTCGTTCACGGCGGGCGCGCCGCCCTTGTAGGGTACATGTAGCAGCTTGGCCTTGGTGCGTGTCTCAAACATCAGTCCTGCCAGATGCTGCGGGCTGCCGTCGCCGGACGAGGCGTACGTGAGGCGACCCGGTGCCGCCTTCGCCGCCGCCAGCAGCGCCGCCACGGTCGGGTATTTCGCCTTGTCTTTGACCACCAGCACCATCGGCTGATTGACCAGTCGTGACACCGGCGCGAAATCTGCCTCCGGGTCGTACGGCAGTGTCTTGAAAATGCTCTTGTTGGTGGTGAGAAACGACGCGGGCGATACAGTCAGCGTGTAGCCATCAGCAGGAGCCTTGGCGACGACCGGCATGCCAATCTGCCCGGAAGCGCCGGCACGGTTGTCGACGATGAACGGCTGTCCGAGCGAGGCGTTGAGCTTCTGTCCCAGTGAACGCGCGATCATGTCCACGCTGCCGCCGGCGGGGAGGGCAACGATAACCTTGACGGGGTGATCGGGATACTTGGTTTGAGCCAGCGCACCACCGCTTGGCGCAAGCGCAACCAGGGGCACGAAAAGAGCCCAAAGGAAGAATCGGGAATGGCGGTGAGTGTGCATGGGACTGCTCCGTCTGGAAGTGGCGCGGGACCCTATTGCAGCACGTAACATGCCAATGAGGCAACGAATCGATCATCGACGTTTAACCTCGGTAGCAATTGCCGACCGGACGATCGCGGCCAAGCGAAACGTGGCCGGGACCAAGGCAATCACGCAAGCCATAGAGGCCTCGCACGGCGGCCAGTCGCTGCTGACGGAATCGCGGCCGCGACGGAGCAGACAACGACGCCACGTGCGCCGTTGCCTTGCTCACGTGAATCTGCGGTTTGCTGGCGGCGTTAGAAGGCGCCCTTGCCGTAAATGAATTCCTCCAGTTCGCGGCGCATCTTGGCAATGGCCATCTTGTGGTCGGTGTCCATCTTCATCATGGTCATCGCGTGGTCAGATTCCATGCGAATGATGGCCATCTCCATGTCCATCACCTTCTTCTTGTCCGCCATCGCCAGCTTGGCGACGAGCGGGCGCACGCTCGTCATGTACTCGCGTGACCACTGCTCGCTGCCGTAGAGCGCGTCGTTCACAGCGAGTGCCGGCGTCGCTGCTCCCAGCATTCCGGTGAGTGCCATTGCGGTGAGAACGCCTTTGATATGTTTCATTTCATAACCTTTCAATAGAGATTGCATGGAAGTTGACTGCGCGTGACGGATCTCGCAGGCAAAGGAAACCCCACCCAAGTCGAATCGGATCGCTTGCGGCTGAATTCATTTGATTGAGAGCCGTGGCGGCTGGCGAGGGTTGCCGCAGCCACCCCCTCTATTCGCGGATTTGGCTTGATCGGTTACAGCGGCAAGCGAATATCTTTCGATAGCGTGGCAGCCGTTGCGGATTGCAGCAGCATCCCTACAATCATCCGCATGCTGCGCTGGTTTCGTGCTCAGGTGCTTTCGCGACGTCCCGTCACCTTCCTGGTGCTAGGGATCAGCTTTCTCGCGTTTGCCGCGGGCACGGTGAATCTGGGCATGCTGCTGATCGCAAACGTCACGTTTATCAGTCAGCACGGCTGGCTGGCGCTGCGCGAAGGCGCAGCGATTCAACTCCTGGAGTTGCTGGTCAGCACTTATGTGTCGATGGTCGCGTACCTCATCTTCAAGTGTTGTGAATTGCGCTTGAGCCGGTGGGTGGTGGATGGCGCTTAGCTTACTTCGGTCGCGCTCCGTTCTGCCTGCCGGCCAATCCACCATCCGAGAACGAAGTGGTCGAGCACGATTTTTGGAATACGCACGACACGACGGAGTATCTGGATTTATCCAAGACGGAGCGCTTGACGCCGGCCAACCCGAAACCAAGCAACGACAGCATTTCTTTCTCTTGCTGTTACACGTGCTCGAAGGCATCAAGAACGGCGCGAACAAACGCGACACGCCTCGTTAGTCCTTCATCAAGGCTTGGTTGCAGGGGAGGTTGGTGGGTGCTTGATATAGGTAGCGTGCGGGCCCACGCCCTACCGAGTTTCGCGGACAAAGGACGAGCAATGACGATCAACTACCAGGCGACTGTTCCCGTTACATTTGACGAGGAAGCGGCTATGGCACGGTACGTTGAAGCACTTGAGACGGAACGACGCGAGACTTTGCTTGCTCATGCAGACCTAATTCAAGATTTCCGGACCTACGCCCGGAGCAAGGGAGTTGCGCTAGGTGAAGGCGACTTCGACTATGACCCGAAGATAGGGATCATCGCGAAGCAGAGCGGAATTTTTTGGAAGCTAGCACACGAGCTTCAACGGGACAAAGACGGCTTGGTCTTGTTTTCGGACCTAAAGGCAGCCTTTCCAAATGCAAGCAGTATGGCCGGGTATCTCCGCGGTGGGCAATTCACTGCTATGGCACATCCGCATTTTCGCCGGGCCCTCAATGAGCGAAACAATTTCGCCCCTCACTTTGTTAGTCGCTTTTGGCAGATGCAACCCGAAACACTGGCGGCATTCCTTGCGGTCGATGAAGACAGGGTCAGGATCAACCGGGATGATCTTTGCTACGTCGAGCTTGACACATGGTACGGTGCAAAATTCGCAGAAGACGTGCGAAGCATTTCCGCTGGCATCGCGAAGCTGCGACCACCCCTTGACATATCGGAGTCACAAACACGGTTCTTGTTTTCCGATGCTCATTCTCTTCAAATCGCGTGGAGCGAAAAGGCCGGGATCAAAACTTTTCAAGGCATCGAATTCAAAACTGACCAAGTGCGCGTTAGCGTTGGAGAAATTGACTATTTCCCTGCTCGCTACATACACGCTGAATTTGATTTACAGAGAGGGGTCTTTCGTCACTTTGACGGCGCGATGCAATACTACACATCTGCAGAATACCTTGAACAAAGAGACTCGGATTTAAATCACAACACAAAGCACATCAGACATGTCAAAGCACGCTCGAAGAAGCTGTTCAAATTCAATTGCGACATGCAGGTTTCAGTGATGTCCGATTTGTGTTCACACTTCTGGACTGGTAATCCTCTTGCTATCGAGTATTTTTCGGGCGCGTATCCACCGCACGTTGACGAAACATTGACGCGGATTCGTCAACGCAAGTTGGCCTAGTACGTAGGCTGGGTTGAAAACCCAGCGCTTCCGATGCAAACGCGTGCCGGGTTTCGTTCCTCAACCCAGCCTACGAGAGCTGGGGCATTCATTCGAACGACAATTCGCGAGTCGCGTCGGCTGCTGCCCAATCGATTGAATAAATGCCTTGGTCGACCCAACGTTGAAACGAGGAGTGTTGCCAGTCCGCTGCGCGCGCGCAGTGCCCGTGTTTGACCGGGTTGTAGTGGATGTAATCAACGTGCCGCGCGTAATCCACATCGTCGCGGATGAGGTGTTCCCAGAATCGACGTTGCCAGATTCCGCGTTCACCTTTCTTCAGGCGACTCTCGGAAATATGTTCGCCTGTTTTGATGGCCTGTGAAAAGCGTGATTTGATGAGCCGCCAGCGCGTGGAGAAGTCGCTGTCATGTGGCGGCAATTGCCAGATTGTGTGCAGGTGTTCGGGCAGCACGACAATGGCGTCGATCTCGAACGGATGATCGGCACGCGTCTGCCGGAAAGCATCGCGTAGCGCTTCAATCTCGCGGACGAGAAGATCGTTGTGCTGGCGATTAGCCAGATTGACCGTGAAGAAGTAACAACCGCCTTCGATTTGCAGGCGCTTGTAGGTTCTCATGTGACTACTTCTTGTTGCGCTTGCTGGGTTTTCAACCCAGCCTACGGTCAAGCACCTTTGCGGTTTCTTACTCCTTCCGCAACTGCGGAAACAGAATCACATCGCGAATCGTTGGCGAGTTGGTGAACAGCATCGCGAGACGGTCGATGCCGATGCCTTCGCCTGCCGTCGGGGGCAGGCCGTATTCGAGGGCCTTGATGTAGTCGGCGTCGTAGAACATCGCTTCCTCGTCGCCCGCGTCCTTCGCCTTGGCCTGCGACTGGAATCGGGCGGCCTGGTCCTCGGGGTCGTTGAGTTCGCTGAAACCGTTGCAGATCTCGCGGCCGGTGATGAAGAGCTCGAAGCGGTCGGTGACGGCCGGGTTGGTGTCGTTGGCGCGGGCGAGCGGCGACACATCGGTCGGGTGCGCGATGATGAAGGTGGGCTGGATCAGCTTCTCTTCGGTGTTCGCTTCGAAGAGTTTCAATTGCAGCAGACCGAGGCCATCGGTCGCGCGCACTTCCTCGCCGGCCTTCTTCACCGCGTTGCGCAGGAAGTCCATGTCGTTCAACTGCGCCTCGGTGTAGTGCGGGTTGTACTTCATGATGGCCTGCGCCATCGTCAGGCGGTCGAACGGCTTGCCGAGGTCGATGTCGAGCTCGCCGAACTTGATGGTGGTGCTGCCGAGCACGTGCTGCGCGCAGTCGCGCAACAGCGTTTCGGTGAGGTCCATCAGGTAGT
>Ga0116181_1003486_pt1 | contig 12267 bp, 9 predicted proteins | sample AD_UKC075_MetaG_FD_89752 | JGI IMG/M metagenome (GOLD analysis project Ga0116181, IMG submission 89752) | Active sludge microbial communities of municipal wastewater-treating anaerobic digesters from USA - AD_UKC075_MetaG | ecosystem: Engineered > Bioreactor > Anaerobic > Digestate | place: USA...
GAAGGACAACGCCCTTCAAGAGGGGATTGTTCGGGCGGCGGAGGCGGTCGGTCAGCGCTATCGGGTGGACCTCGATCATGCCCGTCTGGTTGCGGGCATCGCGATCAAACTGTTCGATTTCCTGGTTGCCGACCATGGCCTGGGACCTCGGCAACGTCTGCTTCTTCAAGTGGCTGCCTTGCTTCATGAAATTGGCGGTTTCATCAGCGCCAGTGCCCATCACAAACACAGTTATTACATTATCTCCAATACCGAGATTTTTGGTCTAAATCGTCTTGAGACGCAAATTGTTGCCCATGTGGCGCGTTACCATCGCCGCAGTCCACCCAAGCCGTCCCACCTCGATTACATGGCGCTTTCCCGGGAACAACGCGTCATTGTGAACAAGTTGGCGGCGATTTTGCGCATCGCTGATGCCCTGGCGCGCGGAAATGTTCGTCAAGCGGAGGATGTCGAGTTCCATCACGAGGCCGACGAATTGATCATTACGCTACACAACATCGAGAATCTCGTTTTTCAGAAGCGGGCCATTGCTGTGAAAAGTGACATGTTTGAAGATGTCTATGGTATGAAAGTTCGACTGCAAGAATGACGTTCGATCTCAACGAAGTAATTTGTTGTATAGGCTTTGGCTTAAAGCCTATCCCATAGTCTCCCCTCTCTCGTCCAGCGGGAGAGGGGTCGGGGGTGAGGGTGGCTCAAATCGCTGCCGGTTTTCTCAATCGATTCTGACGTTCGCCTGCCCTCACCCTAGCCCTCTCCCCTAGGGAGAGGGGGCTTTTTTGGGATAAGCTCTTAGCAAAAAAGTTTCCTTTTTGCGGATCGAAATGGGTAAAAAAAGGATAAGAATGAAAAAACATACCTTATCATCGAATCCTGAATTGTTCATCAACCGGGAACTTAGCTGGTTGGAATTTAACGAGCGAGTCCTGCAGGAAGGCCTCTCGGATAGTGTCCCGCTTCTTGATCGCCTCAAGTTCCTAGCGATTGTGGGGACGAACCTCGACGAGTTCTTCATGATCCGGGTGGCTAGTCTCAAACAGTTGAAAAAGGCTGGCAAGACGCGTCGTGATGTGGCAGGAATGACACCGGACGAGCAGTTGGCGGCTATTGGTGCGCGGGTCCACAAGATGGTTGCGGATCACGGGCGGGGTATTCGTGAGGTGTTTGGCAAATTAAACGAAAAAGGAATCCAGGTTCTCGCACCCGAGGAGTGGTCAGACAATGATCGTCGGCAATTGCGGGCCTACTTCGACCGTGAACTGACGCCGACGCTGACACCCTTGGCCATGAGCGATCTTGTTCCGGCTCCCGCCTTGGCGGGTCTTCAGATCCATCTCGGGATTGTCTTGCTGCCAACGCAACATAAAAAGGACGAGGTGAAGATCGCGGTCGTGCCGGTGCCGCAGAAGACGCCGCGTTTTGTTGCGTTACCGTCAGAAGGAAAACAACGATTTGCCTTGGTCGAAGATGTGATTGCGGCGTTTGTCGGCGAGCTCTTTAGGGGTTACCGAATAGCCCATGTTTCACCTTTTCGTATCACGCGGGATGCTGATGTCTCCATCCAGGATGATGACGCCAGCGACTTGCTCAATACGGTCGAGGAAGCGGTTCTTGCTCGGCGCCGGCGAGCCGCGGTGCGGTTGGAAATTCGCCCACCAGTGGATCAGCGGCTTTATGATTTTCTCGTCAGTTCACTCCAGTTGGAGGAGAACGACGTTTACCTGGTTGATGGGTTCATGGGGACTAGTTCCCTCTACGAGATTGTCAATCTGCCGGGGTTTGACCATCTGCGGGAACCAGAATGGCCACCCCAACCTGTGCGTGATCTGCAGGGCTGGGACGACCTCTGGGATGCGATCACGGATCACGATGTGATGCTCTTCCACCCATACGAGACGTTTTCACCTGTCATCGAATTTGTCAAACAAGCGGCTACGGATCCCAGTGTCCTTGCGATTAAGCAGACACTCTATCGAACCAGTGGTGATTCGCCAATTGTGGAGGCCCTGGAACATGCGGGTCGCAACGGCAAGGAAGTGACCGTGCTGGTGGAAGTGAAGGCCCGTTTTGATGAAGAGCGCAACGTCCAATGGGCCCGTCGTTTGGAGGATGCGGGGTGCCATGTCATTTATGGAGTGGCGGGGCTCAAAACCCATGCTAAGGCCGCACTCGTCGTAAGAAGGGAACATGGCCGAATCCGGCGCTATGTACATCTCAGCACGGGTAACTACAACGACAAGACAGCCCGCATCTACTCGGACATCGGACTAATGACGTGTCACCCGGAGATCACAGCGGACATCTCCAGCTTTTTTAACCTTCTCACAGGATACTCAGAAGCCGTGGGATGGCAGCGGCTCACGGTAGAACCAGGCCAACTCAAGGAACGGTTCATTAGTCTCATCGAACGAGAGGCCGAAGTGGCGACCGCCGATCATCCCGGCCTGATCATGGCAAAAGTCAATTCACTCCAGGACAAAGATATCTGTGTGGCACTGTACCGGGCCAGTCAGGCAGGGGTAAAAATTAAACTCAACATTCGCGGGATTTGCTGCCTTCGTCCCGGTATCAAGGGAGTTTCCGAAAACATTGAGGTTCGTTCGATCGTGGATCGGTTCCTGGAACATGCCCGAATCTTTTACTTTGCCAATGGTGGCAACGAAGAAGTGTATCTCTCGAGCGCGGACTGGATGGAGCGAAACCTCGAAAGGCGCCTGGAGCTTGTGTTTCCGGTAGTCGATCCCAGGTTACAACGGCGACTGATCGAGATCTTGCATACCTATTTTGCCGACAATGTCAAAGCGTGGGAGTTACTTCCGGATGGTACTTACCGTCGCGTCTCAGGCCATGGCCCGAGGGTTCGCGCGCAAGAGGTCTTGTATCGTCAAATCGTGGAGGTGAGCCGGGCTTCGCCGCGGGAATTGCGGTACCGTCCACTGAAAAGTGACCGCGCCGCCGAAGAGCAAAGGCAATCTGATACCAAATCGAGATAGTCCGATCAATTACGTGCGGTTTTCGGAAGTGGAAGGCGTCGCACCACCCAATCGGAAAAAGGCGGTCTTTCGAGACTTTGATCGCTGATAGGAACCCACGGCCTGGGCCGTAGGAAGGGCAAGCACGCTGATACGCCGCTTTTCAAAATATTGGAAGAATGGTGTGACATCCCACGTGTCGCCATCGGGCCCTGTTCCAAGGATCACGAGCTCGGTACCGCCACGACAAAGAGTTTCGGCAAGATCTGCCGTTGACGATCCGCTATTGGGTCTGTCGCCTTTCTTCTCGGGCGGCCATTTCTTCACTCGGCCATCACTCAGAATCACCACATCATTTGTGAATGTCTTTTTATCGACTTTAAGCGTATCGCGAGAGGTCATTTTGACTTGTGGATATTCCACATTTCTCACCAACTTGAAGACATTACATCCCACGGCCCTGGCGGCAGCCACAACCCCGCCCAACACAACGGCGTCGTCGCCCAGCGCGGAAAGGCAAATACCCCCACGTTGCTGGGCACCCGGCAGTTGATCAGCATCAATAATTCGCTTGATGGTCTCCCACATGTAATCCCCGCAGGCCTCGACCACTCCCCCTCCCAGAACGATCCATTCGGGATCCAAAAGATGTCTCACGGTCAGGCAGGCGTACCCGATCACTTCGGAAGCACGCGAGATGACTCTTGTCACCAGTGGGTCTTTTTGATCCAAAGCCATCCGCAAAACGCGGCTCTTAATGACGCTGAGATCGCCCTGGAGAAGGTCGGTAAGGATGGTTGATTCGCCACGCGCGACGGCCTCTCGAATCTCCCTTTCAATGGCATTTCGTCCAGCGAGGGCCTCAAAACAGCCACGGTTACCACAACCGCACACGGGACCACCCATCCCCATGACGATATGCCCGATCTCGCCTGCCACCTCACGGGCGCCCCGCCACAATTTGCGCTTGCGAACAAATCCTGAGCCAATCCCGGTTCCCACGAAGATTCCAAACACACTACTGGCTTCGCGGCCTGCACCCAGCCAAGCCTCGCCCAAAGTGCCGAAATTGCAGTCGTTACCCAGAACGACCCTCTTGCCGAATTTCGCAGTGAGATGCGGTTCCAGCGACACACCGGAAAGACAACTATTGGGTGTCCGTAGGATTTCGCCACGTTTGGGATTCACCACACCGGGGATGGCCACGCCAATCGCGGATATCTCTGAAAAGTAGAGGTCCGATTTTCTCACAACGGTATCAATCGCGCTTTCGATGGAGGCAATGACATCTTCGGGCTTGCCGCTGCGAGGCGTTTCCCGACGATCTCGGCTGCGGATCACGCCGCAAGGGTCGCACACAACGGCCAAGATCTTCGTTGCCCCGACATCCACTGCTACGAAATGATGTTTTTTCCCGTTTTTCTTTCCCATATTTCGTCTCCACCAAGAGGCGGTATCGATATGGCCGAGCCATCATGCGTGTTGGCTAGCCCATTTACAATCTTAGCCCATATCGCTAAACATTCATTATGCCAGATAACGCGAGAGAATAGGCAGATGGTGCGGGTCTCGGGCGATGAGCCATCCATTTCTTTCGATGCGAAGCAGTTAGGATGGCTCACGCAGTCCGCGGTTTGGTGACTAACCTCAGGGAGGAATATCCCCTGCTTTTAACCTACGACAGGCCGGGAGGTGTTTCATGTGGTGTTCCAGGGCAAACAAGCGCGTCCAGTCGGTAATTGGTCAAGGAGTGTTGGTATCGTTTCTCGTTACGGTTACCGTGGTCGTCTCCGCCACAAGGGCCTTTGCCCAAGGCAAAGCTGACAATCTTTGGCAATTATGTCGGGATAAAGCCGCGATTCATCGGTTCTCCACGTTCTTCACGGCACAAAATGTCCGCGATTATTTGGCAACTGATGAGGGGCGTCAGTCGGCCATCGCATGGTGCCGCCAGACCGGCGTTACGCGGGTCTTCATTGAATCATTCCGTGATGGTTACTTGGTACCCAAAGACCTGTTGGCTCAAGCGAGTCATGTCTTCCGTGCTGCCGGATTTGATGTCTCCGGGTGCGTGACGACAACAAACGTGGGAAAGCCTTCCACGGGTTGGCAGATCATTTCCTGTTACACTGACCGAGCCACCCAGGATAAACTGGCCGAAATCTTCAAATACACGGCGTCGCTCTTCGATGAGATTATGATTGATGATTTTCTCTTTTGCGATTGTCAGTGTGCAGAATGTGACGCTGCTCGAAAGAGTCGGACGGTTAACATAGGCGAGCGGTCATTTCCCGTGGATTCTGACACATGGTCGGCTTACCGCTGCGAATTGATGGTCCAGGTATCGCGCCAGCTTATTTTAGAAGCGTCCCGAAGCGTCAATCCCAACGTTCGGATAATTATCAAGTATCCCCAGTGGTACGATCAATTTCATGAGCGCGGTTACGACGTGGTAAGGCAAACGGCCGATTTTGACCTCATTTGGGTTGGTACAGAAACTCGGGACTACGACAATCCACGGTGGGGACGCAAGGTCCAGTATGAGGCCTATTTTATCATGCGGTGGTTGGGCGGTATCGGTGGCGAGAAGTGTGGTGGCGGATGGTTTGATCCTTTCGGGACGACGGAACATACGTATTTGGAGCAAGCTCGACAAACCGTCTTGGCGGGGGCAAAGGAGTCGATGCTTTTCTGTTACGGGGCCCTTCAGCGGGATACAGGTCCCCGAAATGTCGAGGTGTTACGACAGCATATCCCGGACCTCCTCCGTACAGCAGAGCAAGTGCGTCGCCGCTCGATCATAGGCATCGCGGCCTACAAGCCGCCTCATAGTTCACCTGGCAAAGAAGCCTACGTTTTCGATTTTGTGGGAATGCTGGGATTGCCCCTCGTCCCGTGCCACGAGTTTCCCAGGGAGGCCAAGGCAGCGTTTTTCTCAGTTCACGCGCTGACCGATCCGCGATTTGAGGTGGAACTATCCCGACTTGTTGAGCGCGGTGTCCCTATCCTTTTGACAGATGGTCTGGCAAGGCAACTGAAAAACCAAGAGCTGCTCAAAAAGTCGAACGTCCACGTGTTGCAGGTTCAAGGGGATCCGCACCGCTTATTGAAGTTCTCGGAGGACGAAGTCAACCAACTTCGCCAAGCGATGTTAGGCCCTTGGTCGATAACGGTTCGTGGACCGAATAAGCTGGGCGTTTACATCTTTGACGACGGTAGCTATGTGCTGGAGAACTTTAATGATCAAGCAATCCGCGTGGAATTCAATGGCGTCCAGCACGGCATCCCTGCCCGGGATTGGGTCCAAGTCTGGAATTAGGTCTAAAGCAAGTCGCTACTTTTGGACCACAGCTACGGCCCTCGCCAAGAGTGAGGATTCATTTACGGAGGGGGCGTCCGTATGAATCCGGATGTTGGCCACAATCTGGCCCAACTCCTCACCGGCGGTATATGTGATAGGGATGACATGCACGGTGGCCGGATTGCCGGCACGTGAGAGATCGGCCTCCAGAACGCCGTTGCACGGTTCGCAATCGACCTTCGAAATGCGAATCGGTTGTTTTGAACGCACAACCAGTTGTTTGCTGACTTTTTCGCCGGGTTTCATTCGTCCGAGAAAGAGGGTGCTGGGTGTCACAGAAATGGGCGACACAATGGTCCCTTCAACTCGCAAGGGGACCGCATCTGACGTCCGATCGTTTGTCTTCAGAATCAGGTGGTCGGCCAGCGTACCTGGCGGTGCCTCTTCTCCCAACTTCACGGTGAGACGATAAACTGTCTCCGAACCAAGAATCGATGGTTCGGACAGTGTGGCCGTCAAATACGGTAGCGGCGAAACTACATCGGTGATCCGCCAACTTCGGCTTCCAGAGTACCTGATGGTAATAGTCCGCTCAGCGGGACTTCCACAGTCAATGGTTCCAAAATTGACCGATTCCGGGTCAAAAACAATATCGCTCCGGATGTAGCTCCTTACCCGGAGCTGAACTTCGGCGTAGTAGGGCTGGTCAAAAACCACAGTGATCGTAGCGCTACGGGCCCCAACGAATGCGCGGGAGTTGACGGTTGCCACAATGGCACCAGTCTCGTAAGTCTTGAGGGAAGGATTCTCGACACGAACCAACGTGCAGCCGCACGAAGATCGGGCACTCTGGACGTGGACGTCCTCCATGTAGAGATTCTTGAAAACGAAGCGGTACTCCGCTTTGGCCCCGCGAGCAACCACTCCAAAGTCATGCTCGAGGGTTTCAAACATTTTGGTCGCCCAATTCTCCGCAAGGGCGCAATTAGGCAAGCAGATGAATATCAGCGCGACAAGGAGGTTCTTCATGTTCATCATGAACGTGTCCTTTCGGAGGGCTAATTCAATTATACGCCAGTGAAAGTTTCTCGCCGGGGCTTAGAGCCTATCCCAAAATGACGTTTACGGAAGGAGGACTTTGGGTTATACTATCAGACGCAGTGGTAGTTAGGTAAGGCAAGGAGGTCTGGGATGGGTGCAAGAGCGGAGCGAATCTCGGAGAATTGGAGAATTCCTGATGCTTTGTGGAAGCGCATGGAACCTCTGCTTCCGGTACGGAAGCGACGGCGCCGTTATCCGGGGCGTAAGCCATTGGAATGGCGACAAGTGATCGATGGGATTTTCTATGTGCTGCGTACAGGCTGCCAGTGGAAAGCGGCGCCCCGCGAGTTTGGTTCCGGCAGTAGTTTGCACCGTTACTTTCAGAAGCTTGTGGCGTGTGGGGTGTTTGCTCGTCTCTGGAAGATAGCACTGGAGGAGTACGATGAGTTGCGGGGCATCCAGTGGGAATGGCAGTGTCTCGACGGGGCGACGAGCAAGGCCCCGCTGGGAGGGGGAAAAAACGGGGCCGAATCCCACGGATCGGGCCAAGTCGGGCACGAAGCGATCCGTGCTTACCGATGGCGCCGGTGTCCCCCTGGGGGTGGCGGTCGGTGGTGCCAACACGCACGACAAGCGGTTGGTTAAGGAGACGTTGGAGAGTGTTCCGGTGGAGCGACCCAAACCCACGCCTCGCAAGAAACAGAACCTATGTGCCGACAAGGGATATGACTATCCTGACGTGCGACAGTTGTTACACGACTGGGGTTATACGGCCCACATCAAGTCGCGAGGCGAGGAGGAATGCGAGGGGAAGGAGATTCCTGGCTACCGTGCGCGGCGTTGGGTGGTCGAGCGGACGCAATCCTGGCTTAATCGATTTCGCAGGCTTCTGATTCGCTGGGAAAAGAAGGTGGAAAACTACCTTGCCCTCCTCCATTTCGCCTGCGCGTGGATCACTTTCCGCGCCGCCGGCATTTTGGGATAGGCTCTTAGTACTGTCCGAAGGTTTTGCTGTCAGAAACGCCAAGGGGGATCGCGTAGGTGAGACTACGGTAGGTCAAAGCAATTCATTGTCTGACGGGGGCACCGAGTCCGGCCCCGTTCGAAAAAACATAGATTGGAAAAAACCTGAAATGGCCAACGAGGGGTGCGAAAAATCAGAGGTCTAAGACCCTTTTGGGGCGGGGTTTACCGATTATGATTGATTTTCGGCGAAAAGGCTTGGGGAGTTGCCCCCGTTGACCGAGGCTTTATAATCGCAAGAGGTATGGTTTAAGTATTTGCGACACAGTAACATCGAATTGAACTAGGGAGCTTGGCCCCCAAATTAGGAGCAACTGCCCGATGGGAAAAGCCATTTCATTGACTGAGCAGAGTTTCGATCAAGAAGTCTTGCAATCGGACGTTCCGGTTCTCGTCGATTTCTGGGCACCCTGGTGCGGGCCCTGCCGGATGATCGCCCCGACTATCGAACAATTGGCTGAGGAGTTTGCCGGCCAGGCAAAGGTCTGCAAGCTTAATGTTGACGAAAGCACCGCCATTGCTGCGCGGTACAGCGTTACCAGCATCCCGACGATCATTATTTTCAAGAACGGCCAAGTCGTTGACCGTTATGTGGGTGCGCAGTCCAAAGAGCGACTACGGGATGCTCTTGTCGAGGCCACGCGTTGACGGTCTTTGCCATACACCCCCTGTGCGCGAACTGCCAGGGAGTAATCCCGGTTCTGTCGTCGTTGCCAGACCCATCGTGGGATTGTCACTAGACCCCGTGCTCTGTGAAGGGGTTTCGTTCCGGGCGTGCGCAGAGGAGATTGGCCTCCTCGTCGCCGATGAATTTTTCCGTCTTAGGATCGAAACGGAGTTTCCGGTCTAGAATCCAAGCGATCGCGGCGGCGTGGCACGCAACGTGGGAATGTCGCATGACATCCTCATTGGTGACCGTCTTGGCACGCGATTTGACACAATCAAAGAAGTTTCGGGCATGTGCGGAGACATCCAGTCCTCGGACGCGAGTGACCGCTTCGGGTGTTTCTTTTTTCAAGGTAGCAGGGTGGACCTCGATCCCGCCATTGTCACCCGTTTCCACCCAACCTTCGTCGCCGACAAATCGAACCGGACACGTGCCCAACTCTGTAATAAACTTCGGAGAGCGATCACCAAAAGGTGTTTTCAGAAACTCCAGGATCAGTTTGACGCCATTGCCGTAGGTGCAGACAATTTTGTCACCCATGGGCTCGTATTCGACTGGAACGGTATTGTCGGCCCCGATCGCCCACTGACACAAATCGACGGTGTGTGCGCCCCAGTCCAACAGTCGGGCACCGGAGTCGAAATCGAAATAGCCCCGCCAACCGCCCTGGACATACTTTTGGTTGTACGGCCGCCAAGGTGCCGGGCCCAGCCAAAGGTTCCAATCGACCACATCACGGGGCGGAGTCTGTTCCCGCGGCAGCCAACTATTGTCCAGTTGGGGTTCGTAAACCGAGGCATACAACGTATGGATCTTTCCTAGCTTGCCGCTGCGAGCCAACTCAACAGCATAAATAAAGTTGGGGACGCTCCGTCGCTGCGTGCCGGCCTGAAAGATTCGCTTTGTCCGCGAAAAAGTCTTGGCCAGTTCCTGGCACTTTGCAATCGTGATCCCGCATGGCTTCTCACTATACACGTCCTTACCCGCCTCTGCCGCCATGATCGAAGCCGGCGCGTGCCAGCGGTCGCCAGTGGCTACCAAGACGGTATCGATGTCCTTGCGGTCAAGTAGCTCGCGGAAGTCCCGATAGGTCACACAATCCTGGTTACCATAAAACTCATCAACCAGCTTTTTGCCGGCCTCCCGTCGGCTTGCCTGGACATCGGCGATGGCCAGACATCGGACATCGGGTAACTTAAGCATCGCTTGTAGGTCGTACGTGGCGCGAGGCCCAATGCCAATGACCCCCAAAGTGATTCGTTCACTCGGGGCAGGTTCAGCAGTTAGTCCAAGTGCGCTGGCCGGAATTAACATGGGAACTCCACTGAGGACCCCACCCACGACACCGGTGACCCCAAGAAACTGACGCCGAGTTGCTTTGGCTTTCATCAGCAGTTCCTTTCCTCAAATTTGACACCACAACTCGTAAGGTACACGTCCAACTAAACCCATACTTGGTGTGTCCTCAGCCTACTGTGGCCAATCGGGGGAATCAAGCGATGGTCAAATCAATCAAGCCGTGGCCATGGATTTAGAGCCTGTCCCACTATCTTCCCTTGCCCGTTCCGCGGGAGAGAGATTGGGGGTGAGTGTGGCTCGAATACCTGCCGGTTTTCTCGATCGACTCCGACGATCGCTTGCCCTCACCCCACCCTCTCCCGGAGGGAGAGGGAGACTGACTCTTAGCACAGCGCAAAAGAAGGAGGGCACCGAATCGTCGGTACCCTCGGAGCCAATGGGAGCCTCAAACTGACATGTGGTTGCTCAGGGGGAATTTCTGATTCTTCCATGGAACATCATGCTTGTGTTGTCGGCCACGCCTTGGACCGACCGAAATAGGTCGCCAAGTGCCTCGTCCACTGGCCGTCCGGGGTACCAAACTAGGCCAATGGATAAGCTCCAATGTTCGTCCATTTGCCCGTCGGCTCCTGTACCGGTGTTCGGGGCCAAATAGGCGAAATTCGCCTCGAGAGCCAAGCTCCGGTCCAACGGCAACACGATATCGCCACCGATCAGGCCATCGCCGTATCCGGAGACACCGGCCCAAAACCGCCCTTCGCCTCCGCGACAAAAGTGCCACCGATAAAACATGGCGTACCGATCGAGGACAGACAAATCCAGATACCGTCTCTCCTGCTCGTTACCATCACGCAGTAACAGTAGGTCGTCCTTGACGCCGTACATGCCCATATAACCGATCTCGCGCTGGTCGTCGAGGAAAAACGAGATCTCGTGACGTATCTGGAGCAAGTCGGAATCGACGTAGTAGTCATCATGCATCCAGTCGAACAGCACGCTCCATTGCCAACGATCACACTCGGGTCGGCGAAAGAGACCGGCGGTGAAGAACATCTGGGCCCGGCTAGCATTAGTGATCTGATCTTGCCCGTACCATGTCAAGGTTTGATGTCCGGCGAAGTCACTGTGGACAACCTGCACCCCGACCTGATACCCAATATTCCAAGGGCCACCCAAAGGCGCTGAGTAGTTAAGTCCCTCATGGAGGCCGAAGTTGCCGTTTCGACCTAAATCGGCGGTTCCCTTAAAGCCGTGGGCACCTGCAAAAACGCTGAGGTGTTGGATCCACGGGCCAAAAGGAAAACAGCCGTAGCACGCCCCTTCACAATAGCCGGAACCACAGCTAAGAAGATTATCCTCCACGGGGACGAAAGCCGAATCGAGATACTCGCCATCCTCCACACCTTCGACAGGGGTGATAGGTTCACCAGGCGGAATCATCTCGGGCACCGGCTGTATGTTCTCCGATATGAACCGGGTACGCGGGGTCTGGATTGAATACTCGGTAGCCCGATCCGGCTGAAGCACCTGGCTTGTCACAATGGGACGGGAGTCGATTACCTTCCCAGTGGATGTGGGACGGCCGAGCACGCGGCTCGACCAGTAGGCTGAGGGGGAACCCGTCGCGCGGGTGACATAATCGGTAGCCCAGGCGATTCGATCTCCCACGAGCATAAAGCTCATAAAGCACGCCCAGAGGAGACGAGCAATCATGTCTTTGAACATACCATTGGCTCCCAAAGCACTCGATTCGTGATTCTCCAAACCGAGTTGGCATGACACCGCGAAAACACTCAATCCGATCGCTTCGGAATAGTTATCGTCATCGGAAAAGTCGCATCTTTCGGCAAACTTTGCCTAAACGGAAAAGTTTTGTGCAGGCGAGGTTTCGCTGTGTAAATATGGGATGACGGCGACCTTTAGGAAGAGAATTCGCGAGACCACAATCTAGGGACAAAAGA
>Ga0116181_1003492_pt1 | contig 12244 bp, 9 predicted proteins | sample AD_UKC075_MetaG_FD_89752 | JGI IMG/M metagenome (GOLD analysis project Ga0116181, IMG submission 89752) | Active sludge microbial communities of municipal wastewater-treating anaerobic digesters from USA - AD_UKC075_MetaG | ecosystem: Engineered > Bioreactor > Anaerobic > Digestate | place: USA...
CTCATGGCGATCTGCTCCAGATCCCACTTCTTCTGCTCCATCAGCTTCTGGATGGCCTTGCTCGCCAGCGACCGGATCCGGCTCGACTTCTTGCCGTTGGCCATGATGTATTGCGTCTCGACGGCGTCGGAGACGCGCGCCATCATCACGGAGGCGTCCGACGACACGATCTGCTCGCAGGCCTTCAGGCCCGCCTCGTAGTTCTCGAAGAAGTAGGCCTGGAGCTCGCGGACCTCGGGCAGACGGTGCACGTTGACCCACGCCGAGGTGATCACGCCCAGGCGGCCCTCGGAGCCCAGCACCATCTCGCGCACGGACGGGCCCGACGACGTCGACGGCAGCGGGCGCAGCTGCAGCACCTGGCCGGGCATCACCATGGTGAGGCCGCGGCAGATGTCGGCGATGTCGCCGTACTTGTCGGACTGCATGCCGGAGGATCGCGTGGCGATCCAGCCGCCGAGGGTCGACCACACGAACGAGTCCGGGTGGTGCCCCATGGTCCAGCCGCGGGCCTGGAGCTGATCCTCCATGTCGGGGCCGAACACGCCGGCCTGGATGTGCGCGAGGCCCGAGACCTCGTCGATCTCCAGCACCTTGTTCATCCGGCCCAGGTTCATCGAGACCACCTGGCGGGCCTCGCCCGGCACCGCCTCGAGCGCCGCGACGATGTTGGAGCCGCCGCCGAACGGGATCAGCACGCCGTCGGCCGCGACCACGGCGTCGACGAGGCGCTCGACCTCGCCCTGCGTGCCCGGGTAGAGCACGACGTCGGGGACGCGGCCCAGGTCGCCGCGGCGGACGCGCACGAGGTCGCGGACGCCCTTGCCGAACGCGTGCACGACGCGGGTCTCGTCGTCGGTCTGCACGTACTTGGCGCCGAGGATCTCATCCAACTGGGTGTGCAACTCGTCGCTCAGCTGCGACGGCGGGACCTGCAGCGAGGAGAACGGCGGCACCGTCTGCACCGGCTTGTTGATGTCGACGCCGACCATCTTCATCACGAAGGGGGCGAACTTGGGCTTGTCCTCATAGTGGTAGGAGAGGCCCTCTTCGCCCCAACCCCACCACTTCTGCTGCTTGACGCCCTCGATCATCGGTCCTCCTGCTTGTCTGCCTGTTCCTTGGCGTCGTCCGCCAAGGCGGCGATCTCGGTCTTCTTCGCCCGTTCGAGGGCGTCGGTTCGCTCGTACTCCGCCAACGTCTTCTTACCGTACGCGCGGGCGGTGGTGTCGTGGAGCTCAAGAACCTGGCGGCGCATCCGCTCGTTGAACTCGTGCGCGATCTCGCCCGGATACGGCGTCATGGGCCGGCCGAACACCACGTGCACCTCCGGGCGGCCCTTCGGCAGGTGCTTCTGCTTCGACGGCCAGGCCTCGTAGGCCCCGACGAGCGCGACGGGGAGCGCGGGCACGCCGCGCGAGATGCAGAGCGACGCGACGCCGGGGATGAACGGCGCCATCGCGCCCGTCCGGGAGCGGGTGCCCTCGGGGAAGAGGAGGATCGGGACGCCGTCGTCGAGGAGCCGCGACGCCATGCCGCGCTTGCCCTTCCCGCCCTTGCCGCGGTCGACGGCGAAGGCGTTCATGAACAGGCGCATGCTGCCGGCCTTCACCCAGTTGCCGAAGAAGAAGTCGCCCGCCGCGCCGGTGGCGACGAACTTCGAGAGGCGCCCGGGGAGCGAGCACAGGATGAGCGGCGCGTCGAGGTGGGAGGAGTGATTGGAGAAGACGGCGAACGCGCCCTCCAGGTTGTCGAGGTTCGAGGAGCCGTGCACGTGGATCTTGAGCAGGCGTTGGAGCGCCGGCTTCAGCAGGAGGAGTTGGGCCGTCTGCCGCGTCGTCGCCTGCAGCTTCGACGTGTAGCGCGTGTTCGAGTCGTCGGCCAACTCAGTGCTTCTTCCGCGAAGCGGTGAGCATGCGGGAGACGAGGCGGGCGAGCCCCCGGGGGCCGTGGTCGCCGATGAACATCGCGATCTTCCACTTGAGGTCCGGGATGGACTCGATCCTCCCCTTCTCCGCGTCGGCGAGGCAGGAGCGGACGAGCTTGTCGGCCTCGATCCAGACGAAGCCCGGCAGCTTGCTCGCGTTGATGCCCGCGCGGTCGTGGAACTCGGTGCGCACCCAGCCCGGCAGCAGTCCCGTGACCGTGACGCCGGTGCCGCGTAGCTCGAGCTGCAGCGCGGTCGAGTAGGTCCGCGCCCACGCCTTGACCGCCGAGTAGTTGCCCGTGTAGATCGCCGCCGACGTCGAGGCCACGTTGACGATCCTGCCGCTTCCCCGCGCCCTCATGGCGCGTCCTGCCGCGCCGCCCAGGATCAGGACCGCCAGGCACATGACGTCGAACGCCCGGGCCTGGATGTCGATCTCGCTGCGGTCGAGGACGGTGGAGTGCAGGCCGAATCCCGCGTTGTTGATCAGCCAGTCGATGGGGCGGGCCGGGTCCTCGATGCGGTCGGCGACGCGCATCACGTCGTCGCGGACGGCGAGGTCGGCGGAGATCGTCTCGACCTCGACGCCGTGGGTCTCGCGCAGCTCGGCGGCGACCTTCTCCAGGCGGTCGGCGTCGCGGGCCACGAGGACCAGATCGGTGCCGCGGCTGGCGAATTCGACCGCGAACGCATGACCGATGCCGGACGTCCCACCCGTGATCAAAGCTGAAGCCATGCCGTATAAGGTACGCCACCTACAGGGGTGTCCGCTGACCGCGCCAAGCGCGCGGTCGCGGACATGGCAAACCCCACAATCGGACGTATCGCCCGTTGTGGGGTTGCGACAACCTTCAGGAGATGATGGCCAGGGTCTCCTGGGCCATCGCGAGCTCCTCGTTGGTCGGGATCACCAGGGCGGCGACCGCGGACTCCGGCGTCGAGATGGCGCGCGGCTGCTTCGAACGGACGGCGTTGACGGCGTCGTCGAGCGTGACGCCGAAGTGCTTCAGGCGGTTCAGCACCGCGGCGCGCACCGGGCTGGCGTTCTCGCCGACGCCGGCGGTGAAGACGATCGCGTCCAGGCCGCCGAGCACCGCGTAGTACGAGCCGATGTAGCTGACGAGGCGGTGGACGTAGATGTCGAGCGCGAGCTTCGTGCGCTCGTTACCCGCGTCGTTCTGCGCCTCGACGTCGCGCATGTCGGTGTAGCCGCAGAGGCCGAGCATGCCGGAGCGCTTGTTCAGCATGGTGTCGACGTCGTTGATGTCCCAGCCGCCCTCGCGGACGAGGAAGGTGTGCAGCCCGGGGTCGACGTCGCCGGAGCGGGTGCCCATGACCAGGCCCTGCAGTGGGGTGAGGCCCATCGACGTCTCGACTGCGACCCCGCCGTCGACCGCGGAGATCGAGGCGCCGTTGCCGAGGTGGCAGACGATGATCTTGAGGTCCTCGATCGGGCGGCCGAGGAACTCGGCGGCCTTGCGCGACACGTAGCGGTGGGAGGTGCCGTGGAAGCCGTACTTGCGGATGCCGTACTTCTCGGTGACCTCCGAGTCGATGGCGTAGGTGTACGCCTCGGCGGGCAGCGTCGAGAAGAACGCGGTGTCGAAGATGGCGACGTGCGGCACGTTCGGCAGCACCTCCTCGGCGGCGCGGATGCCGGCGATGCCCGGCGGGTTGTGCAGCGGCGCGAGGCCGGACAGCTCCACCAGCTTGGCGACCACCGCGTCGTCGATCAGCACAGATTCGACGAACGTCGAACCACCGTGCACGGTGCGGTGACCGACGGCCACGACGTCGTCGAGGCTGGGGCCGTGGTCCGCGAACATCTTGACCACCGCGGCGACGGCCTCCGTGTGGTCCGCGAAGTGGGTGTCGTCGTGGAACTCCAGGTCCCCGACCTCGTGGTCGATCGTCGACGACTCCAGCCCGATCCGTTGCACGATGCCGACGGCGCGGGGCCCCTCCTCCGACGGGTCGAGGAGCTGGTACTTGATCGACGACGACCCGCAGTTGAGCAGGAGGATCGGCTGCGACATGGGGTTCTTCCTTGAGGTCGGTCGGCTCAGCTGGTCTGAGCCTGGATGGCCGTGATGGTGATGGTGGAGATGATGTCGTCGACCAGTGAGCCGCGCGACAGGTCGTTGACCGGCTTGCGCAGGCCCTGCAGGACGGGGCCGATGGCGACGGCGCCCGAGGTCCGCTGGACGGCCTTGTAGGTGTTGTTGCCGGTGTTCAGGTCCGGGAAGATGAAGACCGTCGCGCGGCCGGCGACCTCGGAGCCGGGCATCTTCTGGCGCGCGACCACCTCGTCAACGGCGGCGTCGAACTGGATCGGCCCCTCCACCTTGATCTCCGGCGCGCGCTCGCGCACCAGCCGGGTGGCCTCGCGGACCTTGTCGACCTCGGCGCCTGCGCCCGAGTCGCCGGTGGAGTAGGACAGCATCGCCACGCGCGGCTCGACGCCGAATGACTCCGCAGTGCGCGCCGAGCTGATGGCGATGTCGGCCAGCTGCTCCGCCGTCGGATCGGGGTTGACGGCGCAATCGGCGTAGACGACGACGCGGTTGCTCATGCACATCAGGAACGAGCCCGACACCACGCCGACGCCGGGCGCGGTCTTGATGAACTCGAGCGAGGGCCGGATGGTGTTGGCCGTGGTGTTGACGGCACCGGAGACCATGCCGTCGGCGAGGCCGAGGTGCACCATCATCGTGCCGAAGTAGGAAAGGTCCTTCAGCTTGGCGCGGGCCTGCTCGATGGTGACGCCCTTGTGGGCGCGCAGTCGGGCGTACTCCTCGGCGAACCGCGCGACGAGCTCCGGGTCGTCGGGATTGACGACCGTCGCGGCGCTCAGGTTCAGGCCGAGCTCGGTGGCGCGGGCGCTGATCCGGACGGCGTCGCCGAGTAGGATGATGTCGGCGAACGAGCGCTGCAGCACGGCGGCCGCCGCCTCGAGCACGCGGTCGTCGGTGGACTCCGGCAGCACGATCCGCTGCCGGTTGGCGCGGGCCTGCTGCTGGATCTGGTACTCGAACATCGTCGGCGTGCGGATCTCGGTGCGCGGCAGATCGATCGCGGCGAGCAGGGCGGCCTCGTCGACGTATTCGGAGAACATCGCGCGCGACACCTCGATCTTGCGCATCGACCCCGTCGACGTGCCGCGCACGTCCTGCAGGGCCACCGCCGTCGGGTAGGTGTCGGCCTTGGTGATGGCGATGGGCAGGTCGATGACGGACTCGGCGAACAGCTTCGAGACCGACTCCGGGATGTCGAACCCGCCCGTGAGCAGCAGCGCGGCGAGCGGGCCGTACTCCGGCGAGGAGTGCGCCATGACGAGGCCGGGGAGGAGGTCTAGGCGGTCGGCGGGGACGATGACGGTGGCCTCGCGCTTCAGCCGCGTGAGCAGGTTGGGCAGCGTCATGCCCGCGACGATGGTGGCGAGCGACTCGTGCTCGAGGAACTCGGGCTGGCCGAGCCACTGGACGGCGTCGGCGGCCTCGAACTGCGTGCCGACCGACGGCGCGTTCAGCACCGCGTTGTCCGGCCAGACGGAGACGACAGCGTCGCGCACGCTCTTCAAGGCGAGGGCGACCTCGTCGCGGTCGCCGGGCTGGGCGTGGGTCGCGACGATGCCGACCACGGTGTTGTGGCTGGCCTCGAGCGTGTCGATGGCGGCCTCGGCGAGGCGGCGCACCTGGTCGACGGTGCGGCCGTCGGCGCGGCAGGCGAAGATCAGCGGCGAGTTCAGGTTCGCCGCGATGAGGGCGTTGCGCGCCAGCTCGGTGGAGGAGTCGACATCCTCGTAGTCGGAGCCGAGGATGACCACGGCGTCGCGCGTCGCGGCGAGCGCCGAGTACTTGGCGACGATGGTGTCGAGGGCGCGGTCCGGGTCGTCGGCCCACTCGGTGTACGAGACGCCGACCGCGGACTCGAACGGCTGGGAGACGCCCTTGTGGGACAGGAGCGCGTCGGCCACGGCGTCGTGCTGGGTGGAGACGACGACGGGGCGGAACACGCCGACCGAGCGGACTTGGCGGGCGAACAGGTCGACGACTCCGAGGGCGATGGAAGACTTACCGACTTGCCGCTCCGACGAGGCAATGTAAACACTCTTTGTCACGGGGGTCACTGTACCGTGCTTCGGTCCGCCGCTCCGCCGATGCGCGCTCCGTGGCCAGTTATCCACAACCCGCGGCTCGGGCGGGAAATCGGTGTCTGCTCTCGCCATAACAACGGCATGGGTGTTGTGAGGAGTGGTGAGTGCGGGAGCGCGGGCGTGGAGTCGTGCGTGCGCTGCTGTAATTATGCATTGCATAAAGAGCTGTGTCGTGGAAGACTCGGGAGAGAGCCGTGAGGTTCCGGAGGTCGGCCGACAAGCACGGCGTCCCTCGCTACTCGACGTGGGTCGTCGCGATGAAGGGCTCGGTGAGCGGTATCACGACCAATAGCGGGGAACCGGGACGCTGGTACGTCGGGTTTGACGATCGTGGGATCGAACTCGAGGTTCTGACTGTGTTGAGAGGTGGACAGGAATGGGTAATTCACTCAATGCCGACGTCGTTGCGACATCGGAGCTAGGCGCCCTGGCGCCGCGGATGACGCACGAGGAGGCGCTCGAAGCTGTGCGTTATATGACCGACGAGGACTTTCCGACCGCGGAGGACGACGAGCTCGAGGGCATCATCGACGAGGCCGAGATTGCGCGTCTGATCGCGATAGGTCCGCCGCCCGGCAGACCGTCGCTCACGGGCCCGGGCGTCAGGTCGCCGCAGCTAACGCTTCGGATGCCCGCCTACATGAGCGCCCAGCTCGACGACCTGGCGACCCGAACGGGGAGGAGGCGTTCGGATATCGTGCGTGCGGCCCTCGCGGACTACCTGGCCTCCGCCTGACGGCGCTTGCGCAGAGAGACGGCTGGTCTTGAGGAAGCACTGATCAGAGGCTCTTGTGAGGCTGCTCGGATGGGCGTGACGGCCGCGCGACTCAGGATGCGGCTCCGTCGAACGTCAGGGTGGCGGGGCCGTGGTGTGCGACGCCGTCGCGCAGCAGCGCGTGGGCCGCGGGGATGTGCACCGTGATCCGTTCCCTCGTCACGAACACCGCGATCTCGCCGCCCGGAACCGGGACGATCGCGCCGGCCCAGGCCAGCGATCCGAGCCGCGGGTCGACCTCGAACCTCGACCACCCTCCGCCGGTTGGGTCGGGCCGCAGGCCGCAGACGATCTCCGGGAGCAGCTGCGCGGGCCCGGCGGCCCAGGCGTGGCAGAGGCTCTTGCCGAACGCGCGGCCGTACATCTCGTACGGGCTTGCATCGTCGTCCGGGAACTCCTCCCAGAACGTCGTCGCGCCCAGCTCGAGCATCCGGCCCCAGCGGCGCCGAACCTGTGCAACCGCCGCCTCCGCCTGGCCCGCCTCCGCCAGTGCGCGCACCGCGAAGGTGGTGACGAAGGGGGTGCGGGTCTCCGGGACGGTGAGCAGCCATCTGCCGAGTTCCGCGGCGGCGTCACCCGTGGTCAGGCCCGCCAGGAGGGCGAACACCGCGGGGTAGGGAGAGCTCGCCTCGGCGCCGTCGAGGTACTCGCGCCACCGGCCGGCCTGGGCGTCCCAGGCCCTTGCGCGCAGCGTCTCCCGGAGCCGTTCCGCGAGTTGCTGCCACTCGCCAGCGCCCGGGTGCCCCGCACGGTCGAGGACGGCGCGTGCGCTGGTCAACGCCCAGAACCACAGCGCCTGCAGCGCGGTCGCGTCGCGATCCGGGTCGACGTCGACGCCCCAGTCGATGAACACCGGCTTGTCGTACGCGTCCGGCCCGGGGCGGGGCCGCAGCACGCCGTCGTCCCCAGCCTCGGCGGCCAGCGCCCGGACGACCGCATCGACGCGGTCCGCATTGGCGGCGAGGTAGGCATCGGCGTCGAAGTGGCGCGCGTACTCGGCCGTGCAGATCAGCCACCACAGGGAGTAGTCGAGGATCCCGTTGACGTAGCCCGTCGGATTCTGGCCCAGCGCCACGAGGCCGCGCTCGGCGACCTCGGCATCGGGGAACGCGTAGGCGGAGGCCGGGACGCTGACCGCGAGGTCGCCCATCCAGGGCATCCGGTCGCGCTTGATGCCGTCGAGGATCAGGCCGTGGGTGCACTGCCGCAGCGTGTAGGCCGACCCGATCCAGACGTCGGTGAGCACCTCGTCGGAGCACGCGAAGGCGCCCCTCCTGGCGACGGGGAATGCCCTCGCCTCGACGACGACCTCGTCCGCCTCCGCGTCGTGCACCGTCAGGTAGCGCAGCCCGAGCTCGTGGACGGACTCCCACCGGCCGTCGGCGCGGCGCCGCATGTCGTGATGCTGCTCGGCGCCGCGCGCCGCCGTCGCCTCCTCGACGGACTCGCCGGCGAACAGTCGCGGGCGGCGGTCGCACTCGACGACACGGCCGCTTTCATGTCCGACTACGCCGACGAGACGGACGGGGTGTTCCACCTCGGCCCTCCCGTCATGCCCGCGCAGGAGTTCTACGACCCCCGGGAGACCGCCGACCCCACCTATGAGCTCGCCTACTGGTCGTTCGGGCTGGAGTTGGCCGGCCGCTTCCGGGAGCGACGCGGGCTGCCGCGCGACGAGGCCGCCGAGCGCGTGCGGGCCGCGATGGCGCCGCCGACGGTGCACCACGGGCGCTACGCCGCGGTCGCCGGGGAGGCCGAGACCCGGCCCGACGACCACCCCTCGATGCTGATGGCCTACGGATTCGTGCCCGCGTCCCCGGCCGTCGACCCGGCGACCATGCGGGCGACGCTCGACTGGGCGCTCGAGAACTGGCAGTGGGACTCGGCGTGGGGGTGGGACTTCCCGGTGATGGCGATGACGGCCGCCCGGATGGCCGACGCCGATGCCGCCGTCGACGTGCTCCTCCGCGACGCGTGGAAGAACCGCTACGACGCCGCGGGCCACAACCCGCAGATGGGCTCGTTCCTTCCGCTCTACCTGCCTGGGAACGGCGGGGTGCTCGCCGCGGTGTCCCTCATGGTCGCCGGCTGGCGCGGCGGCCCGGAGCTGCCTGGCATCCCCACCGACGGCTGGGTCGTCGCCCACGAGGGCCTCGTCCCCTGGCCCGCAGGTGAGGGCCAGGGCTAGCGCGGCCGGTTGGAGACGGGCAAGCCTGATCGGACATCCGTGGCATTTATGTTACATTTGTCTGCCTAGGGATAGGAGGCGGTCATGACCGGCGAGTTCTGGAAGGACCTTGAGTCCGACGTGACGGATCCAGCCTTCGCGCGGGAGTTTGCAGCGGAGTCGGTGCGGATTGCGACGATTGACGCGCTCGTGAATCAGCTCGATGAGGCCCGCGAGGTGGCTGGTCTATCGAAGGCGGCGCTCGCCCGCGCTATTGGTGCTGACCCTGCGGTGATCCGGCGCCTCTTCTCCGCGCCACACGTGAACCCGACGATCGGCACGCTTGCTGAGGTTGCGGCAGCTCTTGGTTATAAGGTCCAACTCGAGTTGATGAGCGAAGCGGAGCGCGCGCGGGTTACCGAACCGATGCGTCGGGCGTCGGTCGCGTGATGATCACGTGACCGAGCGTGGCTGTCGTTGATGATACTCGTCACCGAGCCTCCTGATGGCTCGGTAGTCACGTGTGCTCAGCACGGTTCGGAACGGCTTCGACCGACCGTCAACGATGACGAGCAGAGGTTTTCCCATGCCCTGGGCCTCGTAGTCAAGCAGACAATAGAGCCGATAATGCGTGCGGTTCGGCGGTCCGTCCACGCGGATCTCGAACCAACCTGTCATCTCCCCGTGCATCGCCTCCCAATAGCCACCGCCCGAGAACCGCTTGGGAGGCGCGGCGGCTACCGCGATCAGCACTGCGCGCATCGTCGCCCTAACCTTGTCGGGACACGCGTTTAGGAAGTCCCTCCCCGGCGCGGGCTCAGCGGCATCGTCGTCCCTGTGCCGTCGGAAGAACGCAATCTCGTGTGCGTCGTCGGACGAGGGGCGGGGCGAGGTTGCCTGACGTTTGGCGGTCATCACTCAAATGTAGAAAGAGGGGCTGACATTTTCCCGTTTCGGCAGCGGGCTCGTTTCCGTGGCGTGAAGCTGTCAGTGCCCAACCCTGAGAGGACACCCGCATGACCGAGCCGTACCGAGACCCGAACCTTCCCGTCACCGAGCGCGTCGAGGACCTGCTCGGGCGCATGACGGTGGAGGAGAAGGCGGGTCAGCTGACCCAGTTCTTCTTCTTCGCGCCGCAAGAGGTGCCCGACGATCTCGACGTCTCCACGCTGCCGCCCGAGCAGCAGGCCTATGCCCGGGGCGCGCGGGTGGTGTCCGGGCGCGTGAGCGCGGGCACCGTCGGCTCGGTGTTGTTCGTGCGCGACGCCGCGCTGGCCAACGGCCTGCAGCGCCGCGCCGTCGAGGACACGCGGCTGGGCGTCCCGCTGCTCTTCGGCTTCGACGTCATCCACGGCCTCCGCACGATCTTCCCGGTGCCGATCGCGACCGCCGCGTCCTGGGATCCCTCGTCGGCGGAGAGGGGCCAGGCTGTCGCCGCGCGCGAGGCCCGCGCCGTCGGCATCCACTGGGCGTTCGCCCCCATGGTCGACATCGCGCGGGACGCCCGCTGGGGTCGCATCATCGAGGGCGCGGGGGAGGATCCGGTGCTGGCCGCCGCGATGGCCGCCGCCCAGGTCCGCGGCTTCCAGGGAGACCTCGGGCCGGAGAGCATCCTGGCCGGCCCCAAACACTTCGCCGGCTACGGCGCGGCCCGCGGCGGCCGAGACTACGACGACTCGGACATCTCAGACTCGGAGCTGCGCAACGTCTACCTCCCGCCGTTCAAGGCCGCCGTCGACGCGGGCGCGGCCAACATCATGAGCGCCTACATGGACCTCAACGGGGTCCCCGCATCGGGGAACCGCTGGCTGCTGACCGACGTGCTGCGCGGCGAGTGGGGCTTCGAGGGCTTCGTGGTCAGCGACGCCAACGCGGTCAAGTCGCTGGAGACCCAGCACTTCGCGGCCGACCCCGCCGACGCCGGGGCGCGCGCGCTTCGCGCCGGCCTCGACATGGAGATGGCCGTGTCCGATCCCGCCTTCACCCACCTCCCGGGCGCCGTCGCGGAGGGGAACCTCGACGAGGCCGCCCTCGACCAGGCGGTTCGCCGCGTGCTCGCGGCGAAGTTCGCACTCGGCCTGTTCGAGAGCCCCTACGTCGACGTTGACGCCGCCCCCGAGATCCTCGGCCGCGCCGACCACCGCGACGCCGCCCGCGCGGCGGCGGAGAGGACGATGGTGCTGCTGAGCAACGACGGCACGCTCCCTCTGGACGCCGCGGCCACGCCCCGGATCGCCGTCATCGGCGAGCTGGCCGCGAGCAGGCGAGACGTGCTCGGCCCCTGGATCTTCGACTACGACGCCGCGGAGTCCGTCACCCTTCTCGACGGCATCCGCGCCCGCGTGGGCGACGCCGCCGTCGTCGACTACGCGCCCGGCGTGGGAATCCCGCGCCGCGTGTTCCCGTCGATGTTCGACCGGATGGAGTCCCTCCTCGAGGAGACCCCCGACGAGCACGACGACGACGCCGAGCTCGCGCGCGCCGTCGAGCTGGCCGAGGCCTCGGACGTCGCGATCGTCGTCACCGGGCAGCGCCAGAACCAGATCGGCGAGAAGAGCTCGGTGAGCACCCTCGACCTGCCCGGCCGCGCGGTGGAGCAGATCGAGGCGCTGGCCGCGACGGGGACGCCGGTGGTCGTGGTGCTGATGACCGGACGCCCGGTCGACCTTCGCCGGGTCGACGGGAAGGTCGCGGCCATCGTCGAGGCCTGGTACCCGGGCACCCGCGGCGGCGAGGCCGTGGCGTCGGTGCTCTTCGGCGACGTCAGCCCGGCGGGACGCCTGCCGTTCACCTGGCCCCGGCACGTCGGCCAGGTGCCGATGGTCTACAACCACTACCGGACGTTCGCGCCGCAGGATCAGGGCGAGCGCTACTGGGACGAGGAGTCGACGCCGCTGTATCCCTTCGGCTATGGCCTCTCCTACGCGGCGTTCGCGTACGACAACCTGCGCGTCGATCGCGACGCCGTCCCCATGGGGTCGACCGTGCGGGTATCGGTAGACGTGACCAACCGCTCGGACCGCGCGGCCGACGAGGTGGCCCAGCTATACATCCACCAGCGCCACGGCGAGGCCACGCGCCCGGTCCGCGAGCTGAAGGGCTTCGAGCGCGTCACGATCGGCGCGGGCGAGACCCGCGCCGTCGAGTTCGACCTCGGCCCGGACCAGCTGCGCTACTGGAGCGCCGCGTCCCGGTCCTGGGTGCAGGACGAGACGGTGA